>ERZ791737.310-NODE-310-length-50751-cov-18.995443_pt1 | contig 50751 bp, 50 predicted proteins | sample MGYA00510042_ERZ791737 | MGnify/ENA primary metagenome ERZ791737 (study PRJEB30046, sample SAMN00791965) | human gut metagenome | study: EMG produced TPA metagenomics assembly of the A metagenome-wide association study of gut microbiota in type 2... | reverse complement strand
GAGGAACTTACAATAAAGAATGGGAAGAAAATAATAAAATATGGATAGAAGCGGGCGGAAATATTACTTACGAAGAAAACGCTAAAAAGCGAAAACAAATAGATAAAATAGTTTGGTTTATTCCAACTTTCAAATTGCGAGATAAAGTAAGAAGATATTTATTAAAGAAAATCGGATTAACGGGAAGATAATTATGTTTGAAACGGCTATACTTTTTATAATTTTCAAAAGAAAAAATACAGAAAAACCATTTTTATTTCCTAAAAAATTATTTTATTTATTATTTTAAATTTATTTCAATCTTTCGTTTATAAGCTCTTCTAATCTATTTAAAATTTTCTCTCTTCGCTCCCAAAGATAATCAACCATAGAATCGTTAATTTTTATTTGATTTTGAAAAGCGTCAAATAATTTATCGTCTTTATTTAATCTTTCAACTTCTTTTAAAACTTCCGAATTGTCTTTTCCTTTTCTATAAAACAACAATGCATTTTTATTTATCAAATCTAACTCAATATTTTCATCTCCCGAATAAATCGGAATGCATCCAGCTCTAAAAGAATCAAATAATTTTTCCGTAATGTATCCATCGCTAATTGTATTTTCGGGACAAATATTAAATTTGAAATCTCTTAAATATTCTATTTTATTATTATTAAATTCATTTTTCAAAGTGTCGTCATTGTGTAATAATTTTCCCGCGCATTTCACTTCGCTAATTTTATCAATTTTATTAAAAATTTCAGTTCTAATTTTCGGAGCATCATGACTTGCAACTAAAGAAGCAAATTTATTCTTTTTAGATTTTGCATTATTAATATTGTCTATCGTTTCTTTAATTTTATCTTTCGTATAATTTCTTTCTAATATATTGCCAAAATGATAATTTATCCAAATAGGAAATCTCACATAATTATTAAATTTATTTTCCTCCAATCTATCAAAGCCTAAAGACAAATCGACATAATTGACGCAATTATCAGAAAATCGATTCCAAATTTTTTCTATTGCATTTTTAGAAACGCATTCGCCCGTGTAAAAAATTTTAATTTTAGCTTTCGATTTATTTAAAAAATATCTTCTGCCATTTGGTCCGAAAAATTCAATATCGGGATTATAGCTTATTTCCAAATCGGGAATATAATTATCTTTTATAAAATTATAAAAATAGTTATATTTAAATTCTATTTCGTTTATCGCCCAATCGTTTCTCACGAAAAAAGTTTTCTTATCTTTAATTTTATCTTTATAACTTGCATAATTTATTCTATAACCCAAATCTTTAAGAAAAATAGAATTATTTCTTATTCTGTTTCTCAATCTATAAATTGGAATTATCCAAACCAAATATTCTATTAAATTCTTTTTCAAATACATTTTAATTTTTATTTATTTTATCTAAACTTAATCCGCAATTATTTAAATCGTATTCTAACATTATTTTTACAAGCTCTTTAAAAGTCGTTTTCGGTTTCCATCCTAATTTTTCTTTTGCTTTTGCGGGATTTCCAAGAAGTAAATCGACTTCTGCAGGTCTATAATATCTCGGGTCTATCTCTACATATTTTTTCCAATCTAATCCTACTAAACCAAAAGCTTCGTCTAAAAATTCTCTAACCGAATGCGTCTCTCCCGTAGCTATAACATAATCTTCCGCTTTATCTTGTTGAAGCATAAGCCACATTGCCTCTACATAATCTTTTGCATATCCCCAATCTCTCTTTGCATCCAAATTTCCCAAATATAATTTATCTTGTTCTTTCTTTAATATTCTTGCAATCGCATGAGTAATTTTTTTAGTTACAAAAGTCTCGCCTCTTCTTGGACTTTCATGATTAAATAATATTCCATTGCAAGCATACATATCGTAGCTTTCTCTATAATTTACAGTAATCCAATAGGAATATAATTTTGCGCAAGCGTAAGGACTTCTCGGATAAAACGGAGTCTTTTCAGTTTGCGGAGTTTCAACCACTTTACCGTATAATTCGCTTGTAGAAGCTTGATAAAATTTTGTTTTTATTTCCGTCTCTTTAATCGCGTCTAAAATTCTTATAGTTCCCAAAGCGACTACATCCGCCGTATATTCGGGTATATCAAAACTTACTCTAACATGACTTTGAGCGGCTAAATTATAAATTTCATCGGGCTGAATTTTCTCAAGCAATCTCGATAAAGCCGAACTATCCGCTAAATCTCCGTAATGAAGAAAAACTCTCGCATCGTTTACATGAAAATCCTGATATAAATGCTCTATTCTTCCCGTATTGAAAGACGAACTTCTTCTAATAATTCCATGAACTTCATAACCTTTTTCAAGCAAAAGTTCCGCCAAATATGAACCGTCCTGTCCCGTTATTCCCGTAATAAGCGCTTTTTTAGTTTTACTCATTTTAATTAAATCTCCGTTTTTATTTTAATTGTTTTTAATTATTATAAATAGTTAATCTTTATAATTTTTCAAAAAATCATTATAAGCAATTTTTAAACCTTCTTCAAGTTCGGTTTTATAATGCCAACCTAAATTATTTATTTTAGAAACATCCAACAATTTTCTCATTGTGCCGTCAGGTTTTGAAGAATCTAAAATTATATTTCCTTCAAATCCGACAATCTTTTTTATTAATTTCGCCAAATCTTTTATAGTTATCTCTTTTCCGCTTCCGATATTTATAAATTTCCCTATTTCTTTTGCGTCTTTATTTTCCATTAAATATAAACATGCTTCGGCTAAATCGTCAGAATTCATAAACTCTCTTAAAGGCGTTCCGCTTCCCCAAATAATTGTTTCTTTATCTTTATTTAGTTTCGCTTCATGAAATCTTCTAATAAGCATTGGAATTACATGAGCGTTTTCTTTATGATAATTGTCGTTAATTCCATAAAGATTGCATGGCATAACCGCTATATAATTTGTTTTATATTGTTTATTATAAGCGGCGCATAATTCTATTCCCGATATTTTTGCCAAAGCGTAAGCTCTATTCGTGCTTTCCAAATATCCCGAAAGCAAATATTCTTCTTTTATTGGCTGCGGGCATTCTTTAGGATAAATACAACTTGAGCCTAAAAATAATAATTTTTCTACTCCGTTTTCAAAAGACGCTTCGATAATATTATTTTGTATTTGAAGATTATAAAGCAAAAAATCAACGGGATAAGTGTCGTTTGCATAAATTCCTCCGACTTTTGCCGCTGATAATATTACCCATTCGGGTTTTTCTTTTTTAAAAAATTCAAATACTTTATCTCTTTCTCTCAAATCAAGCTCGCTATGAGTTTTTTTAATAATATCTTTATAACCTTTCTTTGTAAAAACTCTCTCTATTGCGCTTCCCACTAAACCTTTATGTCCCGCTATATATACTTTTTTCAAAATAAAACTCCTTTTTGTTTTTTATTTATTTTTAATTTTATTTATCTTTTCCTGTTATCTCTTCGACTATATTTACAAGATTTGAAATTGACCTATTGAAATAAACCAAAACATCGCCGTATAAATGAGCGTTGAGCGGAGGAATTAAAGATTTATCCACATTATCATAATGTCTCTGTCTCGCTTGATAATAAAAATCTTTCACTTGATGATATTTTTCAATCGCTTCTTCGTAAGTTTTTTCTTTATTTATATAATAATATTGAGGAATTAAAGTCGATAAATAATCTATAAACTCTACATTATTATTAATCATTTTAAGTATATCTTTTTTTTGAATTTCGTTAAATAAAGTTCGTTTTTCGTTTCCTTTAATAATCGCTTTTGCCAAATCTTTTAAATTATCTCCCAAATTTTCGTAATAAGTGCTTATATTTATTAAAGAAGCTATATTTGAAGAGTTTAAAGTATTTTTTCCTAAAAGTTTAAGCAAGAAAGTGTGAATTTCGTTATCGGTATTATCTAAAAGTTTTTCGTTATCTCTTATTTTATTTAATAATCTTTCGCTCGGATTATCAAATAATTCTTTTATTCTAATTAACATTTTTTTTGCAATCTCTCCCATATAAGTCACTTCTTTTCTAACTTCTATTTCCGCCGATATTGGCATATTTAAAAGTTTATCTAAAAGCAAACTTGCATGTTTTTCATCGTCTTTCTCTTTTATTAGAATGCAAACTATTTTTTCAAGTTTATCGGTTAGAAAATAAAATACTATAACATTAGCTATATTAAAAACCGTATGAGCCGCCGCTATATAAAAAGATATATTAACATAATTATTATTAACGACTTTATAAACTCCGCCCGAAACTATAAAACCAGCCAAAAAATTAACCAATTTTATATACGGATTAAATAAGAAAAACATATAAACCACGCCGAATATATTAAAAAGACTATGAACCAAAGCCGCTCTTTTTGCGTTAGTCGAAGCGTTTAAAGTCGCCAAAACCGCCGTTATTGTAGTTCCGATATTCTGCCCAAGTATTAACGCTACGGAAGTGGGAAAATCTATTAAACCGACAATTGCAAGAGAAATTGTAACTCCAAGCGCTGCGCTACTTGACTGTATTATTGCCGTCACTATCATTCCTATCATTACGCATAAAAATCTGCCTTTAAATGTGTCGGCATTTGCTATCAAAAATATTTTTTCAAATTCTTCAGAACCGCGCACGCTTTCAAATGCGTTTTTCATTAAAATGAGTCCGTAGAATATCATTCCAAAACCCATTAATATTTCGCCAAAGAATTTTAATCTTCTATTTTCGCTGCAAAATATTACGATTATTGAGCCTATTCCTAAAGAAGGCAAAGCCAAAACATCAATATTTAAAGAAATTATCCAACCCGTAATCGTAGTTCCGATATTTGCGCCAAGTATTATATTAATCGCTTGAGTTAAATTTAATATTCCTGCATTAACGAAGCTAACCGTCATAACCGTAACGGCGCTGCTTGATTGAACTATAGCCGTTATTAAAAAGCCTAAAGATATTCCAAGTATTTTATTATTTGTAACTTTATGCAATATCTCTTTTAATCTACTTTCGGTGCTTTCTTGCAAACCGTCCGAAAATAGCTTTAGTCCGAACATGAAAAGTCCGAAACCGCCTATTAAATTGAAGGTTAGATTTTGTATCATATATATCCTAATTTATATAGTGTTTTTAGAATATCATATAATATTAAAAAGTCAATAAAATAGTTATCATATATAGTATTGTATTTTATTTTTATTATAGAGAAAAGATTAAAATTTAGTATATTTTAGGTATGAATGATTGTGCATTTAAATAGATTATATAGAAAAATAAAATATCTTTGTCATTTTATATTTCTACGATAATATTTAAGAATATATTCCTCAAATCAAAAATTTATTATCAGACTTTAAAGAATATGGGTGAATAGAATTATATTAAATTTATCTGAATGCTATTTTATATAAAAAGATATTTGTAAATATTTGATAAAGTTTAAAAACGAACTTAATAAATCAAACAGCGATATTATTATTTCGTATATATTCAAATCTGTAAAAAATGATTATAATATTATGGAATTATCCGATTCTATACGAGCTTTTCAAAATATTAATGACGCTCTTTATAATTTTGGTATCAATAGTCGATAGTAAATTTGCTTCTTATGAAAGATTAAAATATTCTCAAATATTATTATAAAAAATTACCATAGCAATTTAGATGAAAAGTATCTAATAAATAGTTGACAAAATTTTTAAATATTATATAATATTGTTAAATTAAATTAATCAATATTGAAAAAAAATTAAAATAAACTATTGACTAATTTTTTTAAATGTTGTATAATTTAATTGTAAAAATGTTTGCCGAGAAATCGGTAAGGAAAGTTTGATATGAAAATTACGATAAATAACAATACTGTAAATTTGTTAAGCAAAGCAAAGCAAAGCAAAGCCATAATTATATCTTAAATAATAATTTTAAATTTTATATATTTCAATTTTTAAAGGCATTTAAATTTTTAAGTGTCTCAATTTTATTGCATAATTTAGTTAAATCTTTTTTAACTTCAATCAAATTTACTTTCGATAGCTTATCAAGGAAAATAAAAAATCCTTGTTTAGTTATAAATAAAAAATTTTTTAACAAAGGAGTATTTTCAATTATGAAAAGACTATATTCATTTATGCTTTTTTTATGCTTTTGGGTTTTGGTGTCCTGCGATAATTCAAGCGGCGAGGGAAAAGAACAGTTAATGGTTTATACCTCTATGAAAGAAGTTATCATAGGAAAAATCAGAGACGAATTCACGGCTAAATATCCCGATATAGAATTCGATTATTACTCTGCTGGCGCGGGTAAATTAATGGCAAAAATAGCGGCGGAAAGAGAATCGGGACAATTGAGCGTAGATGTTTTATGGACAAGCGAAATACCAGATTTTTATTCTTTAAAAGAAGAAGGCGTTTTAGAACCTTACGCTTCTCCAGAACTTCCTAATGTTGTAAGTCCCGTAGAAGACCCAGATAATGCATTTTCGCCCGCAAGATTAGGAACTTTAGGCATAGTATATAATACTACGAAAATTAAAAATCCACCTACTTCTTGGGAAGATTTATTAAAACCAGAATATAAAAACGGTTTCGCAATAGCAAATCCCGCTTTATCGGGAACGGCTATGGTTTCTATAGCTTTAATAGAAAAGAATATGGGTTGGGATTATATTAATAAACTAAAACAAAACGGAGCTAAAATGGGACAGGGTTCTGGACAAGTTGTAGACGATACGGCAAGCGGAGATTTGGTTGCAAGCTTGGGAGTGGATTATATAGTTTTAGATAAAATAGCAAAAGGAGCTACTTTAGGTTTTGTATATCCTAAAGAAATGATAGTTATACCGAGTCCCGTAGCTATAATGAAAGGAACTAAAAATATAGAATCCGCTAAAAAATTTGTAGACTTTCTTTTGTCTTCGGAAGGACAAAAAATAATAGCTTCAAGTTACACTTTGCCCGTTAGAGAAGATGTGGCTATAGATGAAAAATCGGGTTTAGTTCATCCTAAAGAAGCCGTTGAAAGAGCTATGAAAATCGACTATATAGCTTTGAAAAGCGAAAAAGAAAGCATAATTAATCAGTTTACGGAAATAATGAATAAGTAAACTATTATTATTTGAAATTATACCTTATTAATATTTTTAATTTTTTAATGAGGTATAATTTTTATTTTAATTTTGAGAGGATATAATGGCAAATATATTATTTAAAAATGTTTATAAATCTTTTGAAAATAAAGATATTTTAAAAGATTTAAGTTTTGAAGTAAATTCTGGAGAATGTTTTACTATAGTCGGACCTTCAGGTTGCGGGAAAACTGTTGTTTTAAGATTAATAGCTGGATTTGAAGTTCCCGATAAAGGTTCTATAAGCATATCGGATAATATTGTCGCTTCGACTAATCCTAAAATATTTATTCAACCTGAAAATAGAAAAGCTGGCGTAGTTTTTCAAGATTATGCCGTATGGCCCCATAAAACCGTTATGGGAAATGTTATATATCCTTTAGAAATTCAAAAAATTGAAAAGAATGAAGCTAAAAGAAGAGCGCAAAAATCTATAGACATGGTTAATTTAACAGGTTTAGAAGACCGTTTACCTTATCAACTTTCTGGCGGACAACAGCAGAGAGTCGCTTTATCGAGAGCTTTGGTTGCAGATAATAATGTTTTGCTTTTAGACGAACCTTTAACAAATTTAGACGCTAATTTAAGAGAAGAAATGCGTTTTGAAATAAAAGATATTCAAAGAAAAACGAATAATACTATTATATATGTGACTCATGACCAAGAAGTCGCGCTTGCTATATCGGACAGAATAGCGGTTATGGATAATAAAGGAAATTTTAGGCAGATAGGAACGCCTATAGAAGTTTATAAAAACCCAATCGACCCTTTCGTTTTTAAATTTTTAGGGCTTGCAAATTTTATTCATTTAAAAATGAAAGACGATAAATTAATTATATTTGAAAACGATAAAGATTTTCCTTATCAATTAAATAAAGATATAAAAGGAAAAGATAAATTTTTAGCGGCAATAAGACCTATGGATGTAGATATATCTAAAACGAAATCTGAAAAAAGCATTGAAGGAAAAGTAGAAAGAACTTCTTTACTCGGAGCTATAATAGATTATAAAATAAATATATACGAAAATATAAGCGTAAGAAGTCAAATACAAACCGAAGAAGCTCATCAAAACGGCTATATATTTAAAGAAGGCGAAAATTGTTTTATAACATTCAACGATATAATTTTTTACGAAAACGATGATGAAATTGAAAAGGAGATTTTCTAATGAAAAAAATAATTGATTTTTTAAAAAATATTAGCGTAGCGCAATTAGTTTTAATTTTATCGATACTTATATTGGTAATTATAGTGGCTGTTCCCGTTTTATTAATATTATTTACGGCTTTCTTTGAAAATGGCAAATTAAATGTCGCTGGAGTAGTAAAAGTATTATCCGATAAAGACACATATTCCGCGCTTTTGAACTCTCTTATAATAGCGATAGGAACTACATTTATTTCAACTTTATTCGGCGTATTCTTTGCTTGGCTTGTAGCAAGAACGGATTTGCCATTTAAAAAATTTATGAAGATAATGTTTTTAGTTCCTTTTATGCTTCCTTCTTTTATCGGAGCTTTGGCTTGGAAAATATTATTATCGCCAAATGCAGGATATATAAATAGATTATTTGTAAAGATATTTAATCTATCTTCGTCTCCTATAGATATAATGACTATGGGAGGAATAATAGCTATCGAAAGTATGTATTTATTTCCTTTTGTATTTTTGCAAGTTACAAGCGCGCTTGAGAGAATGGACCCTACTCTTGAAGAATCTGCAAGAATATCTGGAGCGGGACTTTTCAAAATAACTACAAAAATAACATTGCCTTTGGTTTTGCCAAGCATATTGGCTGGAGCTTTGCTTGTGGCTTTATATTCTTTGGCGCATTTCGGAGTTCCCGCAATATTAGGCACTGAAAAAGGAATATATAATATCCCTACTAAAATTTACGAAAGAATATACGCTTCGGCTGGAAGTTTTTCCGCTATAAGAATAGGAACTATATTATCAACAATTCTAGTTATATCGGCGGCTTTAATTTTAAAAGCTCAAAGTATGTTATTAAAAAGAGGAAAATTCCAAATCATAGCGGGGAAAAGTATGCGTCCTGTGGTTTTAAAACTCAGAGGATTAAAAACTCCTCTATTTATTTTCTGCATAATTTATATAGGAATAACGGTTATACTTCCGACAGTTACAATATTTTTTATAGGCGGACTTAAAACTTACGGGCTTCCTATAGCTTTAGAAAGTTTAACTTGGGAAAATTATATAGAAATATTTAAATGGAAAATGACTAAAGACTCTATAATAAACAGCATATATTTATCTTTATCATCCGCATTTGTCACGATGCTTGTCGGAGTTATGATATCTTATGTTATTGTAAAAATGAAAGTTAAAGGAAAATTTATAATAGAGTTTTTAGGAGTTTTGCCTTTCTCTTTGCCTGGAACGGTTATAGCTTTAGGCGTTATACTTACTTGGAGCGGAAGATTCGGAATAAATTTATATAATACGGCGGGAATTATATTTGTTGCCTACATTGCAAGATATATGGCTTTTTCTTTAAAATCAAATTCGGCGGCTTTAGAGCAAGTTTCCGATTCGCTTGAAGAAGCTTCAAGAGCATGCGGAGCTACGCATTGGCAAACTCTTAAAAATATAGTTCTTCCGTTAGTAAGACCAGGAATGATAAGCGCATTTTTCTTAATATTCTTGCCCGCTTTAAGAGAACTTACGACTTCGGTTTTATTATACGGACCAAAAACAAGAACTATAGGAGTCGCAATTTACGCGTTAAACGAAGACGGAGAGACTGTTAGAGCCGCCGCTTTAGCTTCGGTGACATTGGTTATTATATTTTTAGCCGAAAGTTTGATTCGTTATTTTATATCTAAACTTCAAAAGCAGGAGCAATAAAATGTCATTAAAATTAATAAATATAACAAAAAACTTTAATAAAGTTGTAGCCGTTAATAAACTTAATATAGAAGTAAATCAAGGAGAATCTTTTTCGTTTTTAGGACCTTCAGGCTGCGGTAAAACGACTACTTTAAGAATGATAGCGGGATTTGAAGATATAGACGATGGAGAGATAATAGTTGACGATAAATTATTTTCTTCAAGCTATAAAAAATTCTATTTGCCGCCAGAAAAAAGAGATTTTGGCATGGTATTTCAGGCTTTTGCAGTTTGGCCACATTTAAAAGTTTGGGATAATGTCGCTTTTCCTTTGGCTATTAAACATATTGACAAAATAGAAATAGAAAAAAGAGTAAATAACGCTTTAAAGCATACAAATTTAACCTATGCAAAAGACCTTTATCCTTCGACTCTTTCGGGAGGAGAACAACAGAGAATAGCTTTAGCGCGTGCGGTTGCAACCAATCCTAAAGTAATGCTTCTTGATGAACCTTTATCTAATCTCGACCCTAAATTAAGAGAACAGATGCGTTTTGAAATAAAAGATTTGCAAAAACAATTCGGTTTTACCGTAATATATGTGACTCATGACCAAGCTGAAGCTATGGCTTTATCCGATAGAATATTGGTTATGAATTTTGGAGTATTGCAACAACTCGACACGCCTTTAAATGTTTATAATAATCCTATAAACAGATTTGTATTTAGTTTTATAGGCTTATCGAATTTTATTCCCGTGATATTTAAAAACGGAAAAATATTTATAAAAAATCATGAGATGGCGGGAAATATAGAAGTAAATATTCCTGAAAATTATGATAGAATCGACACTTTGGCATGCCGACCAGGAGAAATAGATTTTGTCTCTTCAGGCGGAATAAAAGGAATTATTCATAGAAGCACTTATTTAGGCGATATGGTTGATTACTCAATAAAAGTTGCGGGAAGCGAAGAGAGTGGCGAAGATATTTTTATCAGAGTTCAAAAACCTTCGAGAAAATATATTCTTAAAGACGGAGAAAATTGCCAATTATTAATAAAAAGAACATTATGGTATGGAAAAGACGATTAAAAAATTTCTATAAATAAAAGAGCGTCCGATATAAATGAACGCTCTTTATTATTAGATTATTTTATTTTTCAAAAACCAAGCCCCCTTTACCTTTTACAATCTTTATACTGTCGCCTTCAAAATATTTTCCTGCAAGAATTTCTTTTGCAAGAGGATTTTCAATATAATTTTGTATCGCTCTTTTCAAAGGTCTTGCTCCAAATTGAGCGTCATAACCTACATCGGAAATAAACTCTATCGCTTCGTTTGAAACCTCCAAATTTATTCTTCTGTCTTTGAGTCTTTCCGCTAATTTTTCAATTTGATTTTTCACTATGGCGTTAATATATTTTTTATCTAGTCTAGTAAATGTTATTATTTCGTCTATTCTATTTAAAAATTCAGGGCGAAAAGAAATTTTTAAAAGCTCGTTAATTTTTTCTTTTATGCTACTCATATCTTTAGTTTCAAGTATCAAATCCGAACCTAAATTACTAGTCATTATAATTATAGAATTTTTGAAATCTATAACTCTTCCTTGTCCGTCCGTCAATCTGCCATCGTCCAAAACTTGAAGTAAAACATTAAAAACATCGGGATGCGCTTTTTCAATTTCGTCAAATAAAATAACGCTATAAGGTCTTCTTCTAACCGCTTCCGTTAATTGTCCGCCTTCGTCATAACCTACATATCCTGGAGGCGCTCCGATTAATCTGCTTACAGAAAATTTTTCCATATATTCGCTCATATCGATTCTTGTTAATGATTTTTCATCGTTAAAAAGAAAATCTGCCAAAGTTTTTGCAAGTTCCGTCTTTCCAACTCCCGTAGGTCCTATAAATAAAAAACTTCCAAGCGGTTTATTTTCATCCGAAAGTCCCGCTCTATTTCTTCTTATCGCATCGGCAACGGAATTTATAGCTTCATCTTGTCCAATAACTCTTTTATGCAAAACATTTTCAAGGCTCAAATATTTTTGTTTTTCGCTTGCAAGCATTTTGCTTACGGGAATTCCTGTCCAAACTGAAATTACTTGAGCTATATCGTCTTCTGAAATTTCTTCTCTCAATAATCTTTTATCTTCATTGTCTTTTGAATTTTCAAGATTCGCTTCTTCTAATTTTTTTGTAAGCTCGGGAATTTTTCCGTATTTAATTTCGGCGGCTTTTGCTAAATTTCCTTCTCTCGTATATTGAGTTTCTTTTATATTTAATTCTTCCAATTCTTCTTTTAATTTTCTTATCTCTTCTATTCTCTTTTTTTCATTATCCCATTGAAGTTTCATTCCGTTTCGCTCTTCTATGATTTCCGATAATTCTTTTTCTAATTTTTCTAATTTTTCTTTTGACGCCGCGTCATTTTCGTTTGAAAGCGCCTGTTTTTCAATATTAAGCTGTAAAATTTTTCTTTCAAGTTGGTCTAATTCCGTAGGTTGACTTTCTATTTCTATTTTTAATTGACTTGCAGCTTCATCAACCAAATCTATTGCTTTATCGGGCAAAAATCTATTCGTTATATATCTATTTGAAAGAACTGCAGCGGCAACCAAAGCCTCGTCTTTTATTCTAACGCCATGATGCACTTCGTATTTATCTTTAAGTCCTCTTAATATCGCTATCGTATCTTCAACGGTAGGCTCTTTACAATAAACTTGTTGAAATCTTCTTTCAAGCGCCTTGTCTTTTTCTATATATTTTCTGTATTCGTCTAAAGTTGTAGCTCCAATCGCTCTCAATTCTCCTCTCGCTAATGCAGGTTTTAAAAGATTTGAAGCGTCCATCGAACCTTCGCTAGCTCCCGCTCCAACTAAAGTATGAAGTTCGTCAATAAATAATATAATATCTCCGTCCGATTTTTCTATTTCGCTAATTACCGCTTTTAATCTCTCTTCAAATTCTCCTCTAAATTTCGCTCCCGCAACCAAAGCGCCCAAATCTAAAGCCAACAATTTTTTATTTTTCAAACCATCGGGAACATCTTGAGAGACAATTCTTCTTGCAAGTCCTTCGACTATAGCCGTTTTTCCAACTCCAGGCTCTCCTATAAGAACGGGATTATTTTTTGTTCTTCTCGATAAAACTTGCATAACTCTTCTTATTTCTTCATCTCGTCCGATAACAGGGTCAATTTTTTCAGCGCTCGCTAAAGCCGTTAAATTTCTGCAATATTTTTCCAAAGATTGCATTTTCGCTTCAGGGTTTTGACTGTTAATATTTTGATTTCCTCTTAAAGATTTTATAGCGGATAGAACTTCTTTTTTATTTATTTTATTATCTCTAATCATTCTGCCCGCTTTGTTTTCCGCATCGACTAAAGCTAAAAATATATGCTCCGTTGAAACATATTTATCTTTTAAAGATGCAGCTTCTTTTTCAGCTTTTGCCAAAACTTTTCCCGCATTTGTAGATAAATGAAGTTGAACATTTTCTCCCAATACTTTAACATTTTCATTAACTAATTTTTGAGTTTTTTCTATTAAAGAATTAACGGGAATTCCTATTCTCTCTAAAAGAGGCTTGATTAAACCGTCTTCTTGTTTTAATAAAGCTAAAAGCAAATGCTCGCTTCCTATTTCAGAATTGTCTTCGCCATTTGCAATATTCGCCGCTTCGTTTATAACCTCTTGGGCTTTTATAGTATATTTATTATAATCCATAATTATATCTCCAATTCTAATTTAATTTATAATTTTACTTTTTAAACTGTATAAAAATAAAACTGTAAAAAAGTATAGATACGATACATAATATAATCGATTTTTTTAAAGTAGTATTATTTTATAACATATAAATTATAGAATATAAAATTGATGTTTAATAATGATATTTTTAGTTCTTAAAATATTCTGCAGTGATTAATAATTTTTTTATTTTAGTTTAATTTACTATTGCAATAAAATTAAATTAATAATATAATTGTTTATTATTTTAATAAAATTAAAAGATTGATTATTAAATTTTGGAGAATATAAAATGAAAAAAGATATACATCCACAATATTATGAAACTCAAGTAAGTTGCGCATGCGGAGCTAATTTTAAGGTTCGTTCCATTCAAAAAGATTTGCATGTCGATATTTGTCATAATTGCCATCCATTTTTTACAGGCAAACAAAAAATTCTCGACACTGCAGGAAGAGTGGATAAATTTAATAAACGATACGGTATTAAAAAGCAATAATGTAAATTTCTTTATTCGTGTTTCAAAGTCTATAAAGCGTCTTTAAGATTCTTTATAGGCTTATTTCATTTATATTAAAAATATTACAATAAAACTAAAATTTTAAAATAAAATTCCGAAAATAATTAAGTGAATAAATTATTAGGAGGGTTAAACATGGAAGTGAACTCTATTTATTCATCTAAAATGTTTCCTTTGACTAGGCATATGCGTAGTGCGGGGTTAAATGTTTATAATTCTGCTCAATTAAGCGATAAAATAGCAAATATTATATCGAAAGAGCAAAATAACAGTATAGGGAATGTATTGGATGTATATGTTTAATTATCATTAAAAAGTCTAGTTATATACTTTATATAGCTAGACTTTATTATATTATACATTTTCTAAACTCTTGCAACCATATCGCCGAATTCTTTTTTACAATTTTCTATATATTTTTTTATTTCGTCTAAAGTTGGCATAAATGAGGAACATCCATGACTCGCGACTAATAAAGAAGCCGATGCGCTACCATATTCTAAAGCGTCATAAATATCTATTCCTTCAAATATTCCGTAAAGAAATGCCGAAGCGTATCCATCTCCGCCTCCAAAAGATTTTAATTTATCTATAGGAAAAGGTTTTATAGTATAGTTATTGCCGTCTTTTGTATAAGCGGTAGAACCGTCTTTACCATGTTTTATAACTACTATAGAAGCCTTTCTACTATGATAATATTTTGCAATTTCTTCGTCCGTAAAATTAGAACCAAATAATGAAGAAGTTAATTCATATTCTTCTTTTGAACCTAATATAATGCTTGATTCGTTTGCAACTATAGAATAGTAAATTGATATTTCATCTTTATTTTTCCAATTATATTCTCTATAATCTATATCAAATATTATTGGAGTATGAGTTTTATTCGCAAGCATAAGAGCTTTAAGAGATGCTTCTCTTGAAGGAGATTGAGCTAAAGCCGTGCCTGATATTAATATCGCTTTGCTTTTCTTAATGTATTCTTCGTTTATATCTTCAACTTCTAAAGATAAATCCGCTATTTGATTTCTATACATTAAAATACTACTTTCGTCTTTGCTTAAAATTTCTGTAAAAGTTAAACCGAGTTTTTCTCCGTTTTTAGCTCTTTTTATATTTGAAGTATCAACGGATTCTTTTTTGAATGTTTCTATACAGAAATCTCCAAAAGCATCGTCCGAAACTCTTGAAATAAATCCTATTTTTTTACCGAGTCTTGAAAGTCCTATCGCTATATTCGCAGGCGAGCCTCCTAAATATTTTATAAAGGTTTCGCATTCGGATAAACTTTTATAATAGTCTTTAGGATTTAAGTCTATCGTTACTCTTCCGATAAGAGTTAAATCATATTCTCTGCTTTCGTCAAAATTAATATATTTCATAAAATATTCCTCCCGTTATTTATTATTAAATATATTTATATGTTTAGTAGTTACTTCAAATACTTTTTCAATTATTTTTTCATTTAAAGAAAAATAATTATATTCTTTCTCTTTTGAAAAATAATCGTAAGAAGCGTTTACTATAGCGTCAAAATTAGCCGTAGCTATATTTATTTTTGCTATTCCTAAAGATATCGCTTTTTTAAAATCATTTTCGCCGATTCCCGTTCCTCCATGCAAAACTAAAAAACTATCTACCGAATCATGTATTTCTGTTAGAACATCAAAATTTAATTTAGGCTCTCCTTTATAATGTCCATGCGCATTCCCTATGGCTATGGCTAAAGCGTCAAATTTAGCTTTTTTATAGAAATATAATGCATCTTCTGATTTTGTGCATATTTCTGTCATATCTCCTCCGCCTTCATTTCCTGAAAGAACGCCTATTTCCGCTTCTAAATTAACTTTTTTATTTTTTAAATGTTTGTAAATCATATTAGTATTTTTTATATTTTCTTCTATTGGAAAATGAGAACCGTCATACATTATTGATGTAAAACCATATTCTATAGCTTCGTCTATAATATCTAATGAATATCCATGGTCTAATTGAACTGCAATATCTACTTTTGATTTTTTAGCCGCATTAACCATCATAGGACCAAGCAAATATAAAGGAGAATGCGTTATTCTTTTTTCCGCTATTTGAATAATAATCGGAGTATTTGAATATTCCGCCGCTTTTATTACCCCCATAAGAGCTTCCATATTGGCTATATTAAAAGCGCCTACAGCTCTTTTATTTTTTTTAGCGTTATATAATAAATGTTCCATTACTGCTAAAGACATATTAAATTCCTATTATATTTTTATTATATATTTATAATGTATTGACTATATTATAATAATATTGCATAAAAAACAAGATAGTTATAAATATTTTTTATAAATTTTATTATTTATAGCGATAATTTTATTATTGTTTTTTATTTGATTATTTATATAATATATTTTGTATATTGGAGAATAAATGAGAGTTGAGAGAATAGATAATATAATAGAATTCGTTTATAAAAATAAAAATGTTACATTAGACCAAATATGCGATAATTTCAATATATCTAAAAGCACTGTTAGAAGAGACTTATCTGAAATATTAAAAGATTCTAATTTGCAAAAAACTTATGGCGGTATAACTTTAAAAAATAAATCGGATAATAGAAAATATTTAACTTCGTTTAATGAAAGAAACATAGAAAATATAGATAAAAAATTGGCAATATCTAAAAAAGCTGCCACTATCGTAGAAGATAACGATATAATTTTTATAGATTCAGGCACTACTACATTTTATATGGCAGATTATTTGGATAAAATCAATAATTTAACAATATTAACAAATAATTTAGAAGTTATATTTAGAGCCGCTAAATATAAAAATATAAATTTAATATCATTATCGGGAACATTAAACAGAGAAACTCTATCTTTTGTGGGAGCTACAAGTATTTCAACGATTAAAAATTTTAATATGAGTAAAGCGTTTATGGCTACTACGGGATTTTCTATTTTAAACGGAGTAACAAATTCTTCTCCTTTGGAATCCGATATAAAAAGAACGGTTATTTCTAAAAGCAGTAAAATAATACTTCTTGCCGATAGTAGTAAATTTAATTCTGTATCTTTGATGACTTATTGCGATTTGGGAGATATAGATATTCTAATAACCGACAAAATGCCCGATAAAGAGATAAAAGATTATCTTTTTGATAAAAAAATATCTATAGAAATAGCGTAATTTACTTAAAAATATAATTATTTTTACTTTCTAAATATAAGTATATAAAAAATTCCTTAAAAAAATAGAAAAAAATTTAGAAAAAAACTTGACAATCAAATTTATTTTTCCTATACTATATTTATAAAATAAATATAATATAGGAGGTTATAAAAATGAAAATTTATATTATTATTTTTATAATTATTTATTGTAGCGTTATTGTAAGTTGTAATTATAATTTACAACCAGAATTAGAGTTTCAAACTGTTTATATTACAAATAAGCGGACTTATGAATTAGAAAATATAAGTCAATTACCCCCCCCCCCCCCCCCCACGCAACAACCTCGATTAAACGCAGTATTTCTAAATAGCGAATACGGATATTTTGGAGCTAGCAAAAAAAACGATAAAACTTGGCAAATTCCCATATACTCTGAAGCTTTCTATGGTTTTGAAATAAGTCATATTAAATTAGTATCCGATTTAGATGTAGTTAGAGCGGTTATAAAATCGATAAAAACAACAGAATATCAAAAAACGCTTTCTATAACTATTTTGGGAGCTAACTATGAAACTAATTATTATACATTAGAGATATTAAATCGGCAAAATAAAGAAAGCATTTATACCGATTTCATAAATAAAGCTTGCAATAGTTCTATAGAATTTCTTTATAACCCAAGAAGTATTATACAATCGGCGGCTAATAGAAATGGATATTTTATAAATGGAGGAAACGGTAATTATAAGAATAATTATAAAGAATTGTCTATAAGTCCAGCCTCTGAAAGCGGATGGTTATATTCAAAATACTATTGGAATATAGAAGCGGTTATAGATTGGGGAGCTACATTTTATAGAATTTATTATCAGGATGAGCATGGACATAATAGAACTTGGTAAAAAATAGAAAAAAATTTAGAAAAAAACTTGACAAAACTAAAAAAGTGTATATACTTAATTAATAGATATTAAAAATATATCTAAAATATAATAAATTAATTGAGGTTAAAATGAGAAACTTATTATTAATTTTATTATTTCTTGGAACGATTAATTGCTCGAATAAACAAGAATCTAGTGAAAATAAAATTAAAATAGCTTTAATATATGGAATAAATACAACTTTTATAGAAACCTTAATTAATGATATAAACGATTATAAAGAATCAAATTATCCTAATATTACATTTATAGAATTAAACGCTTCAGAAGATACGGTAAAACAGCAATCTCAAATTGAAACTCTAATAACTCAAGGTATTGACGGAATAATGCTACAAATAGCAAATACGGGAATAGCTTCATCAATAGACGCTTATGTGAAAGCTAATAATATTCCCACTCTCTATTACAATATAAGACCTACTACATTACAAGAAGGAACTTATAGTTATGTTGGAATGAATGAAAAAAGCGTAGGTTATATTCAAGCGCAAGAAGTATTGAAAGTAAGAAGCAATGGTAATGCGGTTATATTATTGGGCGACCAAAATAACGAAGCTACTTTATTAAGAACTTCAAGCGTTATGCAAAGTTTAAGCAATACTCAAATAAAAATATTAGCTACCGCTTATGGAAATTGGTATGATAATATAGCCGAAAGTATAATGGAAAAATGGATAAATTTAAACAACAATATAGATATAGTTTTTTCTAACAATGACGATATGGCTGTCGGTTCTATAAGAGCTATTGAAAGAGTGGGAAAGAAATTAGGAACAAATAACGGAGAAATCATGGTTTTAGGAGTCGATGCCACGCCTAACGGAATTCAATCTATTAAAGATGGCAAAATGTATGCGACCGTTAAGCAAGATGGAAAATTAGAGGCAAAAATTATTGTGGATTCTATAGTCGATATGATAAACAATAATAAAAATAGAACCGTTTTAATTGAGCCTGAAGTTATAACTATAGAAAATATAAATGAAATAGAAAAATAAGGAATTAATAATGAAGAAATATTTATTATTATTTATTTCAACTATAGCTATTTTATCATGTTCAAATAGAGAAAATATAGAATCAAAAAATATTGTAATAGGCGCTATAATGGGCAATATGGCTGATACTTTTATTAAATATATTCATGATGACTTATTAGAATATTCAAAAAGTAAAGAAAATATAACTATATTAATAAAAGATGCCTCTGGAGATGCTGGAATTGAACAAAATTTAGTAGAGAATTTAATTTTGCAAGGAGTTGACGGAATAATGCTGCAATTAGTTAATCCTGAAACTTCAAGAGCGATAGACGATTTGGCTAAACAGTCTAATATTCCTATTTTATATTTTAATCATAGACCTAAAGGATTAGAAGAAGGCGCTTATAGTTATGTAGGATTAAATGAAAGAAGAATAGGAGAACTTCAGGCTGAAGCCGCATTAAAAGTAAAGAATTCTGGAAATGCGGTAATATTAATCGGACCTTTAGGAACGGAAGCCGCCGAAGACAGAACTAAAGGAGTTAAAGACAAAATAGTTAACATCGGTATAAAAATATTAAGAGAACAATCAGCCGCTTGGTATAGAGACAGAGCTTTAACTATAGTTGAGAATTGGATTACTTCGGGACTTAATATAGATTTCGTTTTTTCTAATAATGACGATATGGCTATAGGAGCTATTCAAGGACTTGAAGCGAGCGGTAAAGTTATGGGAACTAACAAAGGAGAGATAATGGTTTTTGGAGTCGATGCTACGCCCGATGGAATGAATTTAATTAATGATGGCAAAATGTATGCCACAATAAAGCAGGATACTATGGTTCAAGCATCCGAAGCTTTAGACGCTATGATAGATTTAATAAATAACGGGACTAATATTATAAAATATTTAGATGCGGAAGTAATAATATCTTCAAAATATAAATAAAAACAAAAAGGAGAAAACATTATGAAGAGAACTTTAGTATTTTTACTAATCGTGGCTATGATGCTTGCATCATGTGGAGAAAGCGGACAGAAGAAGAAAAAGATAGTTGGAGCTTTTAACGACTTCAACGATACTTTTTTGGTTTATGTTCGTCAGGAGATGGAAAGGTATGTCAAAGAGAAATATCAGAATTATGAAATTTCTTTTGTTGACGGAAGAGGCGACCATGCAACTTTGCAAAGCGCTCTTGAAAATGTGGCTATACAGGATGTTGACGGAGTCTTAATTAATCTTGTTAATCCCGAATCCGCAGGACCTATCGATGAGATATTTGTTAAAGATAATATTCCGCATCTATACTTTAATAGAATGCCTTTGAATCTATCCGAAGATTCATTCTATTATGTAGGAATAGACGAATATCAATGCGGTTCTATGCAAGCAGAATATGTTTCTCAATTTAGAAAAACAGGAAACGCTGTAGTTCTTTTGGGAATATTAGGAAACGACAGCGTTATAAAAAGAACGGCTGGAGCTAAAGATTATTTGGCGCAAAATGTAAAAGGAATCAAAGTTAGCAGAGAACAAACGGGAAATTGGCAGAGAGAACAAGGATTAAGAATAGTTGAAACTTGGTTAACTGCTGGAGTTCAAATCGATGTAGTATTTGCAAATAATGACGAAATGGCATTAGGCGCATCTCAAGCGTTACTTCAAGCGGGCAAGAAAATAGGAACGGGAAACGGCGAGGTTATAATTTGCGGAATAGACGCTACTCCTGACGGACAAAATGCAATTAGAGAAGGGACTATGTCTATGAGCGTATTGCAAGATAGCACGGTATTAGCTCAAAAATCTATTGATAATATTATTAGCGTTATCGAAGGAAAACAAGTAGCTAAATTAGATTTAATGGCTCCCGTAGTTATAACTAAAGATAATGTTCAATAAGTAAGTAAGAAAAATATTCCCCTGAATATTAAATTATAAAATATTTGGGGGATTAAAAAAGGATTTAATTAATGATTAATATTGCTTTGGTTGGAATTGGAAGAATAGGCTTGGTTCATGCTCATACAATAAAGACTAAATTATCAAGCGAAGTTAATTTATCTTTATTTGTCGATAGTATGAGTAAAGATTTGGAGAATAAAGCTAAAGAATATAATACGAAATATTCAAGAAGCTTTGACGAATGCTTAAACGATAAAACAATAGACGCCGTTTTATTATGCACTCCTACAAATACCCATACTGAAAGTTGTATAAAAGCGTTGAAATCGGGAAAGCATGTATTCTGCGAAAAGCCAATAGCCACAAATATAGAAGAACATTTAAAAGTTATAGAAGCCTCTAAAAAAAGCGATAAAAAACTTATGGTTGGTTTTAATAGAAGATTTGACCATAACTATAAGAATATAAAAGAGCGAATCGATACGGGAGAGATAGGCAAAATTCAAATGATTAAACTCACTAATTATGACAGCCCTTTTCCAAATGTAGAATTCTTAAAAACTTCGGGAGGAATATATTTAGATTTATGTATTCATGATTTAGATTTGATATCTTTTTTAACCGATAAAAACGGAGATGAACCTGTAGAATTATTTACTTGGGGAAGCGCTTTTTTAATGCCCGAGCTTGCAAAATTTGGAGATGTGGATACGGTAATAGTTAGCGTTAAAATGAAAAGCGGAGCTATAGCAAATATCAATACGACAAGATTTGCAAATTATGGTTATGACCAAAGAGCGGAGGTTTTAGGAACAAAAGGAAGTTTAGAATCAAGAAACGATACTCCTACAAATGTTATATTGCAAAATGAAAGAGGAGTAATCGGCGATAAACCTTTCTATACTTTTTTAGACAGATATGAAAACGCTTATGCCGAAGAGATAAAACAATTTGTTGAATCTATAATAAATGATAAAGATGTTCCTGTAAACGCTCAAGATTGTTTGCCAGCTTTAAAAATGGCATTGGCGGCTAATATATCTTTAAAAGAAAATAGAATTGTAAAAATTGATGAAATTAAATAAAAATAATTTGGATGTTATATGGAAAATAAACAAGAATATTTATTAGAAGCTACGAATATTAATAAAACTTTTGGCGGAACAAAGGCTTTAGATAATGTTCAAATATATATAAAGCCCGCTACTGTGCATGGACTTATGGGCGAGAATGGAGCTGGAAAATCTACTCTAATGAAAATTATTATGGGAATAATACAGCCCGATTCTGGAACTCTAATTTTTAACGGAAAGAAATGCCATTTTAGAACGCCGAGACAAGCATTGGATATGGGAATCGTTATGATTCATCAGGAATTATCATATATTCCATATAGAAATGTTTGCGAAAATATTTATCTTAATAGAGAGCCGTTAAATAAATTAGGATTAATTAATCATAAGAAAATGTATAACGATACGATTGAACTCTTAAAAAGTCTTAATTTTGATAGTATTATAGGCGACCCTAAAAAACTTATGGTTAATTTAACCGTTTCTCAACAGCAGATGGTTGAAATAGCAAAAGCCGTTTCCTATAATGCAAAATTGGTAATAATGGACGAGCCTTCTTCGGCTATAACGGAAAAAGAGATAGATATATTATTTAATGTTATAAGAGATTTAAAGAGCAGAGGAATAAGCATAATATACACAACTCATAAAATGGAAGAAACTTATAAAATAGTCGATGAAATAACGATATTGAGAGACGGAAAATGGATAGCAACAGGAAGTAAAGAAGAAATAGACAATACAAAACTTATAAATTATATGGTTGGAAGAAGTTTAGAAGATTTTTATCAAGCGGATAATTCAAAAAGAGATATAGGAGAAGAAATCATAAAAGTAGAAAAACTCTCTTGCGATAATGTATTTAAAGATATTTCTTTTTCTATACGAAGAGGAGAGATATTAGGATTTGCGGGACTCGTAGGCTCGGGAAGAACGGAAATAGCCGAAGCAATATTCGGAATCAGAAAAATAAATTCTGGAAAAATATTTTATAAAGGCGAAGAAATATTTATAAGAAAACCGATTGATGCAATAAAAAATAGAATAGCTTTTATTACGGAAGATAGAAAAATTACGGGAATATATTCTATGTTGTCAGTTGCAAGCAATATAACTATAGTTTCGTTAAATAAATTTTTGAATAGTTTGAGATTTATAGATTATAAGAAACTTAATAATGCATGCGAAGATTTAAGAAAAAAATTATCAATAAAAATGGCGGACATAAAAATACCAATATCTTCTTTAAGCGGAGGAAATCAGCAAAAAGTATTGCTTGCAAGATGGATGATTGAAGATATTGATTTATTTATATTTGACGAACCGACAAGAGGCATTGATATTGGAGCTAAAAGCGAAATATATCAATTAATAAGAAATTTGGCTAAAAACGGTTGTGCGGTTATGTTTATTTCTTCTGAAATGCCCGAAATAATAGCGAATTGCGATAAAATAGTCGTAATGAATGGAGGAAATTTAATGGGCATTTTGGATAAAGAAGGAATTACTCAAGAAAAAATAATGACATTAGCAGCAGGATTAGAGGCATAAAATTAAAAAATTTAAAAATAAATTAAATGGAGCTACTTATGAAATTAACAATTAAAAAGATATTAAATAATTATGGGCAGGTTTTAATATTGATAGCATTAATTATATTGGCTACGATATTAACAAAAGGCGTATTCTTGAAGACAAGAAATTTGCTTAATATATTAAGACAAGTCAGTATGATGGGTTTAATATCGTTAGGAGTTACTTTGGTTATTATAACTAAAGGAATAGATTTGTCTTCAGGAGCAATATTGGCTTTGGTTACTGTTGTAGTAGCTTCATTAACTCAACAGGCTTCTTGGAGTTTAAGAATGTTTCCCAATCTTCCCGAATTGCCTATAATAATTCCTATATTTATAGGGCTTTTAATAGGAGTATTATGCGGAGCTATAAACGGAGCTTTTATAGCTTATGCAGGAATTCCAGCATTTATTGCTACACTTGGTATGCAAACTGCAACAAGAGGATTAGCTTTCGTATATAGCAACGGTAATCCAATAAGCACTTTAGTTCCAGCATACACTGTTATTGGACAAGGAAGCGTATTCGGAGTTCCTATACCCGTAATTATATTTTTAATATTTACTGTAATAACTTATATAATGTTAAATTATATGAAATTTGGTAAATTTATATATGCAATTGGCGGAAATGAAAACGCTGCTGTTGTTAGCGGAATTCCAATACAAAAAGTTAAAATTATTGTTTACGCTTATGCGGGATTATTATCCGCTATTTCTGCAATTATATTATCATCAAGAATAAATTCAGGGCAGCCAGGACTTGGATTAAATTATGAACTTGACGCTATAGCCGCCGCTACGGTTGGCGGAGTTTCTCATTCGGGAGGAATAGGAACTATCGGAGGAACATTTGTCGGAATACTTATAATGGGAACTTTAACCAATACTATGGATTTAATGAATATATCACCGTATTGGCAACAGGTTGTAAGAGGAGCTATTATAGTAGCCGCCGTATGCATAGATACTTATAGAAAGAAAAGAGCGGTTTCATAAATTTTTATATAACAAAATTTAAACAAGGAGATTGTATTTTATGGTAAAAATAGGAATAATAGTAGCGGGAAGAATAGGCAAAGTTCATGCAAAAGCTGCTTCAAATTTGAATGGAGCTAAAATAATATGGTTAGCCGACCCAATAGCGCCCGATTTAGAAGAGACGGCAAAATCTATGGGAATTGAGAAAACTTCTAAAAATTATAAAGATATTTTAAATGATAAAGAAGTTGATGCTATTTTTATATGCACGCCTACCGATACGCATTATACAATATCTATGGAGGCTTTAAATTTCGGAAAGCATGTATTTTGCGAGAAACCTGTAGACCTTGAATTAGGAAGAGTTAAAGATGTAAAAGATTTGGTAGCTAAAACGGGCAAAAAATATATGGTTGGATTTAATAGAAGATTTGACCATAATTTTATGGCTATAAAAGAAAACATAGATAAAGGTTTAATAGGAAAACTTGAACTTATACAAATAACTTCAAGAGACCCCGAGCCTCCGCCTATAAGTTATGTTAAAGTTTCGGGAGGTTTATTCTGCGATATGATGATACATGACTTTGATATGGTTAGATATTTGTCTTCTTCAAATCCTAAAAGCGTAACAGCTATAGGAGATGCTTTGGTAAATCCTAAAATAAAAACCGAAGGAAACGATATAGACACGGCAATCGTAAGTATAGAATTAGAAAATGGAGCGTTAGCCGTTATAACAAATAGCAGAAGAGCAAGTTATGGATACGACCAAAGAGCGGAAGTTCATGGCGAGTTGGGAGCTTTATCCTGTTCTAACGATACTTCAAATACATTGGTAATATCTTCAAAAGATGGAATAATTCATGAGAAACCTTTATATTTCTTTTTGGAAAGATATTTAAATGCTTATAAAATGGAAATAGAAATTTTTGTTGATTCTATTATAAATAATAAAGAAACGCCCGTTACAATAGAAGAAGCTTATCAATCTTTACTATTGGCTAAAGCGGCGCAAAAATCTTTAATAGAAAACAGAAAAGTATATATAAACAAACTTTAAGAAGAGGTAAAAATGGTAATAAGAACTAATAATTTAGAAAAAGAAATTATTACTGAAGAAAATGGAAGGCAAGCTTTCACTATGATGGATGTCTCTTTAGTAAGATTAAAAAATAACGATTATTTTAAAATCGAAAAGAATCCTAATAAAGAAACGGCTATTCAATTAATTGAAGGAGAGTTAGATTTTAAAGTTAATGACAAAAATTATAGCGCTAAAAGAGGAGATGTTTTTGAAAGCCCAGGTTTTGTATTGCATATTCCGTTTAATGTTGAAGTTAAATTAACTTCAAAAACTTATGCGGAAATTCTTATAATATCGACTACGAATAAAAATTCTTTTGATATAAAATTTTATACTCCAGAAGATGTTTTAGTTCAAAGATTTGGCGTTGATGTTTGGGATAATACGGGAGTTAGAGATGTTCTCACTTTCTTTGATTATGATAACGCTCCTTATTCTAATTTGGTTATAGGAGAGGTTTTTTCTTTGCCAGGAAGATGGTCGAGTTATATTCCGCATTCTCATCCTCAACCTGAAATATATTATTACAGATTCGATAAGCCTCAAGGTTTTGGAGCGGCTTTTATAAACGAAGATGCAAGAACGATTTACGATAAAAATTTTCTTCTTATTCCTGGAGGAAATACTCATCCTCAATGCGCTGCGCCAGGATACGCTTTATATTTTTCATGGATTATAAGACATTTAGACGGTAATCCTTGGAAAAAGACGAGAAATGTAGACGCTAAACATTCATGGCTTGAAGAAAAAGATATTTCCTTATGGAAAGGTTTAAAAAAATAATTAATAAAGAGGTTTTTATGAAAACTCAAAAAATGACGGTTGGACAAGCATTAACTACTTTTTTGGATAATCAATATATTAATTTTGATGGTAAAGAGTATAAATTTGTGGAAGGAGTTTTTGCGATATTTGGACATGGAAATGTTGTAGGTTTCGGAGAAGCTTTAGCTCATATGAAACATAATTTAAAATTTATAATAGGTAGAAACGAGCAGAATATGGCTCATGCGGCTATGGCTTTTGCAAGACAAAATAGAAGATTAAAAATATACGCTTGCACTTCTTCTGTCGGACCTGGAGCGCTTAATATGGTTACGGCGGCAGGCACGGCTACGGCTAATCGTATCCCTCTTTTGTTATTTCCTGGAGATACTTTCGCATGTAGACAACCAGACCCTGTCCTACAACAAATAGAACAGGAAAATTCAAAATTAATTACGGCAAACGATTCTTTTAAAGCTGTATGCAAATACTTTGACAGAGTTAATCGTCCCGAGCAGTTAATGACGGCTATGATTAACGCTATGAGAGTTTTAACGAATCCCGCCGAAACGGGAGCGGTTGCTATAGCTTTGCCTCAAGATGTTCAAGGCGAGATTTACGAATTTCCAAAATCTTTTTTAGAAAAAAGAATTCATTATATATCTAGACAAATGCCTAATCATAACGATATTAAAAGAGCTGCGGAAATAATTAAGAAATATAAAAAGCCTTTAATAATTTGTGGAGGCGGAGTTAGATATTCTTTTGCCGATGAGACTCTGCGTAATTTTTCTAAAAAATTTAATATTCCTATAGGAGAAACTCAAGCTGGCAAAGGAGTTTTAATGTCGGATGAATTATACAATCTTGGCGGAATAGGAACTACGGGAGCGATAGCCGCAAATATAATAGCTAAAGAAGCGGATTTAATAATAGGAATTGGAACGAGATATTCAGATTTTACAACATCTTCAAAGAGCCAATTTAGAAATGCAAAAGAGTTTATTAATATAAATATAAATCCTTTTGATGTTATAAAATTAGACGCCGTTCAAGTTAGAGGCGATGTAAAGTTGGCTTTATCTTCTTTAAGCAAAGAATTAAAAAAATATAAAGCTGAATATACAAAAAAATATTTAGAAGAAATTAAATTAAGATGGGATAAAGAATATGAAAGATTATCAAACATTAAATTTGACGAAAATAAAAAATTTATTCCAGAAATTAAAAATCATGATAACGAAGCGCCAAAGAAATTTTTTAACGATTCTAAAGGAGCTTTGCCTCAAACTACCGCCCTTGCTTTTATAAATAAAACAATAAATAGAAATGCAATTATAGTAGGTTCTGCGGGTTCATTGCCAGGAGACTTGCAGAGAATGTGGAAAGTAAAATATAAAGACTCTTATCATGTAGAATACGGATTTTCATGTATGGGCTATGAAGTTAACGGAGCTTTTGGAGTAAAATTAGCGAATCCCGATAGAGAAGTATACGCTATGGTTGGAGACGGTTCTTTTATAATGGGACATTCCGAGATAGCTTCGGCTTTAGCCATTGGAGTAAAAATAAATATTTTACTTTTCGATAACGCGGGTTTTGGATGTATAAACAATTTACAGAGAAGCAACGGCATAGTATCTTATGGAACTGAGTTTAAATATAAAAACGGTAATTTTCAAATAATAGATTTTGAAAAAATAGCGGAAGGCTACGGTATGGTTTCTTATAAAGTTAAAACATTGGAAGAACTTAAAGAAGCTTTAGAAAAATCTAAAAAAGAAAAAAAATCCGTTTTAATAGATATTAAAGTTATGCCTAAGACTATGACGAACGGATACGAAAGTTTTTGGCGAGTTGGAGTAGCTCAAAACTCAAATAAAGAAACCGTATTAAAAGCGGCAAAAGAACAAAATGACATGAAAAAATATTTAATAGAATATTAATAATTAAGGAATAATTAAAATGAAAATTAAAAACGAATCAAACAAAATTAATTTAGCTATAGCGCCTATAGGATGGACTAATGATGATGACCCTTCTTTAGGAGGCGAGATATCTTTTAGACAATGCATTAGCGAAATGGCTCTTGCAGGATTTAAAGGATGCGAAGTAGGTTCAAAATATCCCGTTGACGATATTAAACTTTTAACGAAAGAGCTTGGTTTAAGAAATTTATCTATCTGTAATCAATGGTTCAGCGCATTTTTTACGGGAGATAATGCAAATGAAAAAGCTACCGAAGATGCATTTAGAAAACAGTGTAATTTTTTAATGCAAATGGGGGCTAAAAGAATAGGCGCTTGCGAAGTAGGAACTTCAATACAAGGTAAAAATCTTCCAATATTTAAAGAGAAATATATTTTTTCTGATAAAGAATTTTCAACTCTTGCAAACGGACTTAATAAATTAGGAAAAATAGCTTTAGAAGAATACAATATAGAATTAGTTTATCATCATCATATGGGAACGGGAGTTCAAACTTTGGAGGAAACGAATAAATTAATGAGTTTAACCAACCCAAAATATGTTAATCTGTTATACGATACGGGACATATATATTTGAGCGATGGTAGTATGGAAAATACTTTAAAACTCTTATATCAAAACGCAAATAGAATAAAACATGTTCATTTAAAAGATGTAAGAGGAAGCGTTAAAGAAAAAGTTATTAAAAATGATATGAGTTTTTTAGATGGTGTTAGAAACGGTGTATTTACTGTTCCAGGAGACGGAGATATATATTTTGACCCTATATTTAAATTTTTAGAGTCTATAAATTATGAAGGATGGTTTGTAGTCGAAGCCGAACAGGACCCGAATATAGCCAATCCTTTGGAATACGCTATAAAAGCAAGAAATTTTATAAAAAATAAAACAGGAATATAAAATTAATTTTTAATTTTTGGAGGAAAAAATGGGAGTAAAAAAATTAAAATTTTTCTGCAACGGAGAATGGATAGAATCTAAAACTGATAAGTATATGGATTGCTATAATCCTTCTACGGGAGAAGTTATGGCTAAAGCGCCTCAATGCACAATAAAAGAAGTTGAGATGTCTATTAAAGCGGCTCACAAAGCTTATCTTGAATGGTCGGATGTTCCGCCAAATGAGAGAGTTCAAGTATTATTTAGAATGAAAGCTCTTCTAGATAAAAATATGGATAAACTTACCGAAATGTGCGCTACGGAACATGGAAAGAATTGGGAAGAATCTAAAGGTGACATTCTTAAAGTTAGAGAAGTTGTTGAATTTGCATGCGGAATACCTCATCTTATGAAAGGTTGTTCTATAATGAACGCTTCAAGAAGATACGACACTGTGCAATATATGGAGCCTTTGGGAGTTTTTGCTGGAATTCCGCCTTGGAATTTTCCAGGAATGATACCTATGGGTTGGATGGCGCCTATATGTATAGCTACGGGAAACACTATGGTTTTAAAATTGGCAAGTTTTACGCCTCAAACCGCAATGAAAATTATGGACCTTTGGGTTGAAGCGGGATTGCCTAACGGAGTATTAAATTTGCTCACATGTTCAAGAAACGAATCCGAATTATTTCTTCGACATCCTTTAATAAAAGGAATAACTTTTGTTGGTTCTACTTCGGTTGGCAAGCATATATATTCTACTGCGGCTGCAAATGGTAAGAGAGTTCAGGCTTTAACCGAAGCTAAAAATCATGCTTTAGTATTAAAAGATTGTATGCTTGAAAGAACCGTAAACGGAATAGCTAATTCTGCATTCGGATGTGCGGGAGAAAGATGCATGGCTTTATCAACGGTATGCGTAGAGGAATCTATAGCGGATAAATTCGTTGAGATGATGGTCGCTACCGCAAAAAAAATAAAGGTTGGTCCTGCTTATGATAAAACTACAGCTTTAGGTCCTCTTGTAAACGAAGGACATAAAAAATTCGTTACCGATTGGATTGAAACGGGAATTAAAGAAGGTGCTGATTTGGTATTGGATGGTAGAAAGATAAAAGTCGCTGGTTATGAAAAAGGTTTTTATTTAGGACCTACGATTTTTGATAAAGTAACTCCAAAAATGAGTATTGGTATAAAAGAAGTATTCGGTCCCGTTCTATTTATAAAGAGAGTTAAAGATTTTGAGTCTGGGCTTAAAATAATGAATGACAGCGAATTTGCTAACGGTTCGGTTATATATACCCAAAGCGGATATTACGCTAGAGAATTTTCTAAACGAACTCATGGCGGAATGGTTGGAATAAATGTTGGAATTCCCGTTCCTATAGGAATATTTGGATTTACGGGACATAAAGATTCATTCTTCGGAGATTTGCATGCTATGGGAACTGACGGAGTAAGATTCTTTACCGAACAAAAAACTGTCACGGCTCATTGGCCCGAAATAGGAGATTCAAAAATAAAAGGTTCTTGGGATGGAATGATTTAATCATCTCGCTTTAATTAAAATTTAATTATTCTAATTTTAAAGAGGCTATATTTTATATAGTCTCTTTTTTTATAAAATCTATTTAACCTCTTATGCTAAACTCGCAGCCGCAATAATTCTGTCTGTAAAGTCCAACTTCGTTTGCTATCATATTAGTTTTTTTAAATCCGTCTTTTTTCTTAAAATCTACATGCAAATATTTAATCGGAGAATATTTTTCGGCTAAAGAATTTCCTATCTCTTCAATAACCTTGCTATTTTTATGAGGGCTTACAGTCATAACGGTTGTCACATATTGAGCGTTTATATTTTTCGCATATTCAAAAGCTTTATTTATTCTATGCTTAAAACAAATATTGCATCTCGCTCCTTTTTCAAGTTCTTTTTCAAAACCTTTTATATCGCTATACCATTTCTCAATATATTTTTGATTTTCTTCTATATGAACGGCTATATTAAAAGATTTTGCATAATTTATAAACTCGTCTCTTCTTCTTTCGTATTCTTTAATCGGATAAATATTCGGATTATAAAAATAAAATATCGTTTCATAATTTTCATTTTCAAACAGAGTTTTTGGATAGCACATACAAACCGCGCAACATGTATGAATAACTAATTTTGGTTTCATTTTATAGCCTTTATTTTTTAGAAGCTTTTAAAGTGATTGTTTTATCGTCAAAACCGTTTATTATTATTTGATAGCCCATATTTTTTGCTTTGGCGTTAATATCTACTGCAAGATTTCTGCTTGTGCCGACATATTGAACTACAAATCTTGAGGAATCTCCCGAAACTCCTCTATTATAAACATTTTTAATATCGCCTATATTTTTTTTAAGTGCGTATTCAAAATCGATTGAATCGTCAAAATTAAGCCCCGAAACATAAATAGTATATTCCGTTCCGTTTTGAACTTCGCTTTGCCATTTATTTACAATTTGATTAATAAAATCGTCCGATATTGAATTTGCAGATTTTACAAGCGCTATAGAATAAGCGTCCTTATCGCTTCCTCCTACTCCTCCCGTTTGATGAGTCGCTCTCGCTATAGTTGAATAATCGGAAATATTAATTGCAGTTATAGCGACATCGCTTCTATAACTTTTCATTGCAGTTCCTTGTATCGTAGTAAAATAAGCGGCTCTCGCTTTTCCGACTATTGCGATTTGCGCTCCTGTAGATTCGGCTATTTTTTTTATCGCTATCGAAGAATTATCATAATAATTTATATTTTCTCCTTTCATTATTTTTCTTAAAGAACTTGCGCTTACAAATTTAAAACCTTTATCTCCCATATTTTTTTCTAATTGAACATTAAAAGATTCGCTTAACTCTCCGTTTTCGTCTATAACCAAAACTACTATTAAAGGCATATTTTTTCTATCCATTAATATTCCCATAGCTTGCAAATTATCTTGAATCATATCGACTCCGACAACAGCCTCTATTTTAGAATGCCAAATAGAAGTATTTTTATTTATATCCAACACTTTATAAGAAGAAATATAACCCGTAGTATTTTCGTATATTTTCGATTCCAATAATTTATTATTTCCTACAGAAGCCACGCCATGAATTATAGAACCTACCGCTTGCTCTACGGCGTTTCTTTTTGCGCTTTCAATCGCTCTCTCTATAGCATTTGCATCTCCTCTGCCATCCGCCATAGCAAAACCTTCCGCCGTTATTTTTGTAGTTTTTCCGCCCTTGAAATCAGGATTTTTCCAATTATTTACTATTCCTATTCCTTCCGTTTCTTTGCCTACATAAGCTCCGCTTGAGCTACTTTTTGAAGTCGTTGAGCATGAAATAAAAATAATCGATATAATTATAAAAATTAATATTTTTTTCATTTAATAAAAACCTATTTTTTGATTTTATAATTTTATAATTAAAGATATAATTTTGCAATAAATAATTTTATAAAATAACAAACATATAATAGTAAACGATATATTAAGTTATGGGGTTAAAAATACAAATAATTATATAACAGTTCCGCTTTTAACTACAGTATTTTTAGGAATTATAACTATTCCATCTCTTATGCAATAAAACTCGCTATCCTGATGTTGAATTTTCTTTTTATTTACTATAGTTACTTCGTTTCCTATTCTCACATTTTTATCTATTATTACATTTTTAAGAGTGCATTTTTTTCCTATTCCAATTTTAGGCAAATGTCTAACATTAAGCCTTTCTATATCATCTCTATTCTCATAATAGTCGCTTCCCATCATAATGACTCTTTCCAAATTAGAACCGCTTTGAATAACCGAACGCAAACCTATAACCGATTCTTTTATTGTGGCGTTTTCTATTTTGCATCCGTCCGCTATTATGCTTGAATTAATATTTGCTTTTTCAATTTTCGATGCCGATAGATAACGAACATGCGTATAAATTGGAGCGTCTTCGTCATAGAAATCGAAAGGCGGATTCTTGCTTCCAAAAGAAATATTTGCATCAAAATAAGCCTTGATGGTTCCGACATCTTCCCAATATCCTTGAAATGCATAACTGAATACTTTATATTTTTTTATCGCTTCGGGTATAATATCTTTTCCGAAATCCATCATTGAAACATCTTCCAAAAGTTCTTTAAGGACATTTCTTCTAAAAATATATATCCCCATAGAAGCCAAATATTCTTTTTTTCCATCCTCTATATCAAACATTTTCTTTTGCTCTGCGCTTAATTTTAGAGAATTGAGAATCTCATCTTCTTTAGGTTTTTCGTAAAAATTAGTTATCTGTCCTCTTTTATTGACAAGCATTACTCCAAAACCTTTTGCCTCCTCTCTCGATACGGGAACTGTTCCTATAACGATATCCGCTCCCGTTTCAAGCATATGCCTATTCATAACATTATAATCCATACGATAAACTTGGTCGCCTGAAAGTATTAAAACATTATTAATAAATTCATTGTCGAAATGCGAAAGATTTTTTCTAACGGCGTCCGCAGTTCCTTGATACCAATCTATATTTGTGTCGGTTTGTTCGGCTGCTAAAATACTTACATGCCCGCCTGAAAAGTTATCAAATCTATAAGCATTATAAATATGATTATTTAAAGAGGCGCTATTGAATTGAGTTATAACATAAATATTTCTAAGTCCACTATTAATACAGTTTGATACGGGAATATCTATCATTCTGTATTGTCCTCCAAGAGAAACCGCGGGTTTTGAACGCGCTCTAACTAAAGGATATAATCTCGTTCCTCTTCCTCCTCCAAGTATTAATGCTACGGTATTATATGCTCTCATAAAAAACTCCAAAATTATTTATATTATTAGTATAGTAAAAAATTTTATATTTTTCAAGTTTTTATATTAAATTAAAATGCTCTAAAGCTTTATATATTCCTTCATTATCAACATTATCGGTTATATAATCGGCGACTTTTTTTAATTTTTCGTTTGCATTTCCCATAGCGATTCCAACCGCGCAATGCTCTATCATAGTTATATCGTTTCCGCCATCTCCAAAAGCCATAGTTTCTGAAATATCTATTTTGTAATATTCTATAATTTTATCTACTCCGATATGTTTTCCTCCGCCCTTGCTATTAATATCTGCAAATGCGGGATGCCATCTGCTCGAATCGCAATCTTTAAATATTTTTTCCATCAATTCTTTTTCTTTATTTTCGTCTACGAATATATTAATTTGCAAAATATTGCCGATATTTTTTTCTACAAACTCAAAATAATTTTCGATTGCAGGAATTTCTATATCCACTCCTTCGGAAAGTTTTTTTACTTTATCGTCAATATAATTAATAAATATTCCGTTATTCGTCATTACGGAACATGGAAATTTTTCTTTGTTTTTTAAATAATCGATTAAAGAATATATTGTTTCCTTGCTTATTGCATTTCTATATATTTCTTTATTATCTACATAACAATCATGTCCGTTAGCGGTTATATATCCGTCAAATTCCAAATCGTCCAAATTATCTACTTGCAATTTAATTCTTCCCGTAGCTATAAAAACTTTTATGCCTTTTTCTTTTAATTTTTTAATGGCTATTTTAGAAGCGTTTGAAACTTTATGAGTATTAAAACTAACCAAAGTTCCGTCTATATCAAAAAATATTGCTTTTATCATAATTAAGAAAATCCTTAAAAATTTGAAGTTTATAAAAAAAATTAATTTATGAATATTATACATTGAAATTAATATTTTTTAAATAAATATACAAATAATCTTAAAATAAAAATACCTAATAATTATATTAATGAGGAGTTTTTTATAAAAAATTATTTTCTTATTAATCATTTTATCAGTCTTAATTATTCAATGCTCAAGTGAAACTTATGATGAAATTGAAAAATCTAAAGACGAAACAGAATTTATTGAAAATAATTCAGATAATTTTTTTATCAGTAAGCTAAAACAAACATTATAAAAATTAATGAAACAAAAAGTAAAACAGTACCTAAAGAAAATAAAAAGAACGAAGTTAAAATTGAAACTAAAATAAATGAAACCAAAACGAACGAAATTAAAACGACTAACGAAAGCGAAGAAAATAAAGCAAATGAAAATTCAGAAATTAAAAATGCCAATAAAACTGTAAGCGAAAATAAAATTAATGAAACTGAAAAAATAGTTTATATAGCAAAAACGGGTAAAAAATATCAACTTGAAAATTGCCGAACTTTGCGAGGAGAGAAGGAAGCTATAGATTTAAATGAGGCTATAAAGAATGGGTATGAGGTTTGTAAGATTTGTAAGCCTGATGGTATTTAATATTATATAAATTGCTTTGCCTTTCTTTTAAATAATTTTTTAATATTTCTAAAATATTTTCATCTATATTATAGATAGCAGTCATAAATATATAAATACTATAAAATTACTTATATTATAATTACAAATAAAATTATATTAAATTTATTTTTGTAATAAAAGTCCATTCTTAATAAATTATAATATCTCTTTTTTATTTTTCTAACTCAATTAACAAATCGTCCAATATATCTTCTAAATAATCAGTAGGAGATTCGCCTTTTATTTTTTTATTAAGCATTTCTATTAAATCATTATTTGAAATACTTAAAATTAATTTACCATTTTCTCTTAAAATTCCTTTTATCGCTTTTATCGCGTGTCCATCAGTACCTTTACAAGAGATAATTATAGCTACCCCTCTTAAAGCTTTCAAATATAGATATTTTTCGGTTGTATATACATCTTTTTGTGTAATTTTAGATTTGTAATTTTTAAATTCAAATACTATATATTTTGAATTAAAGTATCTGGTAATTGTATTCCATAAATCTTTAGTTTGATTATCTTTTATTTTATATATTGAATCAAACCTATAAAGACCGTCATTAGATTTCTTCTGTTCACCTTTAAATAATAATCTTTCATTAAATAAATAATCAACTATTTCACGACATAAATCTTCATATTTTTTCCAATTATTTTTTATAGGTTTCCATTGCTCTAATTCTTTTATAAGATTTTTAACCGAATCTTCCTCTGTGTATTTATCTATAGTTTTTGGTTTATTAAAAATTTCTTCAATTTTTTCTGATGAAGGAATTATTCCATCTATAGAAAATTCTAAAATTGATAATAATTGATTTTTTAAATTGTTATTATCTTTTAACAAATATAATATATTAGCTATATCAATAACTAACAAATCTTTAGTATTCTTTAATTCTTCTGATGCTATTCCATTTACAATTAGAACAGGTATAATTTTCTCATCATCTTGCTTAGTACATGAAATTAATCGATTCACCGCTTTATCGATTATATTGGTGGATATAAAACCTGAGTTAGAATACTTTACTTCTGCCAAATATTTATTATTTTTATGTTCAGCAATAAAATCTGCAATAAAATTACCAATTCTAAATTCTGGTTTTACATCGAAATTATAAAAGTGAAATACATCTTCAATAATATGTTGAAAATATTGACCGTTATGTAACATTTTATATCTCCTGTATCTTGAATTTCTGGTAGGCTATCTAATTCTTCTATTATAAATATTATATTTTCATATTTAATTGTAATAATTATCATGAAAAAGTCAAATTTGATTACTTTGTTTTTTGACATACTTTTTATTATTTTCGCCATAAAATTTACTCCTTTAATTTTTTGATTTAATTGCTATGCATAAATAATCGACAATTGCTCCCAAGAAATTAGTTGACTAACACGAATTATTTACTCACAAAACCAATTTGATAACTTTACGCGTTATAAATACTTCTCAATGCCTTTTGTTGAAGTTTTCCAATATATACCGTTATATACCGTCATTTCTATTCTTCTCATCGCAGTATTTACAAAAAAGTATCAGTTTCGCCTTTATCTTTTAGAAGTTAATAATCAATTAAGGAAAAGCGTTTAAATGCAAAAATAAATAATTAAGGAGCTTTATTTATGTCAGCATATAAATTATTAGAATACAAATTTAAATCTTTTATAAATAATACTATAGATTTAAATATAAATGATGTTGAAAAAGCATGCAAAAGTAGGGATAATTTAATAAACAATATAATTGAAATATTAAATAAAAATCCGTATTTTAATGTTTATGAAGAACAAAATTTAAACTATGGCTCATATGAAAATGGAGCAAAATATTAAAATTAGATGATATAGATATAATGATATGCATTAAGACAAACGATAGAACATATGGATACTATAAGCCTAATAGACTTATAAAAATAATTGCTAATTATAGTGATATGCATTTTCAAAATGAATGTTTAGATAATGGAACGGTATTTTTAAATTCTACTAAATTATTAAATCTTTTAAAAAATGAGCTTTCTAAAATAAATAACTATAAAAAAGCCGATATACATAAAAATAAAGAGGCGGTAACACTAAAATTAAAATCTTATAAATGGAATTTTGATATAGTTCCTTGTTTTTTACAGCACCAGAATATTATAATTATAATAAACAATATTATTTAATACCAGATGGAGAAGGTAATTGGAAAAAAAGCGACCCGAGAATAGATAAAGAAAATATAGATAAACTAAATGAAACTCAATTAAATATTATAAAATTAATAAAATATTGGAATAATAAAGAAGAAAATAACAACAATGAAATCATATATTTTAGAATGCATGTTGTTAGAATATTTTAATTGAGATAGAAGATAATATTTCTATTTATTTATTATATGTTTAAAAATGCATTAAAATATATATCTGAAAATATTTTTTGCCCTATATGTGACCCTAAAAATATACAAGGAGATTTAAACAAATTAAATAAAGAAGAGCGTATTAGTATAAGTGAAAAAGCTAAAAAATGTTATATTATTTGTAATGAGGCTATCAATCTAATTGAAAGGAATAATTATGATGAAGCTGTTAATAAATTTAGCGAGATATTAAATGATTTCAACGGTTGACGAATTGAATAATAATCAAAATAGAGAAGAAAACATAGAACTGTTGGCAGCTCAAAGGGTTTTATATAATGAAGCCAGAATATATGAATTACTAATATTTATTTTGACTATAGTAATACCAACATTAATTTTATTTATAAAAATATTTTTTGAAAATAATAACTTATTTAAAGAAGTTAGTAACATAATTCCTATTATCACTATGCTTATTTATATATTTATATATGATAAAAATAAAGATATAAAAAATAAAGCGGCGTATATACAACAATTATTTGATTCTAAAGTTTACGATATTAATTTTGGTATAAAAATGGAAGATATTGAAAATTCTTACACCATATTTGAAAAATCTAAAAAAATACTTAATAGTGAAAAAGAAAAAAATAAACTACATAATTGGTATAATATTGATATAAGATGTAATAAATTATCTTCCTTTAAGCTAATTTTAAGTTGTCAAATAATAAATATATTTTGGAGTAAAGAATTAAAACAAAAATATATTAATATTATTAGCTTTATTATATTAATACCTATACTTATATTACTAATAATTAATATAAAATTATATAAAATAAATTTTATAGTTAGCGCTATATCATATATGACTCTATTAATATCCTTTTTTTATATAAATATAAAAAATGTAAAAAATGAGATAAAAGAATTACAAAATGTTTTATCTAACATAGAAATCAAACTTAATAGTGATAATATAACTGAAAAAGATATAATAAAAATACAAAATAGTATTTTTAAATATAGAAAAAATTCAGTATTGATATTTAATATATTTTATAATTTTTATAAACAAAATATTGAAATTATTTTAAAAAAATACTTTGGTAAAAGTAGTTAGAATTTTTTATAATCCATAATCACCAAACACATCCACCATCTCCAAATCGCCCTATACCAAAGCCTTATTATATAAATAATTTAATTCCACCCAATTATCATCAATTATACCTTTCGGAATCGATTTTATAACATTAATATCTATCAAATCTATAAAACCACTCATTAAAAAATTTTTAATAAATTTTATAGGTATGTATTTTATAATTTTCTGCATTTGCTTTTTAGTTGTCTTTCTTCCAAAAATATATTTTATTTGTAAATTATCGTTAATATTTAATTTTAATATTTTATTATATTTATTGAAAATTCTTTTATTTATATTAAATGTAATTACTATAGAATTTATTGGATTTCTTGCATTTAACGGTATTATAATATCAAAATAATTTCTCATTAAATTATGATACCATTCTTTAGGTTCTATCGTTATATGAGCATTTTCTCCATTCGGTAAAATAGTCCAAGCTTTGCCATGATGCAAACAGAAAAATACATTATTTGATAAAGATTTAATATGATTTACTACATCCCCAATATCGCTTTTTGGTATATGTTCTAAAACATCAGTATTAATTATCATATTGTAATGGTTATTAGGAATAACGCTAAATTCTTTTATAGCAGGGTCGTATCCGTCTATATTAATTTTTGTATATTTATGCTTTAACAATTTTAATAAAACTCCATTACCGCATCCATAATCCAAAATATTTTTAGGTTTTAAATAATTAATAAATAAAGAAATTTCATTAACCATATTAAAAATACTTAAATTACTTTCATAATATAATTTATTTTTATCGTTTAATAGTTTGTATTGTTCCACATAGTTTTTATTTGTAATCATAAATCACTCCTTAATTGCCACGATAATAAAACATTCCGCTTCTTTATAATTGTTTTCGGTAGTTTCTATTATTTGTCTTTTTGTATTCGCCGTTTCTGAATTTTGATTATATATTTTTTGTATCTTAAAATATTTAGAAACTAATTCTTTTATAGAAAAATAATCATAATCTTTAACATGAAATTCCGTCAGTCCCCAATTATTCGGAGTAGATAAAATATATAATCCGCCTTTCTTTAATACTCTTTTAACTTCTTTCATTTGAGTATCTTCATCGTTAACATGCTCTATAGTCTCAAATGAAGTAAATACATCAAACATTTCATCATCAAAAGGCAAATTTAAAATATTTCCTTGATTATATATTATATTATCGCTTTCGTATTTATATTTTGCATAAGCTGCGGCTTTATCATTTATTTCTATTCCGTAAACTTTTTTGCCTTTCCAATATTGTATAAAATATCCGCTCCATATCCCGTCCCGCTTGCTGTGTCTATTACTATTTTATCTTTAACATACTTGCTTGCGAAAAAATATCTGTCTTTATGGAAATCCGCTCTAGTTTTTGCAAATATATCTTCTCTATTAGCGTCCATTCTTTCTCTTCTGTTATTTTCTAAAAAAGAATTAAGATAAGATTTATCTTCAAAATATTCTTTATAATCGTCCGCTTTTAAAATATCTATATACGAACCGTTTTTAGAATATATATATTTAAATATTCCGTTTAATCCTATCGGATTTATAGAAATTATTTCTGTTTTTGGATAATAAATATCTCTAAACTCTTTAACTTTCAAATATCCTAATTTTACTCTTCGCAAATCCAATGTATTATTTTTTTGATTAAAATGTCCGCTCTTGCTACAATCGCAGCCGACTAAATAAATTCTTTTCGGATTAGTCCAAAATATAAACCGAATAGCCGCAAAAACCACAGAGCCAAAACATTGTAAAGGCAATGAAGTTATATCGTATATTAAATTATTATACGAGCATAAATTATCCACGACATATCTTTTGGAATTTTTAATTAATATAGCGTCCGACTCCGATAGCATATCTTTAAAATAATTCATGTCGTAAGTTCCGAAAAAATATTTGCATTTTCCATCGTTATTTTTAATAATAAATTCGGGAATATCTTTTGTAGAATTCTTACAATCTTGTAAAAAATAATAATCCAACTTTACTTTATCGTAATATATCGCTTGATTAACGCCGACATTAATCGCATTTTTAATCGGTATATATTTATTTAAAGTAGGTCCCGTTGCTATTAGAACAACTTCTTTTCCATAATTAATATTTTTATGTTTTAAAAATGTATTATAGTTAATATTTTCGCCCATATTTAAGAGTATAGAGTTATGTATAATTTTATCTTCGATTTTATCAATTAACCTATTTACCAATCTATTTTCAAAATCGTATAAATCCGACTTTGTAGGTTTCTTTTTTAGAGCCATTTTTATAAACAGAATTTTAATTATTATATATTTTTTCGTCTTCATGTTTTTCAAAGAGTTTAATCATATTGAAAACTCCTTAATAGAATGAAACGAATTAGATAATTCTTTAATAAATAATTTCTTGCAATGAAAAAATCGCCGAAAAATTTATAATGCGGCGTTAGTGTGGTGTGGTGTGGTGTGGTGTGGTGTGGTGTGGTGACAAACTAAACATATAAAATCTCCACCTTAATTTTTAATGAATTAATTATAGCATATTAAATAAAAATGTCAATAGTTAAAATTTTATTTATTATTAAAAATTTCTCTAATTATATTCGCTCTAATTTCATTTATATTTTGAGTATTATTTTGATTATTCAAATTTTTAAGATGATTATTTTTAGTTATAAATAATATATAATATAAATCGTCAAGTTCAATATTTTTCATTTCAAGCATATCATAATATAAGCCCGCTCTTAACCAAAAACTATATTTTATAATTTCGCTATATGTCAATTTTCTTGCAGATGACAATATCGCTTTGCTTCTATATATTCTGTCTTCAATTTTTATTTTATCAAGTTTTTTAATTCTGTTTCTTATTTTTTTTTCTTTATCTAAAATATCATTGACTATCTCAATCATATTTTTTAATATATCTTTTTCTTTAATTCCTATCATAACTCTATTTGTTATATTAAGTATTGGAATATTTTTTTCATCTCTTACAAATAAATCAAAACCTAATTTTGAAAATTTGCTTATAAAATAGTCTATATTATTTGGAGTTTTACAAAGAATAGCGGGAATTGCCATAGAAACCGTTAAATTCATTGCCGTTCCAATTTTTTGCGGAGAGCCTGTTAAATACCCTAATTTTTTATCAAAAGAAAAATCCACTTTTTCATCAAGTTTATTTTCTATATCGTAGGCTTTTTTAAAACATTCTTTTAATTCAAATCCTCTAGCTATAGTTTGTATTTCGCAATGTTCGTTTGAGTTTACAAGTATAGAAGTCGATTCGTCCATATTCGTATATAATGTCGCGTTTAATAAATTTCTATTTTTTGGAAGAGTGAGATTTTCTTTAAGAATATTTATATTAGAAAAATCAATATTTTTTAATTTTATTTCGGTTAAATTAAGATTTAACTCTTCAATATTTTTTTTTAATATAGAATCTACTTTATCAATTTCGTCTTTGTCCATATGATAATGAAATCTTATATTTTCTAAATTTCTGTATATCGACACTTTAGAATATAAAACAATATTATCTTCAGAGCCTTTATTGTATATCCAATCTGCTATATTTTTATCGGCGAACATATTTTTTTCACTTATATTTTTTTAGATATTAAAACTTCGCTTAAAGTTTCTATCTTTTTCTTCAACTCGTTAGCCTCTTCGTATTTCTCCATACTTTTAAGAATTTCTATATCGCTTTGATGTTTTAAAATCTCTTTTTCAATATCGACTTCGGATAATTTTTTATTTGGCATATTTCCTATATGTTTATTTTTATTATGAATTCTATAAACAATTTTTTTAACAAAAGTTTCAAAACTATTATAACATTTTGGGCATGCTACAGTTTTAGTTTTTAAGAAATCATTTAAAGAATATCCGCAAGCGTTACAAGTTTCTTTATGATTTTTTTTATTTACTTTTATTTTTTTTAATTTAGTATATTTATGATTTGGAAATATGGAAATCAAATTATTATTATCTTCAAAACTCTCGAAACATTTTTCTATAATTCCAAAATCTTTAGAACATTTTTTACAAACACTAATTTTATCGCGTTTTTCGTCTATCGTTTCAACAATATGCAAAACCGCTTTTTCTTTACCACATATATTGCAATTCAAATCGCTACCCCTATGATATTATAAATAAAATTTTACCATTTAACATAAAAAATTGCAAATATTAAGTTAATCCAAAAATCGACATATTAAGTTAAAAAATTTGTAATTTATATGTTTTACAATACTAACATTTATACCGTTTTAACTATTAAGATAATTTAAAAACAAGATTAAGGAGATTAAAATGAATATACAAAAATGCGCGGTTATAGGTTCTGGAGGAGTTGGAGCTACAACGGCTTTTACTCTCGTTCAAAGCGGATTATTTAATGAAATCGTTATTATAGACGCTAATAAAAATAAAGCCGAAGGAGACGCTTTAGATATAGCTCATGGAATTCAATTTACTAATCCCGTTAATGTTTATTCGGGCGATTATAAGGATTTGAATGACGCTTATTTGGTTATAGTCACAGCGGGAGCGAATCAACTTCCTGGAGAGACTAGAATAGATTTAATAAATAAAAACGCTTCGATATTTAAAAAAATTATTCCAAGTATAATAGAATACAATAAAGATTGCATTTTATTAATAGTGACAAATCCTGTTGATATTCTTACAATGCTCGCTTTGGAATTAAGCGGTTTTCCTAAAGAGAGAGTTTTGGGAAGCGGAACGGTTTTAGATACATCTCGTTTAAGATATTTGCTTAGTAAAAAATTAGAAGTCGACAGTAAAAATATTCATGCATTTATAATAGGAGAACATGGAGATAGCGAATTAGCAGTTTGGAGCAATGCCGATATTTCGGGAATTCATATAGAAGATTATTGCAAAAATATATTAAATTCCTACGATATAAATTTAGAAGAAATATTAGACGAAGTAAGAAATAGCGCCTATCAAATAATAGAAAAAAAAGGCTCTACTTATTATGGAGTGGCTATGGCGGTTAAAAGAATAGCGCAGGCAATTATAAGAGACGAATATTCTATACTTCCCGTTTCGCATTTTTTAAACGGAGAATACGGAATAAATGATGTTTGTTTGGGAATACCTTCTTTAATATGCAGAGAAGGAGTGAAAAAGATTATTCCGATAACCTTAAACGAAGAAGAAAAAAATTATTTAACTAAATCGGCAAATAAATTAAAAGAAGCTTATAGAAGCATAAAAAAATAATAATTTTAATTAATATGATTCATTATCCATTCGTAAACTTTTTTTAATTCTCTCTCTTCGCCAATATCTACGGGATTATAATAATTTTTTTTAATTCCTTTTTCTAAATAATCCTGCTTAACTATATGATAAGGAAAATCATGAGGATATTTATATTCTTCTTCCGATTTTTTATCGAAACTTGCGGAATTATTATCTTTCAAATAATTTGGAATAGAATATAATTCTCCGTTTCTTATATCTCTAATTGCCGAATCTATAGCCTTATAAGCGGAGTTTGATTTTGGACATAAAGATAAATAAATCGTCACTTCGGCTAATGGAATTCTTCCTTCGGGCATTCCTATAAACTCTATAATATTAATTAAAGAAGAGGCAATATTTATAGCTTCAGGTTCGGCTAAACCTATATCTTCAGACGCTAATATGCATAATCTTCTCGCTATATATCGCGGGTCTTCTCCCGATTCAAGCATTCTTGCCAAATAATAAATCGCCGCATTTGTGTCGCTTCCTCTCACGCTTTTTATAAACGCGCTTATAGTATTATAATGTTCGTCTTCGTCAAAATTTAAAATCTGTTTGCTTGTAACATCTTTTACGATTTCTTCAGTTATTGTAAGTTTTTCTTTAGTTTCGTCTATTTGAGTGACAAAAAACGCAGCTTCAAGATAAGTTAAAGCTTTTCTCACATCGCCATGCGAATATTTTACTATTAAATCAATCGCTTCATTTTCTACCGCAATATCGCTCTCTCCAAGTCCTCTTTTGTCCTCAATAGCTTTAAGAATCGCTTCTTTAATGTCGCTATCTTCAAGATTTCTAAATTCAAAAAGCATTATTCGAGAGAGTAAGGCATTTGTTAAATAAAAATAAGGATTTTGAGTCGTGCTTCCTATTAATATAATCGTTCCATTTTCGACTGCAGGAAGCAAAGCGTCCTGTTGGCTTTTATTGAATCTGTGAATTTCATCTATAAATAAAATTGTCTTTTTTGAGTTTGCTAAATTCTTTTCGGCTTTTTTTATAGCTTCTCTAATCTCTGAAACATTTGAAAGAACGGCGTTTAATTTTATATATTCGCTTTTTGTTTTTTTTGCGATTATTGACGCTACGGTAGATTTTCCAACTCCAGGAGGTCCGAAAAAAACCATTGAAGTTATTTTATCTTTATCAATCATTTTTCTTAAAGTTTTATTTTCCGACAAAATATGTTTCTGTCCGTAAACTTCGTCTATTGAAGTCGGGCGCATTCTTTCAGCCATAGGCAAAAAAGAATTATCGTTTTCAATAAAATCAAACATTGAGTCTTTCAATATATTCCTCTAAAAGCGGAGTATAATCCATTATATTTTCTATTTTTTCTTTTATTTCATATTCGAGCAAATCGGCTATAGATATATAATCTTCGTTTGAAAAAGCTTCTAATAAATTATTCATCATTGAATTAAAATCATTAATAGAATCTAGTAAACTTATATTATCAATTTTTATATTTGAATAATCTATAGAGCATATTTCGGCTACCTTTGAAAGAACGCTAAATGAAAGTCCGACTATATGAGAAAATTTTTCTGCATATATAAAAGCTTCTTTATCTTTTCCCGTTTGAAGTTTGTCTACAACTTCGTCTAATATTTCTATTATGAAAGGCTGAAATTTAGGCAAAGTTCCTATTTTATATAAAGCGTTATTTTCGTTTATATTGTTTGCAAATATGATTATAGCGTTTATTTTAGCGTCTTGCAAAACCATATCCATTGATGGCAAAACTTTATCGTTTAGAAAAGGTTTAAAATCATCTTGGAAAAATTCTTTAACTTTATCGGAATAATTATTATATTCTTCGTTATCGGTTAGAGTATTTAATCTTTCTAATTTTACTTCAAGCATTTTTAAAATATGAATAACTCCATGAGTTTCAAGATTCATATTGCATAAAAATATCGCTCTTGGAACAGAATCTAAAATCCAAAATATTCCGTCTTTTAAGTCTTCTATATCTTTTTCGCTTAAAGTTATAGAATCTACTTTAGAAATTTTTTCTATATATTCTATTATCGAAATCATTGAAGATAAATAATATTCGCTATGGCTTAAAGCTTCTATATCTATTTTTTTTATATTTTCAATCGCTATGGTTTTATATTCTTCGTCTATATAAGGAGACATTTCTTTTTCGTCTATAAGAATTCTATTTATTAAAAAAGAATTTGAATTGCACCATTCTTCAACGGGTTTTAATATTTCGTAAGCGTTTTTTTCATTTTCTAAAGTGGCGGATAATTCCTTGCCGTTTATAAATATTTTCATTATTTTCTACCGATTAAATTTGTAATTTAATTTTCGGTATTTCTATATTTTTATTGATTAATTTTATTAATAATCATAGTTAATAATTATTATAATATAAAAACTTGTTATACTTTATTATTGCTATATAATAAAAAATAAATATATTTTAGGTAAATTAATGCTTATAGATATTCTTACTTTATTTCCGACTTTTTACGAAAGCCCAATTTCGATTGGAATTATAAATAACGCTATAAAAAATAAAAAAATAAATTTGAATATAGTTAATATGCGAGATTTTGGGGAAGGCAATTATAAAAGATGCGATGATTATCCTTACGGCGGCGGACCTGGTATGATTATGACTTATAATATATTTAAAAAATATTTTGAAAATAATAATAAAGGCTATACTATAATTTTTTCGCCTTCGGGAAAAGTTTTGAATCAAAAAAAAATAAAAGAGTTTTATAAAAAAAAACATATAACTATGATACTCGGACATTATGAAGGAATAGATTATAGAGTTGAAAAAAAATATGCTGACGAAACTATAAGCGTTGGAGATTATGTTTTAAGCGGAGGAGAAATTCCCGCGCTTTTACTTATAGATGCAATTGCAAGATATAAAGACACTTTGAATAATAAAGAATCTGTTTATAACGATACTTTTGAAGAAAACTCGGCGGGGCTTTTAGAATATAGTCAATATACTAGACCTGAAAAAATTGACGATATGGAAGTTCCAAATATTTTAATGTCGGGCAATCATAAAAATATTGAAGAATATAGAAGAATGTCGGGTTTGATAAAAACTTTTAAAAACAGAGCGGATATGTTTTCAAATATTAAACTTTCCAAAAAAGATTTGAATGTTATATTTGATTATCTTATAAATAAAGAGTAGAAATTCATAAAATGTATAATTAACGAATAAATCTCAATGGCAAAATTAATAAAATCTAAAAAAATTAATATCGACCTTATAAGCGAAATAACAGGTTTAACTATAGACGAAATAAAAAACTCTAAAAAATTACTTTTGACGCTCTACATCCTTTGATGGAAAAACATATAAAATTATATTTACTTTGTTGATAGCACGCTAAAGCTTCTATAAGTCAAGCAATGATTTTTGGATAAAGAAAGAAAAATTCACATTCTTTTTGGCATCAAATAAAGTAAGAATTTTTTACTTGCTTTTCTCAACAAGCAAGAAGTTTTTTTAATATATTGCTTTACTTACTCTAACAAAGACACCGCATTAAAATACGATGCCTTTTAATTATCTTAACTATTATTAACCTTAACTATTTTTTAGTAATATCTACAATTGCTGAATCTGTTCCTGTTTCCATTGTTAACTTTCCCTGTATATCGCTACTAAAAATAAGAGTCAATTTTACATCTATATTAACACTAGAATCATTATATATAGTAGTATAATTTGTATCGCTAACTCTTGTTACAGAATTCGAAGGAATTGTTACATCAGGATTAGTGCCATCCTTTAAAGTAACAGAACTGTCAGCATTTATGGTAAGTATATTCATTTCAGCAGTTTTCTCATCTGGTTTTCCATACCAATTACCAGCATAATAAGATAATTTTCTTTCCTCTGTTCCTGTTTTATCCTTATTATTATTATTATTGCAACTTATTGAAAATAGCGCAATTAAAGATAAGATAATTAATAATAGATAAAATTTTTTTTGTCCTTTCATTTTAGAACCCTCCTTATATTTTTTAATGATTAAATTATGCAATATTTTAGAAAATTTGTCAAGTATTTATTTTAAAAAATTTTAAAAAAACTCGGCTAAAATAAGCAGAAACTAAAAAATCCTGAAATAAAATTATATATTATAAGAACTATGAGTAGATATATATTCCTGAGTCATATCCGTAAAATAATAATAATCTTCGTATTTCGTATTATAACCGCAATCTAAAACTATAAAATGCTCTTTTCTTTCTCTATTGAAACCGTCTTTTAATTTATTAATATCCGACTTATTTTTATTTAACTCTCCGTTTTTATATATATTTATTCCGTTTATAGAAAGCGAAATATTTTTTATATTAATATTCGTATTTCCTATAGCTGAAAGAATTTTCTCATAATTAGGATTTAACGATATAAATAATATTTTTATCAAATTTGAAGTCGCTATTGACTTGGCTATATCGAATGCGTCTTTTTGAGTTTTTGCTCTTTCAACCGAAACTATAATAGCTTTAGTCATTCCTTCTCCATCCAAAACTATCATTTTTGAAAGATTGGCGCAAATATCGTCTAATTTATCTTTTAATAACTTAAATGATTTTTTATTTTTTATCGTTATCATTTTATTATTAATAGCTCCATTAGCCATTATAATCGCCGTATCGTTCGTTGAAGTTTCGCCGTCTATCGATATTCTATTTAAAGTTTTATCTATAGATTCTCTAAAAGCTTTATTTAAAGCTTCTTTATCTACATTTAAATCCGTAAAAATAAATAATAAAATCGTAGCCATATTTGGATGAACTATCGAAGTTCCTTTGGCTATAGCGTAAAAATGAGCGGTTTTATTTTCTATATTTAATTTTGCCGTATATATTTTATCAAATTTATCTCGCATTCGTATCGCTCTCGCTATATTTTCAAAACCTTCATTTAACGAAGATTTTTTAATAGCGTTTTTAATTTTTTCCGTATCTAAATGAACTCCGATTATTCCCGTAGAAGCGATTAAAATATTATCTCTCTTGCATTTAAAAAATTTACTTGCAAAATCAGTAATATTCAAAACATTATCATATCCTTTCTTTCCCGTTAAAGAATTTGCTATTTTGCTGTTTACTATAAGCAAATCTATTTTATTTTTATCGTTCTTTTTTGAAAATAAAACGGGAGCGGCTTGAAATTTATTTTGAGTATATAAAGCCGACACAACGCTTGAAGGCTCGCTTTTTATTATGGCTAAATCGTAATCGTTATTTTTTAATCCCGACTTCAAAGCGGCGGAATAAAATCCAATTGGAATATTATCCGAATCTATCATACATTAAATAACTCCTCTTCTTCTGGGTCCGCGTCATTATCGATTTTTTTAACTTTTCTATTTTCGTAATTTATTCTCTTTCGCACAAAGAGTTTGGAGTTTTTGCCGCTATTTCTTTCTTGTATTATTCCGAAAGTTCCCGAGCCTAAATAAACTAATTTATCGTTTTCTTCAATATCGTTTATATTATTCTGTTTTATTTCGTTTAATACGCATTCAAAATGAGCGAGATTTCCCGTAGCGTTATGATTTATTCCTTCTTCCGTTATATATATCGGCTTATTACAAATTGGGCATATAGGCTTTTCAGAATTATCGTTCATTCTTCTATTAAGATAAATTCGCTCATATTCTTCTATCGTTTTTTTATTATTTTTATGTTGCTTATTATGATTATTTTTCTTTTTATAAAACTGTTCTTTGTTTTTCTTTTTATAAAATTTATTATAATTATCTTTAGCGAATTTATTATTATTTTTTTCAGCCATTAAATCACCCGCTTTAAAAACAGTTTGTATTATTCGTCATCGTCAAAGTCGTCATCGAAATCATCGTCAAAATCATCATCTTCAAAATCGTCTAAATCGTCCATGTATTCGTTATCGTCATCGAAATCGTCATCATCGTCAAAGTCTTCGTCATCGAAATCGTCATCATCGTCAAAGTCTTCGTCATCGAAATCGTCATCAT
>ERZ791737.308-NODE-308-length-51041-cov-15.537402_pt1 | contig 51041 bp, 47 predicted proteins | sample MGYA00510042_ERZ791737 | MGnify/ENA primary metagenome ERZ791737 (study PRJEB30046, sample SAMN00791965) | human gut metagenome | study: EMG produced TPA metagenomics assembly of the A metagenome-wide association study of gut microbiota in type 2... | reverse complement strand
TTTATATATATATCGGCGTTATAATGCGCGCATATATTTTTTACTATAGTCAAACCCAAACCCGTGCCTTGAACTTTTAAATATTTTTCGTTTTTAACTCTAAAAAATCTTTCAAAAATTCTATTTAAATATTTGCTTTCAATTCCGCAACCGTTATCTTTTACGGTAAATATCGCTTTATCTTTGTTGTTTTTCAAAATGATTTTTATCTCTCCGCCATCATCAGTATATTTTATGGCGTTGTCTACAAGATTATTAACTACTTCGGTTATTTTTTCTTTATTTGCTATTATAATTGCAGATTCTATATCCAATTCTATATTTATATTTCTTTTTTGAGATTTTATTTTATTGCTTTCAAAAACATTTAAAATTATATCTTTTAAATCTATTTTTTCGTCTATAGTTTCTTGCCAATTAGCTTCCATTCTGCTTAAAGTTAGCATATTTAAAACAAGCTCTTTCATTCTCAAAGCTTCCGCGTTAATTCTTTTTATAAAATCAGTTTTTTTATTTTCGTTTTTATCTTTAGCGCTCATATTTATAAGAAGTTCAGAATAACCCAAAATTGAAGTTAAAGGAGTTTTTAATTCATGCGAAGCGTTTATAAAAAAATCTTGCTTTTCAATTTCAACTTTTCTTATATCGGTAACATCTTCAAATTTTATTAAAGCGGATATATTTTTATTGTTTAATATTGGAATAACATTTATCTCAATATCCATATTTCTTTCTTTTATGTCGAATTTTGAAAATCTATTTAATTTAATAGCGTCTTCTATTTTTTTTATAACGGATTTATCTTTAATAATTTCATTTAAACTTTTAATATCGCTATCTGTAGAGTTTAAAAGTTCAAGGGCGAATTGATTTATAAAAAATATATCTTTATTTTTATTAATCGCCACAATTCCTTGAGCTATATTTTCAAGCACATAATTTAATTTTTCTTTTTCGGTTTGATAGCCTATAATATTATTATTCAAATCTATTGCAAGCTCGTTAATATCGTATAATATGTCGTTAATATCGTTAAAGCCTGTCAAATTTTTTATATTTTGAGATTTATTTTTATATATATTATCCAAAGTTTCTTTTATAGAATAAAACGGAATCATAATGCTTTTTGCCGTAGAAGGTAAAACTAAAGCCATTATTATAATTACAATTCCTATAACCATAACCGCAGTAAATAAAAAAGTTATTAAATATTTATTAACGGAATCCATAGGCATAGAAATTCTTAAAATATAATCTATATTATCTTTCGTATTAATTTTTTTTGAAGCGTATATATACGGAATTTTTTGACTTGCCGAAGTATGAATTGAAAAAACCGTTTTATCTCCCGAGCTATGCAATGCCTCTATAACATCGCTTCTATTTGTATGATTTGCCATAGGATTTAACGCGATATCAATCGTAGTGTCGGCTATCACTATTCCATTTGTCGCTATAACGCTTATTCTTAAATCTTTTTTATCCGACTGCAAAACAAATCTTCTAAAATCTTTTTCCGTTTTCATGTCGTAAATATCAACTTCACTTTCAAGCATTTCCATAATATTCATAATCATTACTTGACTATATTTAATATTATTATATTGAACGGTAAAAAGAATTCCTATAAACATTAAAGCGCTTGTTAAAATAAGAATAAACAACGATTTATAAAAAATATTTTTAATCATAAAATGATTTCGTTAATCTTCCGTAAGTTTATAACCCATTCCGCGAACGGTTACAATATTTTCTTTTTGAAGATTTAACTTTTGTCTTATAGATTTTATATGCATATCTATGGTTCTTGATTCCATAGAATAATCAACGCCCCAAACTTCCTCAAGCATAGTTTCTCGAGATACTGCATTTTCCGCGTTTTCAACCAATAATTTTAATAAATCAAATTCTTTTTGAGTAAGAACAACCTGATTATTATTTACAAATACGGCTCTTTTTCTAACAAGAACTTTTATCTCTCCGAATATCAATTCTTCGCTTTCTAAACTTCTATCTTTCTTTCTTAAATTTGCCTTTACTCTTGCTATAAGCTCCAAAACCGAAAAAGGCTTTGGCATATAATCGTCCGCTCCCGCGTTTAATCCCGTCACTATATTTATTTCGCTTGATTTTGCCGTAAGCATTATAACTTTTATAGGAAGATGCGAATATTCCGTTCTTATGATTTTTAAGATTTCCGTTCCGTCAATATCGGGAAGCATTATATCAAGTAAAATTAAATTCGGAGTTTTCATTTTCAAAGCTTCAAGCATATCGTAGCCGTTTGAAAAGCATTTTATATTAAAACCAGACTCTTCAATAGTATATTTTATAAGGTCGCTTATATTAATATCGTCTTCAACCGAATAAATTAGTTCTTTTTCCATATATAATTCTACCGTAATTTTTTTATTCGTATTATATTATTTATTTTAATTAAATACAAGTATATATTTATGCTAATTTTATATTGACTTATATTTTTTTTATATTACAATTATATCTATGAGACAAGATATGACACCGATATTAGAAAACTATTTAGAAAGCATATACAATTTAGAAGTTGAAAAAAACTTCAAAGAAGCTATAAGAATAACCGACATAGCCGATATGGTCGGACGCTCAAAAGCGAGCGTTAATACCGCTATAAAAAGTCTTTCAAAATTAGGGCATATAAAGCATGAACATTATGGCGATATAGAGCTTACAGAATCTGGAAGAGCAATAGGCAAAGATATTGCAGAAAGACATGCTATATTTTTTTATTTTCTTACAAAAGTTTTGAAAGTTGAAGAAAAAATAGCGGAAGAAGAAGCTTGTCTAATAGAGCATACTATGAGTAGAGATACCGTTCATAAATTTAAAGAATTCTTATGCATGTATTGTAAAAAAGAGAATATTCTAAATAGAAGTAATTAAGATTTAAATATTATATACATTAATATACTCAATTCTATAAGTATTGATTTCAGTTTTATTTATGTTATAATTAAAATACAGTTTAATTTTTTATGGAGGTAAATTATGCCACGATTTATAAATAACGATTGTGTAGCCTGCGGTTCATGCTTGCCTGAATGCGCATTTGGAGCTATAAGCGAAGGAGATATTTATGTAATAGACCCTGAAAAATGCACGGATTGCGCCGCTTGCGAGCCTGTTTGTCCAAGCAACGCTATACATCAAGCTTAATCTTAAGCGGATGGCATGCGGGGCGGGTTTTTATAGCCTGCCCTTTTATTTTATAAAATTAAATATTTAATAAAAAATTAATTAAGGATTTATATTTGATAAAAAATATTCAAGCGTTTATTTTATCTTACAATCAATATAAAACTTCTTCAATAATAGCTTCTTTTCTAACGGAGAACTCAATAATAGACGCAATATGCTATAGAGCTAAAAAAGATTCAAAAGCTTTCGGTTCTGATTTCGGTAGCGTATCAAAAATGCAAATAAGTTTATATCAAAAAAAACAGCCTAATTTATCGATATTAAAAGAATCTTCAATAATAAAAAATTATAATTTGCTTGAAAAATCAATTTATTCTTCGCTTGCAGTTTTTTATATAAGAGAAATTTTATTATATTCGGCAAAAGATTTTGACGAAAGATATTTTATTCTTATGGAAAAAACCTTAAACGCTATGGAAGAATTGGAAGAAAATAAAAATGCATTATTAAAAAATTATCTCAATATACTTTTAAGAGCTTTTGAAATGAAAGTTTTGCATATATCGGGAATATCTCCGCAATTAGATTCATGCGTTTTATGTTCAAATAGCAAAGCAAATTTTTATTCAATATCTGAAGGCGGAATTATATGCGATAACTGTAAAAAGACTCTAAAAGACACTATTGAACTTGATAAAAACGACATTAATTTTATGAGAATAATAAAACGAACTTCTTTAATCGATATAGTTAAAAATAAAGAAATAAATAATTTTTATTCAAACTCAATAAGCAATGTAAGAGATATAATGAATAAATCTCTTTTTAATCATTTAAATAAAAATTTCAAAAGTCTTAAAGTGTTGGAAGAGGTTTTATTTAACTAATATATCAAATACGCTTTTTGCATCGTCTACAATATAAGTGGCATTTTCAAATTCTTCATCGTTTCCAAAACCATATCTAACGGCAATAGAATCTATACCCACAATTTTAGCGCCTTCTATATCGTCTATTCTATCGCCAATCATTATAGTTTTTGATTTATCGAATTTTTCTTTTGATAAAGCTTCTATAAGAACATCGGTTTTATTTTTAGTTTTATCTCCTAAAATCGGAGCGTAAATATTTTTAAAGAAAGTATTTAAATTAAAATATTCTATTATTCTAATAGCCGATTCTTTTGGCTTTGCAGTAGCGACAAATAAATTAAAATTTTTATCATGCAAATTTTTTATTAAATCAAAAATTCCTTCGTATAATTTGCAATTAAATAATCCGTTATTTCCGTTATAATCTTCTCTGTAATATTTTATAAATTCGTTTGCAAGATTTTCGTCATTACGGCAATATTTCAAAAAACTTATATCGAGAGGCGGACCTATAAATTTTCTTAAAATTTCTTTTGAAGACATTTCTATATTTAAATTATAAATTTCATTTACTTTTTTTATTCCGTATATAACGCCGTTTATTATTCCGTTAGCCGAGTCGGTTATAGTGCCGTCAAGGTCGAATAAAATATTTTCGTATTTAGACATATCGCTTTATCTGTTTACAAATATATATCCCGAAGCGGGAATTATTTCAAATTCTTTTTTAGTTTTTTCTTTTATCGCTTTAAATAATAAATTAAGTCCCAAACTATCGCTTGAAATATGCCCAGCGCAAACTATATTTATATGATATTTTTTGCATTCGTCTATATGTTTATCCGACAAATGCATAACTACTAAAGTTCCAACGCCAGAATTTGCTAAAGCTTCTATCATTGCAACATCGAAAGAGGCTCCGCCCGTCATATCGACTACAATTTTACCAGCTCTATTTTTCTCGCTTCCGTTAAAAAGTTTAGGAGGATTATTATATTTTGCTGCAATTTTATATTCTTCCAAATCGTTTAATAAATCTAATATATCGGAAAGTTTATAAGGATTTTTATTTTTAATAAGATTTGTTAAAAAAGTTTCAACATAATTATCGGCAACCGTATGCATGCACATATAATTTAAATTAAGAAGTTTCGCAGCCATAGAATCTCTATTATGATTAGAAGGCGACACCGATTTTTCAACCGCGGATATTCTTTTATTTGTCAAAGCTTCGGCAACATTTATGGCGACTCCGTTTAACGCGTTTTTATCGGTTTGCATTCCTATAACTTCGTAAAATTTTGCATAAGCGTATCCATTTGGATGATGAGTAATAACTAAATCTATATTAGCGTTTCTTTCGTTGAGTCTATCGGCTAAAATCAATTCGGCAGTTTGCATATCTATACCGCAGAATATCTTTTTTATTTCTTTATCTTCCGCTATATTTAATATTCTTGTGTCGGCGTATGGATTAAATAAATTATCCGTATCGAATATATTTTTCTTTTTTTTATCGGTAATAGAATCATAATCTTTTTTAATATCTTTAAGTTCTTTTTCTACGATTTTTCTTCCTCTCGGGTCAACATCTATAGCGCAATCTATAGCCGCTTTATAAAATTCATCAATATTTAAGAATTTTTTATTTTTTATCATTTTTAGGTTCGCCTCTATATTTTTCGCTCATTACCATTCCGTTTTCTTCATAAAAAGTAATAGCCTTGTAATTCTGTCTTATTGAAAATTCCGCGCTTCCTATAACAAGCTCGACTCCAGATAGCATTTCTTTTCCCGCGCTTATTGTAGAATCTACTTTTTCTATCTCTAATTGCTGAATCACGCTTTCTCTATTTAAAACTACCTCCTCTCTTCTGCTATTCGATTGTTCAAGTTGTTCTTTCAAACTCTGCAATTGTTCTTTCTTTTCATCGTCTAATTTTTTAATTTTTGCAGCTTTCTCTAAAGATTTTATTCCTCTTTCAAGTTCTTCTATTGCCATATCAAGCTCTTCTTTTTCTTTTTCCATATCCTCAATAGCTCGTCTTTTTGCAGGACTTACTCCCGTCTCTATTAATGTTTTGCTTCCAGCTTGAGAACCTAAAACTTTTCCGTTTACTTCGTTTAAAGCTCTTAATCTTCCTCCGCTTGCTGACGCTCTCTTTCCTATCAAAATTATTCTATTGTCCGCGTCTATATTTGAATTTAATATCGCTTCCGTTACGACTACATTATTTCCAGCTTCAACATTAGAAAATTGTATAAATTTCGCTATAACATCTCCGCCAGCTTTAACAAAACTATTCTCATTTCCTTGAATGCCTAATTTAACCATTATATCGCCTTTAGCTTCAAGATTGCATTTGCCAACCGTTCCTTGAATATCTATATTTCCTTCGGCTTTAATAGAATAATTATCATTAACGCTTCCTTTAACAAGCACGCTTCCTATAAAATTTATATTTCCCGTTTCAGGTCCTACATCTTTTGCAACTTCAAATATAGGCTCAACGCTTAATAATTTTCCGTTTAATACAACCTGCCCGTTAATAGCGGCTAATATAAATTTATTATCGTCCGACATTTTTACATTTTTACCCAATACTTCTTTAGTTTCTATATCCTTTCCAATTTTAGTTTCTATTTTATCGCCAAATACATTTATTCCTTCCTCGCCTTTTGTAGCTTCAATTTTTTCGGCTAATTGCTGTCCTTCTTCAACATTTTCAACTATGCTTAAATCTTTATAATCTATGCTCTCTTCTTCGCCTATAAAATCGGGGATAATTTTTTTATTAACATTAACCAAAAATTCTATTCTCGCGTTATTTCCGTTTATAGGATGCTTTCCTTCGGCTGCAAGTATAGGAATATCAAAAGTTCCATCTTCCAAAGATTTTTTAATATTATCTTCATGAATTCCAAATACAATTCCGCTATTTTCAAGCAATTCTTTAACATCTTCAAAATCCATCTCTCTTCCGCCGTTTGAAGGTTTGCCAATAGTAACAAAAGCTTGCATTTTATCTTCACTAACCGAATAATTTAACTTTGCATTAAAAGCCGATTTAGAAGAATCCCACTCGGCTATTTTCTCATATTCTCCCTTTTGTTTATCAAGAATATCTTTAGCCAAATTAGCGTCATATTCTTTTATTCCAGCTTCTATTAATTTAGATTCTAAAGCCGTAATATCGTCTATTCTCTTTCCGCCAGCGACTGGAGGCGACACTTTTAAAAATACGCCGTTTCTTTTAACCCTTATTATTATTTTAGTGTCTTTATCAACCAAAAGATTATTTTCTTCGGATTCTTGTTCAATAGAAGTATAATCTTTATCGGCTCCCATATAAATTTTAGATTTCTCATATTCTATATGCGTATATCTAACAAAATATTTTCCGCCGCCAATTCCTAAAAAACTTCTACTCTTCTCTCTTATAACTTTATAAGTTAATTCGTAAACGGGACATTGAAATATAGCCGCAGCTTCTTGCATTCCTTGTTCCAATGAACTTACATATAATTCAACCGAATGCGAATCATGAGCGTTGTAAATGTTCTTGTAAAAATTACTTTGCAATATTTTTCTTTTTAATTCGTTCATAACATATCCTATTTATAAATTATTATATTAAAGATTTTTTTATTTCAGAGAGACTATGTCTCAAATCTTGTATAGCTTTTCCATGAAGTTGCGATACTCTGCTTTCCGATACTTCCATAGCGACTCCTATCTCTTTTAAAGTAAGGTCTTCATAATAATACAATATTAATACCTGCTGTTCTTTTTCGGGAAGTTTTTTCAAAGCTTCGACTATTTGCTTTTTAACCGCTTCTCTTTCCGCTAAATATTCGGGATTAGTTTTATCGCTAGATTTTAAAGTGTCCATAATGGAAATTTCATCCGCATCGTCTCCCGTATAAAAAATCCCGCTTAAAGAAGTTATAGACGATTGTATGCCATATCCCATAAGTTCATTATATTTATCCATAGTAATTCCAAGCATACTTATTATTTCTTCGGGTTTAGCGTCTCTTCTTAAATGAATTTCCAATAACTCTCTAGTCTTTTCTACCTCTTTTATATCTTTACGAATAGAGCGAGGCAAACTGTCTAATTTTCTTAATTCATCGTATATAGAACCCATTATTCTAGTAAGAGCGTAAGTTTTAAACTTCACATCTTTATTAGGGTCGTATCTATCTATAGCGTCCAAAAGTCCAAAAGAACCAAATCCAACCAAATCTTCAAACTCAATATCTCTTATATTTTTCGTGCTTATATTTATTTTATTAGCGGCGTATTTTACTAAAGGAGCATATTTTTTAACGATAGCTTCTCTTATTCTAGGAGATAGATTTTTCCTAAACTCTATCCAATATTCATGCTCATTTTCTTCGGTAATAATTGGCAATTTGTCTTTTCTATTTTGTTTCATAATCAACCACTCTTATTAGTTTTTTTAATTTAACTTTTTAACTTTCTTTTTTATCTTTATCTTTTGCTATCATCGTTCTTATGGCGCTAGCGGTTCTTTCAGGGTCTTCCATAACCTCTTTTTCTATAATCCTTTCATTAACCTTTCTTCCGCTGTCATAATATACGCTCGAATCGGAAATATCGGAAGAACTTTGATATGCTGGAGTATTCAATATAATATCGCCTATATCTCCTCTTGGGCTATGATAATTCGCTTTATTATTTTTATCAATATTAATATTCTCTTTTGAAATATTTTTAAAATCTTCTTTAATAATATTTTCTTGATTATTAGTAATATCGTTAAATATAGAATCGTTATTACTTTCGGATGCAATTTCATTTAAAGAATCGTTTGAAGTTTTCAAATTATCATTTTCGGCTGAAGAATTTTCAGGATTTAAAGAATCTTCTGGGACGCTCGTTATAGTTTCAATATTTGACATTTCAATTATATCGCCCAAATATTTTGTTAAAGCTATATTTAAAGCGTATAATATAATCATAGTTATTAAAGAAGAAAGCAAACCTTTAAAAATTGAAATATCGATTCTATTTTTTAATGCAATAGAAAGCATAAGAGTAATAATAAAAGATAAAACCGATATGCCGATAGATAATTTTCCGAAATTAGATAAAAAATATTTCTTTATTTTATTAATTATATTATCCATAAATTACCTCTAATTGCTATTCTTTACAAGAAAACGCGATAAAGTTTCCATAAAACCTGACAAGCCTTTAGTCGCTCTACTATCGTTATATTCCATATCGACAATTTTTTTAGCTATATTATAAAGCGAAGAGGAAGCCTGACATTTATTATCATATTGATAAAAAGGAAATTGTTGCGAAACCGAATAAGGAATCGTCTTATCCTCATAAACATATCCCAAATATTTAACATCCATATTCAAATAATTTTTGCTCGCATTTATAATATTATCGCTAATGACTTTTGCCTGCGAAGGTTTTGTAACTCTATTAACTAAAATTTTAATATCCGCTTTTGCATCTTCTGGCGCTATAACTTTTATAACTGAAAAAGCGTCTAATACAGCCGTAGGTTCTGGAGTTGTAACGACTATATTTTCATCCGAAGAAAGCAAGAAATATACAACTTGGTCTGAAATTCCCGCTCCCGTGTCAAGTATAATAATATCGGCGTCATTTAAAGAATCCATACTGCTAATTAATTTATTAAGTCCCCTACCCGATAAATTAGCCAAAGAAGAAAATCCCGAAGCTCCCGCAATATATCTTATTCCGTATTCCGTTTCAACCACAACTTCATGTATTTTCTTTGAACCTTTTATAACATGATATAAATTATATTCGGGCATATTTCCTAATATAACATTTACATTTCCAAGCCCCAAATCCGCATCTATCAAAAGCACATTTTCTCCCAATTCTTGCAAAGCTATGGCTAAATTAACCGCTATATTGGTTTTGCCAACACCTCCTTTTCCGCTCGCTATGCTTATGATTCTTTGAGGTCTCTTATCTTTTACGCTCATCATTTTTCTTAATTCGTCCGCTTGGTCTTTCATAATAATTATAATCCTAAATCAAATTATTTTAAATTTCCATATAAATTTTCGATTATATTTTTTCCATATTTTTTAGCAGTCGATATATCTTTTGGAACTCCCTGCCCGCAAGTTACATAAGTTATAGGCGTTTTCGTTCCGCTTATCGCGCATACCGAAGAAGCTAAATAATCCGTTTCATCGACTTTTGTAAGAATTATTCCTTTATAATTTGCTGGCTTAAAAGCGTTCAATATTTTTAATGAATCTTTATATTTTGCCGTAGAACTCATTACAAGCTGAACATCCATATCGAATCTTCCAACCGTGCTAAAATATTTTGACATAGAAATTATTTCATCCGTTCCTTTTGGAGAGCGTCCCATTGTATCTACAAATAATAATGAAGAGCTATCCATTTTTCTTATTTCCGCCCTTAAAGCTTCGGGATTACTAGCGCTTGTAAAAGGAACTTTTAATATACTCGCATATCTTTGAAGTTGGTCAACCGCCGCTATTCTATAATTATCTATAGTTACAAATGAAACTTTTCTTCCCGACCTTATATATTGAGCCGCTATTTTTGGTATAGTAGTCGTTTTTCCAACTCCCGTAGGTCCAACAAAAATTATTATTTTCTTTTTAGCTCCTATATCTATTCCGTCAGACAAAATTAATTTATTTGAAAAATATTTTTCTATCTCGTCTTTAATAATCTCTCTCGACTGAAAAAATCTCGCATCGCTTGAATTTAATAAATATTCTCTTAAATTAATTAAAATCTCTTCGGGAAATTCTCTATTTCTCAAATAATTAAAACTCTCTTCCATAGAATCCGCAACTTCATTATTATCAAAATTTTCTTTATCATAATAAGATTTTCTTTCCGTTTCTTCAATTCTATCGAAATTATCTATATGATTATTAGAATTAAAATCTAAATCATATCTATTATGTTTAATTATAGAGCCTCTTTCAGATTCATAACGATTATTAAAAGAATTTCTATTATTATAATTGTAATTATTATAATTATTTTTATTGAAATTAGGAATATTATTTTCAAAATATTCTTTAACTATATCCTTAACTTGAGCTTGAACCATTTTCTTAACATTTTCGTCTATAGAGCTTTTAGGATTATAATCGCTCAACATTGAACCTCCAAACATAGAAGGATTATAAGAATTATTAAAAGAAGAGAGAGGCGTAAAATTATTATTTCTCATTCTGTTATTTTCAAAATTTTCAATTCTTTCCTCTCTTTTATCAATAATTTTTTCATTAATAGTTTTTTCTTTTAAAACATTTTCGTTTGAATTCAAATTTAAATTATTTACTTGAATATCGGACGAAGAGTTTAAATTATTTTCATTTTGAGTATTATTTGATTTTGCCATAGATTTAGCCGCTTTTAAGGCATTAATCATATTTACTATTCTCTCTCCCATTTCGCTTCCGTCAATGGTTTCTGTTGTTTCGGCTGCATATCTATGTTTATTTAATTCTTTTCCATCGCTTATAAGTTTATCTTCGTAATTGTCGTTATTATCTTCTCTTGAAATATTTACGCTTTCGCTTCTTCTATTTTCGTATCTATCATAAATAGAATCTCGAAGCATTATTCTAAGCACATATTCGGGCTTTTTAAATAACCCCAAAGGACCTTTAACTCTCTCCTCCTTATTGCTTAAAATAGTAAAATTACTGCCATACTCAACCGTAGCTTTAGTAATCGCGTCTTTTTGATTTTTTCCTCTAATAGTTCGTATATCTACCATAATTATAACTCCATAAATTAATTTTGTTCTAAAACGCCAATAGAAACTTCATATTCTTTCTTGACAATTCCGAATATAGTTTTTCTTTTTAATTCTCTAATACTAATGATAAAATAGCTCTCTCCATATTTGTCTCTAGCTATTCTCTCAATCTCTTCCCTATTCTTTCCAAAAATTTTAATAGTCTTCATAATTTTCTCCATTTCTATATTTATTTAATTATGGCTACGCCTTGAACATTATAACCTTGCATAATTTCAGCCGTAGACACAACTTTATATTTGCCTATATTCTTCGCTATAAATTGATATAAAGGTTTTCTTATTGCGGGCGAACATAAAAATATTATTTCCGAAACTCCCGATTCATTTGCCAATTTTATAGCGTCTTTTATATTTTTAATCAAATTCTGCATACTTTCAAAACCCATAGCTATCATTTGACTGCCTTGCAAATTTCCCGTATTAATAAGATTTTGAGCTATATTATTTTGAAGTTGCTGACTAAATGTTATCACTTTTATATTTTTATCCGCATCGGAAATCATTTGCGATATTTGAGGCGATAATCTGCTTCTAACAAGTTCGGTAGCCTGTTCACTTCCCATAACCGAAATTGCATCGGCGATTCCTTCTAATATTGCGATATTATTTTTAATAGGCAATTCCTCTTGCAAAAGATTTTGCAAAACTTTTTGTATATATCCGAGCGGGCTTTCGTTATGAGGTTTAGCCGTCAATATTTCGGATACGAGCGCTTTATTTTCGTCTTTGATTCTATCGAGCATTTTTTGAACTTCTTCTCTACCAAGAATAAGATTAGCGTTTCTTTTGATTATTTCGCTAAAATGAGTCGCTATAACAGTGCTTGGCTCAAATAGAGTAAATTTTTTCTGTTCTGCGTCATGTCTTTCGTCAACTTTAATCCAATAAGCGGGCAAACCGAATGCTGGTTCTTTTACCATTTCCGCTTCTTCGGTAGGTTTTTCTTTAGACTCCGAATTCAAAGCTAAAAGCATATTAGGACGAACAAAATTTTTAGCCATTTCAATTCCATTAATGCTTATCGTATATTCGTCAGGTTCTATAGCTTGATTGTCGACAATACGAACGGGAGGAACTGCTAAACCAATTTCTAATGCCAATTCTCTACGAACTCTGCTTATTCTATTAATTAAATCTCCGCCTTCCTGTTCTAAAGCCAAAGGAATTAAAGAAGTTCCAACCGAAAGCTCGACTTTTTCGACTTTTAGTAAATCTCCGACATCCAAAGGTCCCTGTTGAGTTTGTTCTGGAGTTTCCGCTTTAGTTCCGTCTTCGTTAATTCCAAGTTCTTTTTGTTCTTTTTTTAATGTATATCCTGCAAAAAATAACGCTAAAGATATAACGAATAATGCAATTTTTGGAAATCCTGGCAAAAACATTAAAAATAAAGCAAATCCAGCTCCTATAAATAAATTTTTAGGTTTCGCAAATATTTGAACGGCAATTTGAGTAGATAAATTATCTTCGCTGCTGCTTCTTGTCACTAATAAACCCGTTGCAAAACTCATAAAGAAAGCGGGAATTTGAGTTACCAAACCATCGCCGATTGTAAATCGAGTATAAACATCGATAGCTTGATTAAAAGTCTCTCCTCTCATTGTCATACCAATTACGAGTCCGCCGACTATATTTATTACGGTAATAATCAAACCCGCTATAACATCGCCTTGAACGAATTTAGAAGCTCCGTCCATAGTTCCATAAAAATCGCTCTCTCCTCTTATTTTCTTTCTCTTTTCTTCGGCTTCCTTATCGGTAATCGCTCCCGCTTGAAGTTCGCTTTCAACAGCCATCATTTTTGAAGGCATACTATCTAAAGCGAATCTTGCGGCAACTTCGGAGACTCTTGTAGCTCCTTTAGTAATAACTATAAATTGAACTATTATAAGAATAATAAATATTACTACTCCAACCACTACATTTCCCGAAACTACAAAATTTGCAAAAGCCGTAATAACTCTTCCGTCAAAATTTGCTCCTTGAGATAAAATAGCTCTCGTTGTAGAAACATTTAAAGCCAATCTAAAAGCCGTCATAATAAGAAGCACTGAAGGAAATACGCTAAAATCGTTTGCGCTTTTTATACTCAAAACCATAAGAAGTATTAAAAGAGAAATCACTATATTTACTACAAGCAATAAATCTAAAATCATTGTAGGCAAAGGTATGATTAACATCATAATAACCATAACCGCGCCTATAGCAAACATAACATCCGTATGTCTTCCTAAATTAACGGGATTAGGTATTTTAAAAGGAATATTCATTTCCGCCACTGTTTATCTCCTACATTGCCCTTGACATTTTTTCATCGCGTATTTTATAAACATTTGTGAGTATAGTAGAAACAACATGAAAAAGTTTTTCGGGTATATATTTTCCTATATCCACATTATAAAATAATTCGCGAGCCAAAGGTTTATTTTCAACTATTTCAATTTCGTTTTCTTTAGCTATTTCTTTTATTCTTAAAGCTATATTATCCGCTCCTTTTGCCGTCACTATCGGAGCATAATCGCCATTGTTATATTTTAAAGCTACGGCAAAATGAGTCGGGTTAGTTATTATAACATCCGCTTCAGGCACGGCTTTAAGCATAGTTCTGTTTACAATTTTTCTTGCCATTTCTTGCAGTTGACTCTTTACCAAAGGGTCGCCTTCCATCTCTTTAAACTCTTCTTTCATTTCATGTTTTGTCATTTTCAAACTTTTTATATGCTGCCTTCTTTGAAAAAAGTAATCGAATACGGAAACTATCATTAAAAATATTATAACTTTTGCAAGCATCTCTAAAACTATAAAGAAAAATACATTCATTGCTTGAGATAATTCCATATTAATCATATTAAATAATTCGCTTCGCTTTCCGTTTATTGTAGTAAAAGTAAGAAAAGCTATAACTAGCATTTTAAAAAGTATTTTTGCAAGATTCATTACATTTTGAGATGAAATAAAAACTCTCTCTTTGAAGTTTGACCAAGTTGGCGCTATTCTTTTAAAATTAGGTTTTAATTTTTTTGTAGTAAATAAAAATCTTGTTTGAGCTAAATTAACTCCTACTCCGACTATTAAAGCTGCAAATAAAATTATTCCCGCCGTTTTTGTTATTAAAAATATTATATTCAAAAATATATCGGGCAAAGCGTTTATATTCATTGTGTTATCCGCATCAGATATTTTATTTATAATTTCCATAAAAAACTGCCCAATCGTATGCGTTAAATATCCTGCCAATATTGAAATTAATCCTATTGTTATAGCCAATACCAAAGTTTGATTTATTTCTACCGAATTTACTACTCTTCCTTCTTCCTCTCTCGCTCTTCTCTTTTTTCTTTCGGTAGGCAATTCCGTTCTTCCCTCGTCTTCGGGAGAAGCGAATAAAGTTAAAACGAAACCTTTACCCGTTAAATGCAAATATTTTCTGTATAATTTAGCTTTATATTTAATTAAAATTTCTAAAATAAAATTAAATATCATATAGTTCCTCCCGATAAGAAAGATATTATATGATTAACATCCGATATTGTAGTTTCAAGTATTTTCATAAAATTAGAAACCAAAGCCGGAATTAATATATAATAAGCGATTACTCCAACCGCTATTTGCATAGGAAAACCAAGCATTAAAATATTCATTTGAGGAGCGGCTTTTGCAAGAAGTCCCAAACTAATAGACAATAAAAATAATGTTAGCATTATAGGTAAAGCCAATGAAAGCGCAACGGAAAATAAAGAACTCATATAATAAATCATTCTATCAATAACTCCTTGAAATGAAGAAGTAAATACAGATTTTGAAGCGGCGCTTAAAACGGGCAAAGCCTCGAAACTATAATATAAAGTTCTTATAACCCAATTTTGTCCGTTAATGGCTATAAATATTAATATAGCGACTAAAGATTGAAGTTGTCCTAAAACGGGAACATTAACTTGAGATATTGGGTCGACTGTTTCAGAAACGCCAAATCCCATTTGTATTTCAAAAAAGTTTGCCATAACTTGATAGGCTGCAAATATAATTGACATTAAAAATCCGATTAATATTCCTATAAGCGCTTCGTTTAATAAAGTTAAAAAATATCCCACAAAAGTCGGAGCAGCTTTAATAGAAGTGTCGGCAATCAAAGGAAATATAGCGGCGGTTGCCACAAATGAAAGTCCTATTTTTATAGTATTTGGAATAACATTTGAAGAAAATAAAGGAGCTACCATTAAAATAGCCATAAATCTAACCATAATGAGCAGGTAAATTTGAAAGAAATTAACAAAATTATCCATTATGTTTTATCCTAATATTTTTTAATTTCATTTTTTAATCTCGCTTTTTTCCTTATTTTTTATTTTATATTTATCTCGCTATCGTTGGCAAAATACTAAACAATCTAACCGTAAAACCGCTTATATAATTAAGTATCCAAGAAGCTAAAAAATATATAACCGTAAGCATAGCAATCATTTTTGGAACAAAAGTTAAAGTTTGCTCTTGAATACTAGTAGTGGCTTGAAGTATAGATATAATCAAACCTACTAAAATTGAAACTCCTAAAATCGGAGAGACAAGCAACATAAATGTCCATAAAGTTTCTTGCACCAAAACAACTATAGAAGTATCGCTCATAATTAAATCCTCTTTTAAACCTTTTTAAATTCCTTAAAATAAAATTTATCTAAAACTCTGAACTAATTGAAGTATCAATAGTTTCCATCCGTCAACCGCCACAAATAAAATAATTTTAAGAGGCAAAGATATCATAATAGGCGGAAGCATTATCATACCCATAGCCATCAAAATTGAAGCTACAACCAAATCTATAACGATAAAAGGAATAAATAAATAAATTCCCATCTTAAAAGCTATAGTTAATTCGTTTATTATAAACGCGGGAACTACGACAATAGTTGGAATTCTATTTAAATCTTCAACAGTTTGAATTTCTCTCAATCTTATATTTGTATCGCTTATGCTTAAAAATAAATCTAAACTCTTCATTCCGTTTTCGCCTCTTAAAGAATTAAACATAAACATTCTTAAAGGTTGAATTCCTTTTCCGTATAAATCGTTTACTCCAATCGAACCGTTTAAATAAGGTTGCAAAGCTTCTCTATTTATTTGAGTCAAAGTCGGCATCATTATAAAAAATGTTAAGAATAAAGAGAGTCCCATTATTAAAGCTCTCGGCGGAGTTTCTTGCAAAGATAAAGCTCTTTGAACAAAATTTAAAACTATAGAAACTCTTATAAAACTTGTAGTCATTATTATTATCGAAGGAGATAAAGATAATATAGTTAATAAAAATAATATTTGAAGTCCTAAACTAACTTGTTGAGGAGTTTGCGCTTGAGTGACATTTAAATCTATAGTTGGTATTGGTATTTGAGCGTAAATAGTATTTGTAAGAAACAAACATAATATTAATATACCTATAAAAATTCTTTTCATTTTAACTAGTTCCGACTCTTTAATATAGTATTAAAGTTAACATAATTACGAAAAAAAGTCAAGTATTATGTTAACTTTTTTTATAAAAAATATAATATAAAAAGGTTATTTTACTGTAATATACTACAGTAAAAGTCCCATATAATAACAATTATAGTAATTTCCGTTCAAATAAATAAAATTTTTTATCTCGCCTTCAATTTCAAAACCAAATTTTTTATACAGTTTTAACGCTCTTTTATTATCTATTCTAACCGTCAATTCTATCTTTTTTATAGAATTAGATTTGCAATAATCAATCGCGTAATCGATTAATTTTTCTCCGATTTTATTTCCCCAATAATTTTTTAAAACCGTTATCGCCAAATCTACTCTATGTTTTATTCTAATTTTATTTATTCCTTCAATGCTGCACATCCCGACTATTTTATTTTCAATTTCAAATAAAAATATTTTTTCAAGTATAGAGCTTTGTATATTTTGTAAAAATTCTTTTTCTTTCCTTACTGTAAAATTCCTTTCGCTAGAATCCGAAATTAAAAAATCTGTTTCATCGGATACGATTTTTATATATTCAATTACATTTTTAGCGTCTTCAATATCAGCTTCTCTTATAATATAATTCATACGAAACCTTAATATAATATATTAGAATTATGTTAACTATATTATGATAACTTATTTTATAATTTTGTAAATATGAAATTTCAATAAAAAATTAATTTTTTTTTATTTTTTTATTTTACCTATTTTATTTATTTCGGTTATTATATATAGATAAAGTTGATAAATACTAAAAGTAAGTAATTATTCATTATTATCAGACTCCTAACACTATTATGATGGGCTTATAAACTCTTTTTATAAGCCCATTGTTATATCGAAATCATATTTAATTTTATGTATTATATAAGAATATTTTTAATGATAACATGTAAAATAATTAATGCCATAAATTTTTAATTAGTAATATTTTTTATATTTTTATTAATTAAAGAATTGTAAAATTCATTTATCAATTTATAACCGTTTTTTATTGCATTTGTATCGTAATTGCTATAAATATAATTTGTTTTGAGTTTCGGCATTGCAATATCGGGATTTTCTTTTATCGGTTTAATTATAAAATCAAAATTATTTTTACTTAATTTATTTTTATAAAAGAAAGCGTAATAAGTCGGCATAAATTCAAAATTAATTTCTTTATTTTCTTTTATTTCCAAAGATAAAATTGTCCCAATATCCAAATACGGAAATCTGCCTTTATGATTTGCTATAAAATTTCCGAGCGAATATATTATTATTCCTTTATGATTTGTTCCTTCGTATATTTCAGAACATCTTGGAACATGAGGATGATGTCCTATTATTATATCGACTCCGTTTTCTATTAAATCTCTTGCAATTTCTATTGTTTTTTCTTCGGGTTTTGTAGTATATTCCAAACCAAAATGAAGAGATATAATTTTTAATTCGTTATTAGTCGCTAATTTTAAATCGTCTTTTATTTTTTCAATTAAATCTTCTTTTTTAGGAAAAAAATTCATAAAATAAAAATATCCGTTTTCGTTGCTTCTATAACTTATTCCGTTATCAAGCATTGTATAAGCGGATAGAAAAATCGGAATATTATTAATATTGGTTATCAAAGGTTTTATATCTTTACTATTCGTAGAGCCTCCAATTATTAATTTATTATTTCTTTCAATTTCCGCTATAGTTTCGGCTTCGGCTTGCGCTCCTTGGTCGTATGCATGATTATTTGCCACAGAAAATAAATTAAAATAATTAAAAAAATATCTTAAATATTCTATTGAGCCGTTAAATTCAGGATAAGGCATTGGCGGTTTATTTGTATCGACAGTAAATTCTAAATTTGCAAATACAATATCGCCTTTTAAATAATCTTTCAAATCAAAAAGAATATCTTTATTTTCAAACGATTTTACTATATTTGGATGAGTCATTATATCGCCTACAAAAACGAGCTTTGCAGATTTAACTTCTTCTTTTTTAGAAATATTATTTTTATCGCATGAATTAAATAAAGATATTATAAATAAAATTAATAATATATATTTAAACTTCACTATATATTATCCTCTTTGTTTTCGTTTGCTATGTTTTTAATTTCTTCTTCGTTTGTTTCAATAATTCTTATATTTTTTATAGGCGTAAATTCCATTTCTATTATTCTTCTATCTTCAATTTTCATTATTCTTATTCTATAACCGTTTAATATTAATCTTTCGTTAGTTTCGGGAATATGGTCCAATTTATCAATAACATAACCCGCTATAGTTTGATATTCTTCATGTTCTTCAATATTCCAATTTAAAACTTCGTTAATCTCTTCTATCGAAGCCGTGCCGTTTACTATTATTCTTTTGCCTTTAAATTTAATTAAATCTTCTTCTTTTTTATCGCTTTCGTCTTCTATATCTCCCATAATCTCTTCTACTATATCTTCCATAGTTACAAGCCCTGAAGTTCCGCCGTATTCGTCAATAGTTATAGCCATTTGCAATTTCTTTTTTTGCATATCGTTAAATAAACTGCTTATAGTTTTTGTTTCGGGAATAAAATAAGGAAGCATTATATAATCAATCGCTTTATTTTTTGTTTTTGTATTTTTATTCGATTTTAAATAATCTTTAAATAACGAGCGAGTATGGAATATTCCGATTATATGGTCTATAGTTTCTTCATATACGGGAAATCTTGAAAGTCCCGTTTCTACAGTAAGTTGAATTATATCGTTTATATCGGTTTCAGCTTCTATACAAACCATATCTACTCTTGGTGTCATTATATCTTCTACTGTTTTACTTCTAAAATCTATTACTCCTGTTAATAATTCATGAGTCGATTCTTTAATAATTCCTTCTTTATGTCCCATATCTATTATTGTGGCAATATCGTCCATACTTGCAAGAGCGCTTCTTTTTTCAGGATTTCTCAAATTTTTTGGAACTAAATAATTCATTATAAAAGTAGTTATTTTATCCATTAAAAAAGTTATCGGCTTAAAAATCAAATGGCATATTTTCATGAAATATAAAAGATAAGGAATAGTTTTTTCGGCGTTTACTCTCATTAATACTTTTGGTAGAATTTCTCCAAATATTATAATAAGAACGGTTATAGTAGCGGTTGATATTGTAACCATAATATTTTCAGAAAAATTTGGCAGAGCTTGAGCTATTCTTATAGCTAAAACAGTAGCGATAGAACTTGCCGTAATATTGACTATATTGTTTCCAACAAGTAATGTCGGTATCATTGAGCTTGATTTAGCCCAATATTTCATGTCTTCTTCTTTAATTTTTTTCTCTCTTACAAGACGCATTAAAGTCACTTCGTCTATAGTCGTGTATGCCGTTTCGCTTCCCGAAAAAAGAGCGGAAAGCATTATAAAAATCATTATAATTAATATTTCAATTAAATAAATTATCAGAATTTCCATAATTATATAATTTATTCCTAATTCTATTCATAAAATTTGTTCCAGGGTCAATTTTTATTGTATGAATATAATTAATATCCAATTCTTTATATAAATTAAAATGCGGTAAAGAATTATTATTATATTCATAATGCCCGATAATATATTTTATACTATTATATTTATTTTTTAAATATTTAATTAGTTTAATATTTGAATTAAATTGTTCTTCGGTTAAATTGTCTGCAAATCCTATATTTTCTACGCTTATAGCCGTATGATTAAAACCAATCGTATGTCTCGCTATATAATCTAAAGGCGTGTTTGAATATATCTCTCCGTTTGTGTTAATTATAAAATGCGTTCCAACATTAACTTCGCCTCCAAGCTCAATATCCGTTCTGCCAATCAATAAATCGTTTTTAAATATATTAACAACTATTTCAAGATTTTCTGTTTCTGTAGAATGAATCACTATTATTTGAGGATTATTTAAATATACACAAGCTTCTCCATAATGTTTCTTTGTATATTCTCTTAATAAATTTAATCTCAAATCGTTTGGTTCTATTTTGTATTTATTATTTATTTCTAATTCTTTAAGTTTTGATTTTTCCGAATTTGAAATATTTTCGTTTATTTCATTTTTATCATTATTACAAGCGATTAAATCTATAGATATAGATATAAATAAGCAAAGAACGATGTTTTTCATTTAATAAAAAATTATTTATAAATTAAATATCCATCGCTATATTAACGCTGACGAATCCTATATTTGATTGAAAAGGAATAATAATAGTTTTTAGATTTTTCGGTATAATTTGAATCTCTTTTCCGAAATATAATATAGGAGGAGTAATATCGCAACTTATTCCTTCTTCCGATAATTTTGTTATTGCAAGTCCGCTTATCGTATTTCCTATTTCATTAATAACGCTTCTCATCATATCTTCAAATTCTTCATCAGAATCGTATTCTGAACGCTTTTTTTCGGTAAGATTTTCCGTTAGAAGTTGTGAAAAATTTTCTGGAAATTCGTATAAAACCTGTCCGTTTACATCTCCTACTATTCCTATAGCTACGCCATAACCTGAAAAGAGTTTTCTTCCTTGTCCTTTTACTAAAGTTCCTTTTTCCATAGTTATTCCCGCCATTTCTTTAAATATTGAAACTAAAGAAACTATGAAAGGATTTATAAATCTCACATCCATAAATTTTATGGTATTTGTAGTCATATATTATTTCCTTCTCTCTTACTTTTTATGATAATATTAATAGTATCGTAATATCTATTTATATTATAACAATTTTTTTTATTTTTTCAATAGTTTTTTAACAGTTTTATAGTATCTTAATTAAAAAATAATTTTTTATCGAATTTAAAAAGTAGAATTGATAAAGCCGATATGTTTGAAAGAGAAACTTTGAAAAAAGAATTTGACGACATAAAGAAAGAGATTCCTCAAAGATTTGAAAATGCAAAAGTCCAAGCTAAATATTATAAGAATGCAAACGACAAAACGGAAGCTAAAAAATCTAAAGATATTTACGAAGAGAGCATATTATATTTGATAAAACTTTTTAAGCGAACTTGCAACGAATATATAAATTTTTATCAAGGTTTGCATGACTTCTTTTATAATTACGGCTATATCAATATAAATAATATTTCTAACGAACAAATAAAAGCGAAATTGAAAAATTATATTGAATATTTTAAATTTCATGAATTTGTAAGTTTTGAAAAAAATATTATTAGAGAAGTTAAAGAAAAAGAACTTTCAAAAATTAAAACATTAATGCAAGCTTATGAAGATTTTGAAAATAAGAAAACTTTTGAATGGCGTTTTGAATTCCCCGAAGTTTTAGATTATGAAGGCAATTTTAAGGGATTTGATTTAATAATTGGAAATCCGCCGTATATAAGCACATTAGATTTATCTAAATCAAATACTCAAGCTAAAGATATTTATAAAAAACATTATCCGAATATTAATGGGCTTTATGACATTTATTTATTATTTATTTTACTTGGATTAAAAATAAAATCTTATAATGGTTGTTTTGCTTGGATTATTCCTAATAAATTTTTAGTTGCTAAATATGCAAAGGAAACATTAGATATGTTTATAAAAAATAATTTTTTAGGAGATTGTATTGATGTTTCAAATGTTAATACTTTTGAAAATGCTTCGATATATCCTATTATAGTTTTAGGAAATAAAAAATCAAAATTTCAAAAATTTTATATCGAAAGACAGGAAGATTTATCAGTTGGTAATTTAAAACAAAGAGAATATATAGATTGGAATAGATTTAAAACTTTTTATGATTTTGGATTAAAAATACAATCTGGTTTAGCTGGTTTTCAAGCGCATTCCATAATAGAATTTCTAATAAATGAAAAAAGAAAAAATGCTATTCCTTTTGCCGTAAGTGGTAACATTGACAGATATTTAATTAATACAGATGAAGTTAAATATATGAAAAAAGTTTATAAAAATCCATATATTATACCAAATAATGCCATATCTAATGATAAATGGAATTTTTGGTGTAGTGAAAAGATTGTTATTGCTGGAATGACAAAAATTTTAGAAGCTTGTTATATTAAAAAACCGTTAGCAATAGGAGTAGGCGTTTATGCAATTTATGATTTTAAAGGATTAAATCCATTATTGATTTTAGGCGTATTAAATAGTAAATTTATGAATTATGTTTTTACAAATAAATTTCAAGACAAGCATTTGGCGGGTGGATATTTAGGAATTAATAAGAATAATTTAGAAACATTGCCTATTTTTGAAGTCAATTCTAAAAATAAAAAGTTGGAAGATAAAATTATTAATTTAGTCGATAGAATAATTGAAGGAAAGAAAAGCGGAATTGATATGAGAGAGTTGGAGGAAGAGGTTGATAGGTTGGTTTATAAATTGTATGGTTTGACGGAAGAAGATATAAATATAATTGAAAATAGATAATTTAAATTTGATAAAATTATAGTTTTTCAACTTCTTCGATACTTAAACCTGTATTTTCGCTTATAAATTTTATATCTAAACCTGCATTTTTTAGGTTTTTGGCTATATATTTTTTTCTTCTTCTCGTTCTCTATTAAGCATCATTTTTTGTCCTAATAAAAACGCGTCTCGGGCATCATAAGCTCTCATTAATTTATCGTCAGAAGTAAATCTTTTGTATTCTTCAATTACTTTTGTCATAATCGGGTTTGCCTCCATTAATTCTTTTTCTATAGATTTTAAATTTTTGCTTGTAAAAAATTTCATCCAAGTTAATAACCTATTTTTCTTTAATTCGTTTAAAGTTGATTTTTCAATTATTTCAATAAACCTTTTCGCTTCTATAATATGCATTTGAATAAAATCTAAATCTATATTATGGTTTTTTGTGTCGATTAATTTAAAGCAACGGTGAGGTTTTCCTTCGTCTCCAAAATCTAAATTAAAATTAAGCAAATTTATGCTAATAATTCTTGGCAATTTTTTATAATCTTCACCTTCCTTTAATTCATTAACAATATTTTTTGAAATATAATAAAAAATTCTTTTGACAAAATCCATATTTCCGCAAAGTTGAATTTCAATAATAACGGTTTGATTATCTTTTGTTTTCGCTTTAATGTCTATAATTGATTCTTTTAAATCAATGTTTTCAGATAAATTATAAGGGTCGATTATTTCTAAATCTTTAACCTCTTCAAAATTAAAATCGCTTAAAGCGGCGTTAACCATATCCTCAAGCATATTTTCATTTCCATTTTTGCCGAGCAAGTATCGGACAAATAAATCATTTAACTTGTCAATTTCTCTATTTATTTTCATAAGAATATTATAACAGAATAATTTTATTTGTCAAAAGAGAATACGATTTATATTTATTCTAAATTCGATAAAAAATAAAGAAATAAATTGAGAATTTGGTTGATTAGGATAATTGAGAGGAATGGTTAAATTTGGAAGAGTTAATGGATTATAAATTGGACTTTTAGATATAAATTATTGTAAAATATAAATAAAGTTAACATTTCAGAATTGAGGGAATAAAATTTCTGTTGATTAATTTGATAAAATTTAAAATTAAAAATATATCAAATAAACTAAAAAACTAAGAATTCTGACTGCTAATTTTTTTACTGAAAGCGGGCTTTACTCTGTTGGCTTTTAGCCTTGCTTATTTATTTACAAAAATAAGACGCTTTTCACACTGTCCACCATTGGCGAAAGCAGGCAGATGCCAAAAGTTAATTCTTTTTGTAAAATAAAGCTAAAAATCTTATTCTTTATTTTGTTAGAATAATAACAAACCTTTTATATCATAAACATATAAAAATTGTAATATTGTTTTTAAAATATAAAAATATATAATAATTATATGGAAAATTTCATTATAGGGAAATTAATTAAACAGCTTCATATAGCGTTAGAAAATAATTTTAATAAATTTTCTAAAAAATATAAATTAACTTCTTCTCAAATGGATATATTAATATTTCTTCTTCATAACGAAAATAAAATAGTCAATCAAAGAGATATAGAAAATTTTTTAAGTTTAAGCAATCCGACTATAGCGGGAACTTTATTAAGGCTTGAAAAAAAGGGATTTATAATAAGAAAAATAAGCTCTAAAGATAAAAGATACAAGGAAATTTATTTAACCGATAAAAGCAGAGAATTAAAAGATATAATTTTTAAATATATAAGAGACAATGATAATAAAATGTTTTCAAATATGTCGGAAGAAGAAAAAGAAAATTTAAAAAATATAATAACAAAAATATTAAATAATATACAAAAATAAAAATTATATTTTGCAATATCTTTATAAATTATTATAAATAGATTTTAAATTGAAGAAACATCTCTCAAATCTCTTGCAGCATCTTCGGGATTTATAGAATTAATATAAACTCCGCTTCCAAGTTCATATCCAGCCAATTTGCTCATTTTAGGAATTATATCCAAAAACCAATGATTTGAAGAAGAATATTTTTCTTTTTGTTTTAATGTCGGCGATAAAGTATGCAAAACATAATTAAAACTAACCTCTCCAAGCAATTTATTTATTCTATTAAAAACATCTTTAACTATATCGGCGAAGTCAAAATTATAATTTGAAGAGTCGATTATGCTATCAAAATGTTTTTTTGGAAGAATATATATTTGATAAGGAAATCTTGAAGCAAAAGGCGAAATTGCAATAAACTCTTTATTTTCGCAAATTACTCTTTCGTTAAGTTTTTTTTCTTCGGCTATTATATCGCAATAAACGCATTTATTTTTTTCATTATAATATTCTAAAGCTCCATTTATTTCGTCAAACATTTGAATCGGTATAAAAGGAGTCGTTATCATCTGCGAATGCGAATGATATAAACTCGCTCCCGCTTCTCTTCCAAAATTTTTGAAATACAAACTATATTGCATATCGTTTTCTTTATATAATTCTTTTAATCTTAAAATAACCGCGTCAAAAATTTTTAATAAATCTTCGCTTTTCGCGTTATAGAAATTAAAATTATGATTAGGATTTTCTATAATAACATCATGAAAACCTTTAGAGCTTGAAGCGTTAAATAAATTCGTAGTATTTGGAAGTTCGCCCGCTTTAGTTTCGGCAATTATAGGATATTTATTTGGTACGATTCTAACAGCCCAATTTGAATTATCGTCAAAAATGCTAATTGAAGCGTTTGGAGTTATATTTTCATGTCCTTTACAAAAAGGGCAATTCAATTCGGTATTTGAAATTCTTTTATCGTCTTTAACCGTAATATAATCGCTAGGTCTTCCCGTCCTGTCGGAAGCTATTATTACCGATTGTTTTGTTACTGGGTCTTTTCTTATATGGGGCATGAAAATTATTAACCTATAAGCCTTTTTATTTTATCTTTAATTTCGGTTAAATTGCCCGATTTTAATATATATCCGTCCGCATTCCATACAGAAAATTCATGTCTATAATTATTATAGGCGGTGCATATTATTATGGGCAAATCTCTATGATGTTCTCTAACTTTAGCCAAAAAATCGAGTCCGTCCATTTTAGGCATTTTAATATCTAATGTTATTAAATCGATTCTAGGATTTCCGTTTTGAATCATTCTCAAAGCTTCCTCGCCATCGTCAGTAGAAACTACATTATAACCTTCGTCTTTAAATTCTTCTTCAAATAAAGTTCTAATACTTTTTTCATCGTCCAACACTAATATCGTTTTCTTAGGCATATAAATGCTCCTTAAAATATAAACATATATTTATTTGTATATTATATAAATTTGAATAAAAAAGTCAAATATAATTTTATTAAATTCATTTTATTTTTCTTTGCTTTCTATAGATTTATTATAACTTGATAGTATTGTTTCAATAAATCCGCTTCTTAAGGCTTTTTCTTCCAATTTTTCAACGCCTTTTATCGTTATTCCAGCGGGCGTGCATACGGCGTCTTTAAGCTCTGCGGGATGTTTTTTAGATTCCAAAACCATAGCTCCAACGCTTTTGAATAATTGAGCCGCCGTTTCTATTGACGATTTTCTATCTATTCCCATTACAACTCCAGCATCGCTCATAGCTTCTATTAGTATATATAAAAATGCGGGCGAACATCCAGAAATAGCCGTATAAGAATGAATAAGATTTTCAGGAATAATTTTAACCATTGCAATTTTGCTTAATAAATCAATTATTTTTTTTTCTATAGAATCGCTTTCTACTATCGCTATAAATCCGTTGCAAGTTTTAACGGGAGTATTCGGCATTATTCTAATTATTTTTTTTGTTTCAAATAATTTTATTAATTCTTTATTCTTTATCGAAGCCGCTACGCTTATTATTATAGTTTCTTTTTTTATATTAGATTTTATCTCTTTTGAAATATTTTCAAACATATAAGGTTTTACGGCAATAAATAATATATCTGATTCTCTCGCTACTTTTTTATTATCGTTATAAACTTTAATTCCAATATTTTTTTCAAGAGATTCTTTTTTTTCTTTTGTTTTAACGCTTGCTATTATATTTTTTTTATCAATGCCAGATTTAATAAAACCTTCTATTAAAGCTCCGCCCATAGAACCAGCTCCTATAAATCCAATTTTCATTATAATATCTCCTTAAATTTATTTTTTATCTTCAACTACGAACATAGTAGCCATCATTTTTGCAAGCATATTTTCTTCTTCGTCTTTTAAAATCGCTTCAACTACGATTAATTTTTTTCCTTGACTTATAACTTCTCCAATTCCAAATACTTTTTTTGAAATAACAGGACGCATATAATTAATTTTTAATTCGGATGTTACCAAATGACAATTTGAAGGAATTACAGTAAAAGCTGCAAATCCTCCAGCCGTATCTAAAATAGCGGCGACCATTCCTCCATGCATATAACCCAAACCTTGCGATAATTCTTTTTTATTTTCGCATGATATTATGGATTTTTTATCTTCTAATTTCTCCAATTTCATTCCCGTTAAATTTTGAAATTCTTGATTTTTAAAAATATTTTCAGCTCTTTCTAAAATCTCTTTATTCATTTAATTTTCCTTTTTAATTAAAATATATTTTATGATTTATGCATGGGTTTCCCACTCGTAATCATAATTGCATTCTTTATAATTTCCTTTAAATACTACTCCTTTAACGATTAATTTTTCGTCTAATATAACCAAATCGGCAATATAGCCTTCTTTTATTTTTCCGTATTTATTGTCTATCTTCATAACTTGAGCGGGATAAAGCGAAGCCATTTTTAAAGCCTCTTCCAAAGTAGCGCCAACTTGATTAACTGCATTTCTAACCGATTGACTCATAGTAATCGCCGAACCTCCCAAAGTTCCGTTATCGTCTATCAATCTGTTTCCTTCTCTATGCAATTTTTTTCCAGCCCAAATATATTCTTTTATATCGGAAGCGGCGGGAGATATTGCATCCGTCACTATGCATATATGTCCTTGTTTTAATTTATAAGCCAATTCTATAGAAGCAAAATCGCAATGAATTCCATCGCATATTAAACCAGCGTAAATATTTTTAGTTTCCAAAACCGCTCCAACCGCTCCAGGCTCTCTCGAACCCCAAGGGCGCATAGCGTTAAATAAATGCGTTGCAAAAGTTATTCCGTAAGGTATTTTTTCTTTTATTTCGTTATAAGTGGCGTTAGTATGTCCAGCCGAAACAACTTTTCCCGCGTTTGCAAAAGCCTCTATAACTTTTCCGTCAACCGTTTCGGGAGCTAAAGTAACCATAATGCATTTTGAAGCGTTTATTCTATCTATCATTTCTTTATCGGGATGTCTTATATATTTGTCTTCATGAATTCCTCTTTTTTCATGCGATATATAAGGTCCTTCAAAATGAATTCCTAAAACTCCGAATATTGATAAATCTTCTATGCTATTGAATAAATCTATAACTTTTATCATGTGATTATCGTCATTAGTAATTATCGTAGGCAAGAACGAAGTGCATCCGTATTTTTGACAAACTTCGCTCATATTTTGCAAAGTTTCTAAAGAAGGATAAGCGTTTATATCGTATCCGCCAATTCCGTTAATTTGCAAATCTATATAACCAGGAGCTACAATTTTACCGCCCAAATCGATTCTCGTAATAACCGCGTCAACATCAATTTCTTTTTCAACGCTTTTTATAATATTATTTTCTATAACGATGCAATAACCTTTTATAAATTTTTCGCCGTCAAATATTTTGATATTAGTTAAAGCGTAATATGATTTATATAATCCTTTAATCAATTCTTTAGGATGCAAACTTTTGCTTTCCAAACTTTTAGCGTATTTATAAGTTTTTACTTTTAAGTTTTCGCTCGCTTCTTCGTCCGCTACTATTATTAATTTTTTATGTTTCTGCAATATAGATGTAGGATAGAATTGACTAATCTCTCCTTCCACGCAATGGGGCAAGGCTTCCGATACTTCATAACCTTTTGCAATAATCATTATATATTTTGAATCGAAAGCTTCTTCAAAACCTAAAGTAAATCCTTCTTTTGGAAAAGATTCCGATGCAATTCCTATTTTTTTAGATTCGTAACTTCTTATTATTTCGCTTACTCTTTTATCTCTAACGCTTCCCTCTAAAGACGAACTTGGAGTATTGAGTAAAAAACTTCCGTCTTCGGCTAAAGAATCTATTAATAAAGTTATTCCGCCCAAATTTTTTATTAAATCTTTCATTCTTTTAGCTTCTTTTTTTCTATCTAAAACGAAACTGTCGAAAAGATGAATATTTTCTTTAGGCAAATCTATAAATTGTAAAAAATTATCTTCTATATATTTTTGAGATATATTAGAATCTATATATTCTCCAGATGAAATTATATGAACATTTTTAAACGAAACTATATTATCGTTATAGAAAGACAATAATTTTTGATAATATGATTTATCGATATATCTAATTGGAAACGATAATACAAAAGGTTTATCTTTGTTTGAATAATCAAGTATGCATTTTGTAGTATAATAAGCCGCCCATTCGTAAACGCTTTCATTAGTAATAATTATTCTCATTTTATGCCTCCGCAATTTTTCGCTTCTTTGCTTTATTTAATAAAATTATTTATATTCTTAATTAATTGACAATTTTTTATTATAATTTTCGTATAAAGAAGATAAATTAAGTTTTGAAAGCGAAGAATCTAAAATATCTACAATAATATTATAATCATAATCGCTTAATATTCCATGCGCCAATATATTTTTAACTACGCTTAATTTACCTTCAAGTTTTTTATCGGTAGATTTATTATAATTGTCAATCAAGTCCTTAAAATCAATATAACCTTTTTCTTCAGATATACTTTTAAATTGATGTTCGGTTAATGAAATAGACAATTTATATATTAAATATGTTTCCACTCCGCAGATAAAATATAATAATTCTTTTTGCGCCCATCTCAAAACTTTTACTATATCGATAATATTATTTGCATTTAAAATATTATTTTGAATAATTGAAGTCGGTTTTGGACATTTGCTTTTAAAAACATTATGATTAATTATTATATTATAATTCGATAAACAACTTTCTAAACATTTTTGCAAATCTTCTTTTCCGTTTATCTTTCCGTCTTCTTTTATTCTTTTAATATCAAATATAAAGTCTAAAGATTGTTTTGTATCTCTTTTAATATAATCTTTAATATTAATTTTAATTTTTGGATTCAAATCCCAAATTAAATCAAAATCTAAAATATTATTATCTTTTTTACTACTTTCAAAATAAAAATAGCTTTTGTTTTTAGTTTCAATATTTTTTATATATTCTAAATATATAAAGTAAAGTATCATCTCTTCGGCTATAATATTTCTTATTTCTTTTTCTTCATAATAATTAATTTTATTATTCTTAATATAATTTTGATATATTCCAACTATAGTAGGAATTGCTATATTATTTTTCTTAAAGTAATTAAATAAAATTTCAAATATATCCGCTTTGCTATTTTCTGTTAATAAATTATTTTTAATATTTTCCCAACCTAATAAAGAATAAATATTTTGATTTTTCTGATTTACGGGCAAGAAAGCAAATTTACTCCAAGTTTTAAACGAAGCTATAGATTTCTTTATTTCTTTTTTCTTTTTAATGCTTACTAAAATATCAACTGAAGCTAAAGCCATATCTTTTAAATTATTATATTTTAACAACTTTATTATTTCTTCTGAAAGATTTTCATTTGGTATTCCATATTTATTAATGATTTCGACAACATTATCGTAAATATTTGAATTTCCGCTATCGAGTTTATACAAGATTCTTATAAATTCTTTATAAAAACCTACGCTATCTTTATTATGAAGATGAATATCTTTAATAATAGATTTTCTAACAGTTTTAACGATTAAAGACGCTTTTTTATATCTATTCCAATTAGGAATTTTATTTTTTAAATCCTGCGATAAATTATTTGTATTTTCCGAATTATGATTTTTAACTTTCAAATTGCTAGTCGCCGTATCTTTCAAATCTTTAAAACTCAAATCTCCGTTTATAAGTATAGAAGTAATTAAAGCTCTTAAATTATATCTATTTAAACTATATCTATTTGAATTTTTTTCGTTATAAACTATTTTATATATAGAATTCATTCCGTTTTTAGAAGGTTTAACTTTTCTTCTCACATCAAAACATATATTATCGTTAGGTTCAAGCCATATAACCGCATTTCCTGAAATTGTCCAAGTATCTTTTCCAAATTCATTGCTATATTTTGAAGATAAAAATTCTATAGCTTCTTTCATAAATATATCTTCTTCTCTAAATACATTTTTAATAGTCGGAATAATTTTTTTATAATCGGTTTTGAGATTATTATTTTCTCTTTTTACTGCTAATTTTATAAAACCTCTTTCTATTTTATTATTATATTCTCTTGCATTTTGATTATATTCTTTAATAGAGTTCATAGTATTTATATTTGATTTTACTATTTCATTTGCCTTAAACTCTCTTATATCGCTTTCAAATTCTTTTATTTTAGGAAAACTATTTATATAAGTATAAAATCTAATCACATTATCGTAAATATTATATTTTTTATCTTTATTATCATAATTAAAATAATCTAATTTCTTTATCGCTCTTTTTCCAGAGCTATAAGTTTCTTTATAAATCTGCTCTGACATTTCAAGTTGCTTAAAATATAATTTTTCTTCTTCTGAAATAATTCCCGAAATTAAAGTTTTGTAATCTCCTCTTAAAGAAAAAGACAAAACTATATCTTTTATAAATTTTTTTACTTTTATTAAATCCAATAATTCTTTAATATATTTGCTTTCTGTAAACATTGCTAATATAATTAAAGCGTATATAAACGGAATATTTTTAAAATCATTTTTCATCTCAAACGAATTCATTTGCAAAACTTTATCAATATAATTTTCTTTAATGTCGGTTTTATACGAAGAAAAATTTTTATCGTTTAATAATTTCTTTTCTCTTAAATTATATTTATATTCCGACTTTAAACATATTCTTAAAAAAGAAAATAATTCTCCGTCAAAATTCTTAAAATTGCATCTTGAAAAAGTATCTTCTTTTATATTTTTATGAATCATAATATTTCTAAAATCTCTTAAAAATATTATCGCATCTTCAAAAGATTTTTCTATTTTTTCGTTTAATATAATCTCTTCTTCAAATATATTCTGATTTTTAATATATTCTTCTTTAAACTCTATCGGCAATTTTCTATATTTATTTTTTATAATAACAGAAAAAGATTTTTTGATATTCAAATTATTTTTATTAAAATCTTTATCTTCAACTATAATAGTTAATAAAGGCATAAAATATTTTTTAATTTTATTTTTATTTCCGTCTTTTTTGCTATCTTTTAAGAAATATGATAAATAATATAATTCTGGAATTTTTATCGGTTGTTTTATATTTGTCTTATCGTAATTTTTATTTTTGAATTTATTGAACTTATTAAAGTTTCGATTTGCTTTCATTATAAAATTTTTCTCCAAAAGAATATATTTCATAATACTATTTATAATATAAAATGTCAAGCGATATTGACAAATTAATAAAATATTATATATTACTAAATAATGTTAATTGAAAATAGTTTGTTTTTTTGAGTCTAGCTACCCTATTAAATAGGAAAGCATGATTTTGATTTGCGAGTAAAAACTCTTTGTTTTGATAATCTATTTAATATAGGAAAACAAAATATTGACAAATTATGCCGATATGTTATATTGCAAATAATTTTGTTTTTTGAGTTTAGTGTCTTGATATCCCGATAATAATTAATTGCGGAAAAACAAGATTTATTAAAATGTAAAAATATTTTCTCATTAGTTTTTATAACCTATTGCATATAGGTAAAAGAGATTATTGTTGTTAGAAAAAAATTTTTCATTTGTTTTTATAGCCTATTAGATATAGGGAAAAGAGATTAATAATAGATAAAAATTTTTTAATTTGTTTTCATAACCTATTAAATATGGGAAAAAGGAGATTCATTGCAATTGTTAGAAGAAATTTTTTAAGTTTTTATAACCTATTTAATATAGGAAAACAAAATTTCTATAGCTTACCGAGAATAACGATAATGTCTTGCTAGCCTATTTAATATGCGGAAAACAAGATTTAAAAAGCATAATAAGATTGTAATTTTTTGTCTTTGATATCTCATTTGATATGGGAAAACAAGATTAAACGATAAGAGCATTATAATAATTTGTTTTGATAGCCTATTTTATATAGGAAAACGAGATTTTTAGAATTCTTCATTTTGAAATTCTCATGTCTTGATATCCTAATTTATTTCAGGAAAACAAGATTTTAAGAGTTTTTCATTTTAAAACTCCAATCTTGCTACCCTACTTTATAGTAGGACGGCAAGATTATTTTATGAAATTAATTTTAATTATATTACAATCTAATTATAGATAATTTTACTTTATAAAATTTACTTGATTTAATATCTCTTTAATGATATTGTTTATAAAAATAAAAAAGGGTTATTAAATGAAAACTAAACATATATTTGTAACGGGCGGAGTCGTATCTGGGCTTGGAAAAGGAATTACGGCGGCTTCTCTGGGAAGGCTTCTAAAATCGAGAGGATTAAGCGTAACTATTCAAAAATTCGACCCTTATATAAATATTGACCCTGGAACTATGAGTCCGTTTCAGCATGGAGAAGTTTTTGTAACGGACGATGGCACGGAAACAGATTTAGATATCGGGCATTATGAGAGATTCATTGACGAAAATTTAAATAAATACAGCAATGTGACGACTGGGAAAATTTACCAGCATGTTATAAATATGGAGAGAGCGGGAAAATATTTGGGTGAGACGGTTCAAGTTATTCCGCATATTACTAACGAAATAAAAAATAGAATCTATAGAGAAAATGACCCAAAAAAAACGGATATAGTTATAACCGAAATTGGAGGCACAATTGGCGATATAGAATCTTTGCCATACATTGAAGCGATAAGACAAATAAAAGCCGAATTAGGACAAGAAAATGTTTTATATATTCATGTCACTTTAATTCCTTTTATAAGTTCATCCGAAGAGATTAAAACTAAACCGACTCAACATAGCGTAAAACAGCTTATGCAAAGCGGAATAATTCCAGATATTATAGTTTGTAGAACTAATAAACATTTGGAAGATTCGCATAAGGCTAAAATCGCTTTATTTTGCAATTTGCCTAAACAAAATGTATTTGAAAATTTTGACGAACCTAATATTTATAATGTTCCTTTAATGTTAGAAAGTCAAGGGCTTTCAAATGTCGTGTGCAAACATTTTAAACTTGAAACCGAAAAAATAGATTTGTCAAATTGGAATGATTTAATAATAAAACAAAAAAATATTGCGATAAAAAACGAAAGAGTAAAAATAGCGATAGTCGGAAAATATATTTCAATGAAAGACGCTTATATTTCTTTAATCGAAGCGCTCAATCATGGCGGAATTTATAACGATATTAATGTAGATATTAAATGGATTTCGGCTGAAACTTTAGAAAACGATAAAGATATAGAAAATTATTTTAAGGACATAAACGGGCTTATTATACCAGGCGGATTCGGAGAGAGAGGAATTGAAGGAAAAATTGAAGCTATAAAGTATGCAAGAGAAAATAAAATTCCTTATTTGGGAATTTGTTTGGGAATGCAATTAATGTGCGTTGAATTTGCAAGAAATATTTTGGGCTATAAAGAAGCGAATACGATTGAAGTAAATGAAAATGCAAAATATCCAATAATAACTCTTATGGAAGAACAGAAAAAAAATATACTAAAAGGCGGAACAATGAGACTCGGCGCTTTTCCTTGCGAAATTAAAGAAGAAAGTTTATCTTATAAATTATATAAAAATAAAATCATAAGCGAAAGACATAGACATAGATACGAATTCAATAACGAATATATAAACGATATGGAAAAAAACGGACTAATCATAACGGGAAAATTGCAAAACGGAGAATTGGTAGAAATAGTTGAAGTTAAAAATCATCCTTATATGATAGGCGTTCAATTTCATCCCGAATTAAAATCAAGAATAACAAACCCGCATCCTTTATTTGTAGGATTTATAGACGCTGCTAAAAAACTTATTTAATTAATCTTATATATTCTTTATCTCTTTTACAAACTCTGCCAATTATTGCAGCGTCAATTATTTTATCTCGCCATAAATCTGCAAGCATATTTTCGCCTTTATCTTTATCTACGCATATAAATAAACCGCCCGAAGTTTGAGGGTCGAATGAAAGCATTTTTAAATTATAATCGATGTTATCGTCTAATAAAATATTTTCTCCGACATAGCGCATATTTGTAAAAGCGGCTCCTGGAATGCATCCCATATCTATAACTTCGTAAGATTTATTAAACATAGGCAAATTTGAAGTATTTATTTCTATACAAACATCGCTCGCTAAAGCCATTTTATAAGCATGCCCGATTAATCCAAATCCCGTTATATCAGTAGCCGATTTAACTTTATATTTATTCATTATTTTGCATGCTTTTTTATTTAAAGTTTTCATAGCTTCAAAAACATCTTCAATATCGTTTTCTTTAATAAGTCCGTTTCTCATAGCCGCAAGACAACAACCCGTTCCCAATGGTTTTGTAAGAATTATAATATCTCCGTCTTTAGCGTTTGAATTAGTCGTTATTTGATTAGGATTTGCAAAACCTATAACCGCCATTCCGTATTTAATCGTAGCATCCGTTATAGTATGTCCGCCGACAACCAATACTCCCGCTTCGGTCGCTTTATCTTGTCCGCCTTTTAAGATATTTGCAAGTATATTGAGGGAATCTTCTTTTGGAAACATAGTTATATTTAAAGCTAATTTAGGCTCTCCGCCCATCGCATAAATATCGCTTATCGAATTGCAAGCCGCTATTTGTCCGAAAAAATAAGGATTGGCTACAACAGGAGGAAAAAAATCAACCGTAAATATTATAGCGCTATCTTCTGAAATTTTATAAACTCCCGCATCGTCTCCTATATCTACATCCGATAAAAGATTAGAATCGGTTTTTAATTTTAATATTGGAGCTAAAGTTTTTTCAAGCAAATCGGGAGGAATTTTAGCTGAACATCCGCCTTCCAAAGCGCATGATAATAATTCTATATTATCTTCCATAAAAAAAATATAATAAAAATATTATTCTGCAATTACGCTTATCGCTTTTTTGCCAAATTTATTCGTATAGAATTTTACAGTTCCAGAAGCGGTTGCAAATATTGTATGGTCTCTTCCTATATCGACATTTTTACCGACATGAAATTGAGTTCCTCTCTGTCTTACAATTATATTGCCAGATATAACTTTTTGTCCGCCATAAACTTTTACGCCTAATCTTTTGGATTGACTATCTCGTCCATTTTTTGAACTTCCGCCGCCTTTTTTATGAGCCATGTTTTTCTCCTATTTTATATTATTTCTTCTTTATATTTTATATAATCGGGATATTCTTTAATTAATTCTTTTATTCCTATTAAATATCCGTTGCTTACAATTTTATATTCTTGTTTTTTGCTTTCTTCAAGTTTATCAAAATCTTTTAATTTCAAACTCAAATTAGCGTCTTCTATTTTATAAATTAAATGCCTCTTTCCAATTATGCTAATTAAAGCCCTACACATTGCCTGCATAATGGAACTTAAAGCTATACAAACTTCGTAACCTTCTCCGATTTTTTTTATTCCCGCATGTCCATTAACCGAAATATATTCTATAATTCCGTAAACATTATAACGAACATTTACCAACGAAGCCATAAAATCAAACTATTATATCTTCTATAGTTATTTTATGATATTTATGCCTATGTCCTGTTTTTCTTCTATAATCTTTTCTTCTTTTATGCTTTCCAATTATCACTTTATCGCCTTTCAAACTTTCTACTATTTTTGAATTAACTTTTACATTTTCAATATAAGGAGTTCCAACGATAACGCTCTCATCGTCTTTTTTTAATAAAAGAGTTTTAATTTCAGGCGACTCTTTTGCATCTTCTCCTAAATATTCTATTAATATATTTTGTCCTTTTTCGACTTTATATTGTTTTCCTTTAACTTCTACTATTGCATACATTATCGTTTATCTCCGTTTTATTATTTTTTATATTAATTGTTTACATGGTTATTAAATATACAATATTAATATAATTCTGTCAAGCGTGTTTGATAAAAAAATGCTTGATTTTTTTGAATTAAATTAATATAATAAAACATTAAAAAATAATATTTATAAGCGGAGATTTATATGTCTGACAATATTTCAAAATTTCAAAAGAATGCGGAATTAATTTTTACATATATCTATAATAACAGAATGATAATTACATCCATTTTCGTTTTGATTATAGTTATAATAGCGGGAATTTTAATTTATAATGCGAATATAGAAAGCAAAGATAAAACGGTTAACGCAGAGTTTGAATCCGCTTTTGCTTTGTATGGAATGCTTCAAAATAATAGAATACCTAAAGAGCAGTTAAACGACCCTACAATTATAGTGGAAATAACTACAAAATTGCAAAAAGTTTACAAAGAAGCTAAAGGAAAAACTTTAAAATTAAGAGTAGCTTATTCTTTGGGCGCGGTTTATTACGATATAGGAAATTATACGGAAGCGGTAAAATATTTTAAAGAAGTCGCAGACAATAGAAATTTTTATTTGCAAGAAAGCGCAATTTATAATTTGGCAAGCTCTCAAATCGAATTAACCAATTATAACGAAGCGGTTAAAACTTTGGAAAATTTTATTAAAGCGTATCCGAATAGTTATTTGAATCCGCAAGCTACTTTAACTTTATCCGACATTTACAGAAAACAAAACGATAAAGTTAAATCAATAAATGTTTTGAAAAATTGGATGAATAATAATACTAATAATCAATACTTAAATATATTTTCAGAAACGATAAATCTTATAGAAAATAATATTTATTGATAAAATTTTGTAATACGAATTGAATATTTTTTAAGGAAATAAAATTTGAATAAAAACGCTCCTCTTATAGTTCAAGGCGATGGCACAATTCTTTTGGATGTAAGCGCAAAAGATTTTGAAGAAATCAGAAATTTTATGCTTGTTTTTGCCGAACTTATAAAAAGCCCAGAATATATACATACTTATAGAATAACTTTAGTTTCTTTATGGAATGCGGCGAGTTTAAATTATACTTCCGAGTCTATTATAGATTTTCTAAAAAAATATACTTCTTATGAAATACCTAAAAATATAATCAAGCAAATAGAAACAAGCATAGAAAAATACGGAAGAGTAAAAATAATAAGAGAAGAAGAAAAATATTATTTAATAAGCGAAGATAAAGATATTATAGAAGAGATATTGCATTATAAAGCCGTAATGAAATATTTAAAAGAAAAAGTAAACGATAATAAAATTGAAATTGAGCCGATTTATAGAGGACATATAAAACTTGCATTAATAAATATTGGCTATCCCGTTCAAGATTTGGCGGGTTATAAATTGGGGGAAGAATATCGTTTTAATTTGAGAGAAAAATTAGCATCAAACGGAGAAGATTTTATTTTAAGAGATTATCAAAAAAATTCGGTTGATGCTTTTTATTCAAACGGCGGACCAGAAGGCGGAGCGGGAGTTATAGCGCTTCCTTGCGGAACGGGAAAAACAATAGTCGGTTTGGAAATTATGCATAGAATACAAAATAAAACCTTAATTATAGTGACAGGCGTGACGGCTTGCAGACAATGGAGAGACGAGATTTTAGATAAAACGGATATTCCGCCAGAAGATATAGGAGAATATAACGGATTAAATAAAGATATAAAACCTATAACAATAGCGACTTATAAAATATTAACTTATAGAAAAAATAAAGAATCTCCGTTTATTCATTTTGAAATATTTTTTAAACATAATTGGGGACTTATAATATATGACGAGGTTCATTTGCTTCCAGCTCCTATAATAAAACTTACAAGCGAAATTCAAAGCATGCGAAGGTTAGGACTTACGGCGACTCTTGTTAGAGAGGACGGACTTGAAAAAGATGTATTTTGTTTAATAGGACCTAAAAAATTTGATATGCCTTGGCGAGAACTTGAAGAGAAAAAATTTATTGCCGAAGCCTATTGTTATGATATAAGAATTCCATTAGACGAAAGCCATAGAGACGATTATATTATTTCAAGCGATAGAGGAAAATTTAGAATTGCAAGCGAAAATGTCTTAAAATACGATATAGTAAAAAAAATAATTGAAAAAGTCGAAGGAAAAAATATATTAATTATTGGACAATATATTTCGCAACTTGAACAAATGCAAAAGAGAATGGGATTTTCTATAATCACGGGAAAAACTCCGCAAAGAGAAAGAGATATTATTTATAAAAAATTTAAATCGGGCGAAATAAATACGCTTATAGTAAGCAAAGTCGCAAACTTGGCGGTTGATTTGCCTGACGCTAATGTTTTAATTCAGATTTCGGGAACTTTCGGCTCAAGGCAGGAAGAAGCTCAAAGATTAGGAAGAGTTTTGCGTCCTAAAAAAGGCGAAAATAGAAGTTATTTCTTTTCAATTATTACAAGCGATACAAAAGAAGAAGATTTTTCACATAAAAGACAATTATTTTTAACGGAACAAGGCTATCATTATGAATTATTGGATATAAATTCTTTTGAAGAGTTGAAAATATAAAATTAATCATAAAATATTATAAGTATAATAATAAACGGTAGCTAAATTATAAATTCTTTTTATAAGAAAAAGTAAAAATTATGTTCTTTTTTTGTACCAACAAACAAAGAACCACGCCAAAGGTATCAGAAACCAAAAATAACTATGCCAAATGCATGTAGAGTCAGATACCAAAAATTTGTTCTTTTTGTCAAAAATAAACAAGTAGTCTAAAGCCCATTTCACTCTAAAAGCGTTCTTATAGAAATTATAATTTTTTACAATCTTTTTCTTATAAAATGCCTGACATATTTAAAAAAGATTGTATAAATATAATAATTAATTAAAAAATACTAAAATTAATTTACTTTTATAAAAATTTTTAAATATTATATAATTATGAAGCTTATTATACAAAAATAAAAAAGGGTTTAAGAAAAACTTAAACCCTTCGTATCTATGAATACTCAAAACTATTTTATCGTTGTAAGCAATAAATTAAGCGTTTATATAGTTGATAATGCATATTTATCTTTGTTATAGCTTGATGCATTATTTCCTTCAAGATCTTTGATTATTGATTCGGCTCTATTTTGAAGCTCGATTGCTTTAGTGTATTTTTCAGTCAATTCTATCACATATAAAGTATTTTCATCTTTAAGATAGTATAATTCATATTCGGTGTCGTTACCTACGATTTCGGTATTTTTAACAACGCAAGCGTTTCTATCTCTGTTTTCACCATTTTGGGTTGTAGCTAAAGTAATACCGCTTACTATCTCTAATTTGGAATAATCGCTTTCGTCAGGTTCTCCAGTTTCTAATTCTCTTTCTTCAATTTCGGAATCTTTATTGAAGAAAAGAAAAGTGGTTTCGGTTTCAACTTTTCCGTTATCTTGTTCTTCTTCGGTTTGAAACCAAACGGTGCTATACAATCTCGTTAATACGGAATATTCTCTTTGGTCTTTAGCTTGGCTATCATTTTTCTGAGTATCTACCGCAGGCATGATAGTAGGAATCTCTGATGTAGAGTTTGTAGAGGCTGAACTTGCCGATGCTGTCATGCTAAATAAAGCCGTTTTACTCGCATTCAAACTTAAAGAGCCTTGTTTTACCGTGTGATTTACACTCGGAATATTTTTTGTCACAGGTTTTCCTGAAGAACCTGTATTGCTTTTACAAGCAAGAGCTAACATAGATACTGCTATTATGATTAATATCTTTTTTATCATAATATTCTCCTTTTATAAAAAATTTTATATTATATATAACCATATTTTTAAATTTTTGTCAAATAAAATTTACGAATTTTTTATTTTTATTTTTTTTTTTTACAAAATTACAGCTATATTAAAAGTAATAATTACAATATATATTTGCTTTTTTATAAATAATATTTAAAATGAATAAATATATAAGGATTTTTAATGTATTTAATTTACGCTTTAATATCTTCAATATTTGCTTCTCTAACGGCTATATTTATAAAATTAGGTTTGTCTGATATCAATTCAAATTTGGCTACTGCTATAAGAACTATAATAATTTTGATTATCTCTTGGATTATAGTTTTTTATACAAATTCTTTTGAAAATATAAAATCGATTAATTCAAAAAATTTAATATTTCTAATTATTTCGGGCATTACTACAGGATTGTCTTGGATATTTTATTTTAAAGCTATTCAAATTGGCGAAGTTTCAAAAGTTGCCGTTATAGATAAACTTTCAATAGCTCTCACAATTATTCTTGCTTTTATATTCTTAAAAGAAACTATAACCTTAAAAACGATTATAGGAATTATTTTTATTATAGCGGGAACTTTAATCGTTAGTTTATGATTTATAAAAATCTTTTATCTCTTTTGCTACTTTTTCTATATCTTCGGGTTTTATTCTTTTATGCTCTTCTCTTCTAAACCAAGTTAATTGTCTTTTAGCAAAATTTCGAGTGCGTTTTTTTATAATCTCTTTAAGCTCTTCAAAACTCATAGAATTATTAACTAAATAATCGTAGCATTCTTTATAGCCAATCGCCTGCATAGAAGTGCAATTTATATTTACATTCATTTTTATTATCGATTTAACCTCTTCAAGAAGCCCATTATCAAACATTAAATCAACTCTTTTATTAATATTATTATAAAGCGTATCTCTTTCAATATCAATTATATAACTTAAATAATCCAAATCGATTATTTTTTTTCTTTCTTTTTTTAACTCCGAAAATTTTCTTCCCGTATTATAAAAAACTTCTAAAGCTCTTATTACTCTTCTTGAATTATATCTATCTATAATTTCTGCAGATTCTTTATCGACTTTTAAAAGCTCTAAATATAAAGATTCTAATCCTTCGTTTTCTATTCTTTGATAAAGTTCTTTTCTGATTTTAATTGAATTTTCTTTATTATCGTTTGTTTCGTCAAATATTCCGTATTTTATAGAATCAATATAAAAACCCGTTCCACCGACTCCGAAAATCGGGGCTTTATCAATATCAATATTTTCAATAACATTTTTAAATATTTCAAGATAATCTTTAATATTAAAATTAAAAGAAGGCTCTACAATATCTATCATTTTATAATTATATTTTTTTATCTCTTCGTAAGAAGGTTTTGCCGAACCTATATCCATGTATTTATAAACCTGCATAGAATCTATAGATATTATAACGCCGTTGTTAAAATAATTGTCTATGAGTTTATGGACAAAATCGCTTTTACCAGACGCTGTAGCTCCCGATATAAAAACAATTTTTTTCACTTTAATTTAATTTTTAATAAAATTATTCTTCTTCGTCTTCTTGGTTGTTTTCTTGATTTTTAGTTCTTCTTCGTCTTCTTCTTGGTGTCTCTTCTTCCTCATCGTCATCATCGTATAAAACCGCTGAAGTTTCTTTAATTTCTTCTTCTTTTTTAGTCTCTTCAATCGCATAAGCTTCGGCATCGTATTCGCTTTTTGAACTCTTAAAAGGAGCGTCCGCATCTACAGACATTTTAGTATCGTCTTCGTATTCGTATTTTATATTTCCGTCAAGTATATTTTTAATAACGGTTTGTATATATTTTCCTTTTCTGTATTTAGTTTCGTTTCTTAATAAATTACCGCCAGATTTTGCCAACTCTATCATAGCTCGGCTAAGTTCGTAGCGATTTCCTTTATATTCTATAAGTTTTTTTAAAGGTATTATGCTCATTTTTAACTCCATAAATTATTTTTTTGAATTAACGGCTTTTTCAAGCTCTTTATAAGCTTTTTCTATTTCATCGTTTTTTATTACAAAATCGAAATTATCTTTATATTCTAATTCTCTTTTTGCATTCCAAATTCTTATTTTTATGCTCTCTTCATCTTCCGTCTTTCTGCCTTCAAGTCTATTTTTTAAGTCCTCTATTGAAAGCGGGTCTATAAATATATATTTTGCTTTTATTCCGCTCTTTTTAAGAAATAAAGCTCCTTGAATATCTATATCAAGTATTAAAACGGATTTTTTATCATTCGCTTTATCAATTTCTTCAAAAGATGTTCCATAATAATGCTCATGAACATTTGCCCATTCCAAAAATTTTTCTTCGTTTATCATTTCTTCAAACTTTTCTTTATCTATAAAATAATAATCTTTTCCTTCAATCTCTTCGCTTCTCTTTTCCCTCGTGGTATGCGAAACGGCGAAGAGAACTTCAGGATGGTTCGATATATATTTCTTTATTAAAGTAGTTTTACCAGCCGCCGAAGGTCCCGTAATAACAATAATCTTACCCATAAGATATCCAGTTAAAATATACAAATATGCCTAAACATATATTATAGAGAATTGCAATAATTATACTATAATATAAAAAAAAATCAAGCGTATTTTATTATTTTTTTAATCAATATAGAATTAAAAAAACAATTCTTTAATCTATAAATAAAAAAGGCACCGCATTAAAATACGATGCCTTTTTATAATTCTATCTACATCTCTCTATTCTTTTTTTGCTAACAAAAAAGAACTAAAAAATTGCCCTTTTTGTCAAATGTTATCAAAAAATAACATAAATTTGCATATATTTTATAGAAATTAATCTTTAATAAAAGCAGAATTCGTTAAATTCATTTATAAATTATTTTTTAAGAATCCAATAATTTTTTAGCATACTCGTTGCTAATTCTTGAAATATTTCCCGCTCCTAAAGTTAAAATTATATCTCCGTCTTTTTTCATTTTATCTAATTCGGGAATTATATCGTCTATATTTTTTATATATTTTGTTTTATTATTTCCGTTTTTTACAATATCAAAAATCGTCTCTCCGCTTATGCCTGAAATTTCATTTTCTCCCGCCGCATAAATATCGGTAATGATTAAATTGTCCGCATATTCAAAAGCGTCCTTAAAATAGTTTAATAATAATTCCGTTCGGCTATATCTATGAGGCTGAAATATCGCTATTATTCTTCTGTCTTTATAAGCCGATTTAATTGAAGAGAGAGTCGCTTTTATTTCAGTCGGATGATGGGCATAATCGTCAAATATAATTATCTCTTTGTCATATAATTTATTTAATCTTCTTCCGACTCCTTCAAATGTTTTGAGTCCTTCTTTTATAATTTTTGTATCAATATCTAAATGATAACAAACTCCGATTGAAGCGAGAGAGTTTAAAATATTATGATTTCCAATTAAAGGAATTTCAAACTCTCCTAAAAATTTATTTTTGTAATACGCGGTAAAATAAGTCGTTGAAGTTTCAATTTTTATAGAATTTTTATCGACATAAAAATCGTATTTGTCCGAAAAACCGTAAGAATAATATTTTTTAACAGTGCTTTTTGACAAATCTTTAACGACATTATCTTCAAAGCATAAAAAAGAGCATCCGTAAAAAGGAACTTTATTTATAAACTCCAAAAACGCCACTCTCAAATTTTCAACATTTTTATAATAATCCAAATGGTCATTATCGATATTTGTCACAACATTAATAACGGGCGATAATCTTAAAAAACTTCCATCGCTTTCATCGGCTTCGCAAACCAAATATTCGCTGTTCAAATCTTCGCATAGAGCGTTGCTTTTCAAATTAAAATGATTTCCGCCTATTATACAAACTGGATTTAAACCCGCGTAAACCATTATTTGACTTATTAAAGATGTTGTAGTAGTTTTTCCATGAGAGCCTGAAATTGCTATTCCGTATTTTAAACGCATAAGTTCGGCAAGCATCTCGCCTCTTGAGATAACCATAATCTTTTTTTTCTTCGCTTCTATTATCTCCTCGTTAGTCGGACTTATGGCAGAAGAAGTGACAACCGCTATAATATCGTCTTCTATATTTTTAGCTTTATGTCCATAAAAAATTTTTATTCCGCTTTTTTCCAAAGATTTTGTTTTTTCCGTTTTTGATAAATCGCTTCCCGTTATCGTATAACCCATAGCGTTTAGGACGCTCGCAATCGCGCTCATTCCAATTCCGCCTATTCCTACAAAATGTATTTTTTCTTTTTTCTTCGTAAACATATTTTAAGAGTATCCTATTCTGTTAATAATTTAATTTATAAAATTACTTTTTAATTTTTATTTTATCCGTTTCTAATTTATCAATAATATCGGCTACTATTGAAGAAACCGATTTTGCAGTAAAATTTTTCTTAATATTATTTCGCATTGTTTGAAGTCTTTCATTATTATTTAAATTTTTTATTATGATATTGCTTAATTTATCTTTATCAAGTTCGGCTTCTTCCATTAAATAAGCCATATCTTTATTTGACAAATCCAAAGCGTTATAATATTGATGATTATTTGCAGCATAAGGAAAAGGAATTAAAATCGAAGGAAGATTAACCGCCAATATCTCGCTTATAGAACTGCTTCCCGCTCTCGATACCATAAAATCCGCCGCATGCATTAAAGTCGGCATATCTCTATAATAACTATGAACGGTTATATTATTTAATTTAGAAGTATTAACCTTTTCAATCATTTGATTTGCCCATTTCGGACCTGCAAGCCAAACTATGCGTAAATTTTCAACTTTAGATTGAATTGGTTTTATGCATTCAAAAAATAATTCGTTTAATTTTAAAGCGCCTTGAGAGCCTCCCATAATTACTAATAATTTTTCGTCTTCTTTTAATCGCATTACATTTCTTGCGCTTTCTCTATTAACGATAAAAAAATCTTCTCTAACGGGATTTCCAAAAACTTTTCCTTTAGGCATATATTCCAAACTTTTAGTAAAAGTTAAATAACAACATTTTGCATGTTTATAAAATATTCTATTTACTTTTCCTGGAATAGAATTCTGTTCGCATAAGAAAATCGGAATATGATTCCATTTAGCGACATATAAAATGGGCAAAGCGACAAATCCTCCCATTCCTATTATACAAGCGGGTTTTTGTTTTTTTATTATTTCTTTTGCCTTAAATAAAGCGGGAATAAATTTTAATATAAAAGCTATATTTTTTAATATGTTTCCAGGAGCGTTTATATTTATGCTATTAAAATTATAATGATTTGGAATTAAATTATAATCTTTTTGAGCGACAACGAGTTTTGGATTATGTCCTAATTTTTTTAAAAAGTCGTAAATAGAAATTGCGGGAGTTATATGCCCCGCCGTTCCTCCGCCGCATAATATTATATTCATAGCTCTCTCCTTTGAGTTATTTTTAATAAAATAGCAAACATAATCATATTTACGGCTAAAGCGTTTCGTCCATAGCTTATTATAGGCAAAGGCATTCCCGTTGTCGGAATCATAAGAGTCGCTACCATAATATTTAAATATGCTTGCAAACTTATAAATATAGTTATTCCGAAAGAAATATTTTTTAAAAATAAATCTTTAATTCGAGACGATATAATAAATCCTCTTATAGTAAAAGATAAAAAAAGCGATAGAATTATTATATCGCCAATCAAACCGTATTTTTGAGAAACCGAAGCGAATATAAAATCTGTTAAAGCGGCTGGCAAATGAACGCTAATCTCTCCGATATTTTCATCGGGAATTCCATAAATTCCGCCATGATTAAAAGCCAATTTTGCCCTTCTTATTTGATAAATATCTTCTTCCGATTGATTTTTAGGGTCAAAATAAGCGTTTACTCTGCTTTTCATATAAGGAACATTAAATACAAAAATAACGAATAAAGCTAAAAGAAATATAGCGGATATTATTAAAGTTTTATTTGGAATGCCCGCATAAGAAAATATTGAAAATCCAACCATTGCAAATAATAAAGCCGTTCCCGAATCAGGCTCTATCAATATAAGAACCGAAATTAATAACAAAACTATAAGAGGAGGAAATAAACCTTTTTTAAAATCAAAAAGTTTTTCTCCTTTTTTACTTAAAACGCTTGCCAAATATATTGTAGTCGTTATCTTTGCAATTTCTGAAGGTTGAATCGTGAAACTTGAAGCGATTAAAATCCATCTTTTAGCGTAACTTCCTGGCACGGTTATTCCAAATATTAAAACGGCGACTAATAATAATAAAGTGACAATTAATAATAAAGGCACTATTTTATCGAGCAGACTAAAAAAGTCGGGCAATATAAGAATAAAAATCGTCATAACTAACATATATATAAGCAAATGCAAATGATTTTGAAAATACTGTCCGTTTGGCTCATGAAGAGTTTGCGCTCCGTAAATTGCCAAAAGTCCCGCAATCAATAACGCTATATATATTATAAGCAAATATTTATCGGGCATTAATTTTCTTCTTATCATAAAAAATCCGTTTTAAATTATTTTATAAATTAAAGACGCTTTCGCTTCTACAAAAGTTTTGCTATTATAATTTGGAAGTCCGACATGCAAGCCTCCCGATAATAAAACATTTAACCTTAATCTGTCTTTTAAAAAATTAAAATAAATTATTCCTGCAATTCCTAATTTATGAGTCATTATTTTTGAGTTAAATAAATATGTTAAACTATAATATCCGCCTAAATATATAGGATTAATATTTGCAAGAATAAAAGCTTCGTCCATAATTTCAATTTCGCTCTGCTTATGCAATATTGAAGTTCTTGGCTCATAATAATAATTTCTATTTCCCGCAAAAATATAATTAAAGCTAAAATTATTTATAATTACAAGATTATTTAACTTAAAAACAATATACGGAGAGATATTAACCATAAAACCAAATGTGTTGTATTTTTGCTTTTTAAATAAAGCTTCGGCAGAGTAATCTATTCCTTCGTTTGTATCAAATCCCGCATAACCGAAATTCATGATATCATACATAATTATAAAATATCCGCCCGCTCTTATTCCGAAAAAAGATAAAGGTCTTATATCCGCATAAGCTCCAACCATATCTGAAGACAATGAAAAATTATTTTCAATTCCAAACTCTACTTTACTTCCGTCCCATAAAAAACCTTTTCTATTTTTATAAAAAGACATTCTATAATAAAATTTTGTTTCGGCGTTAAATTTAATCGGATTATAACCTCCAGAAGCAGTCTGCTCTATAAAAAGTTCATGCTTTCTTTTTGCAGGCGTTATATTATTAGTATTATTTGGAGATAAATTTGTAGGCGCTCTATTATATATGCTAAATACAGGCAAATCTCTTAAATTGATGTTAAAAAGGGTATTTATATTTGCATATACAAAATTAAAGCATAAAAAAAACGCCGCTATAATATTAATTTTTTTAAATTTCATTTATTCAACTTTATAAACATAATATTTTTATTTATATATTAAAAAAAGCAATATAAAAATTATCTTTACTAATTCCAAAATCTATATTTGAAATTAAAGAATTTCCGCATTTAATATTTATATCGATATTCGGCAAAGTTTGAAGATTATGATAATTTTCGCTATCGAAACTTAAATAATAACTATTCTTTAATAATTCAATCCAAAGTCTAAGTTTTGTAATTTCGCATGAATTAGGATTAATATCTACGCCGAAAAGATTATTTTCAATAATAGATTTTTTAAGATTAAAAATTTCCATCTGTATTTTATGATTATCGTTTTGAGATTTCGGACGCTTATATTCAAAATTTCCTCCTTCTCTATCTTTAATTAAAATTTCATCGTTTTCAATTTTCAAATCCGAAACGGAAATATTGATAAGCCCAAGTTTATAATAAATATAAATCATTTCATTTAAAGCCGAAACTAAAAAATGCCCGCTTCCAACCGCAGGGTCGCAAATTTTAATCGCTTCTAAAATATTTATAGCCTTATCTCTAAAATTAAAATTGACGTTTACATTTACTAAAATTTGTTTTTGAAGAATATCTAAATTTTCAGCGTTTAATCCGTTTTCAGAAAATTTTTGCAAAACTATTCTATCCAAACTTTCTTTACACATATAACTTGTAATAAAACTTGGAGTATAAAAACTGCCTTCTTTATAACCGTTTAATTTTTCAAATACGAGTCCTAAAACGCTTGAATTAATCAAATCTTTTTGAGCGAGCAAATTTTCATTATCATAATTTGCCCCAAAATCAAAAGAGTTTAAAAACTCAAAAATCATTTTAAGCCAATCTTCTTTTCCCTTTTTAGCTTTCCCGCTTTTATCTTTAATTTGCGTATTCTTAAAATATTCCAATTGCAAATTTGAAAGTTGCGAAATTTCAATAATCTCTTTATTTGAACGAGTAAATAAACTTGAATTCAAATAAGGCAAATAAGCTAAATCTTTAATATTATTTTGTTTTCTGTCGTTATCGTTTGGTTTTTTAGCCAATATCTTAAAAAATAATTCGTTTAATTTATTATAATTTTGAATCTTATCAATATTTAAAAATGCAAGATTTTTATCATCGTTAAAATTTATTAAACTTGATTCTAAAAGTTTTAAAAATAAAATTCTGTTTATCCAAATAATTAAAATCTCTAATGCATTTTCATCAATTTCGTTTTCCGAATTTTCTTTTTTATCTCTCTTATATTCTGGCAAATGTTGAAGTATATTATAATAAAGCGTTCCCTCTTTATCAATCGAATTTTTGCTTGGCGCTATAAGAGTTTTACCGTTTATAACTTTTTCGCAAAGTCCTAATAAATAAAGAAGTTCGTCATAAAATCCTTTATTAAGTTGATTTGCATCGTTAGGATTAAATTCTTGAAGTAAAAAATCTCTATTGAAAATCTTAAAATAAGGCTTTAAATCCTTAAAATTGTATTCTGCATCCGTTTTTATAATTTCGTTTAAATCTATAAAAGCGCCTTTAAGAGCGAAATTTTTTAAATCCAAAATTTTTTTAGCTTCCAAATAAAACTCTTCCGTTCTTCCGTCAAATATAGAATTTTTATTTGTAAAACTTTTATATAATTTCTCAAAATCTTTATTTTTATAAAATCCGTTTTCAAATTCTTTTGCTTCAAAAATATAGAATTTATAAAAATCGGTAAGAATAATATATTTTATAGTCGAATTACTCTCTTCTCTAATTCTAAAATAATATAAAATAGCTTCATGCAATGCCTTGCAATTAGGATTTTCGGCGTAAAAAAAATCTTTATCGTTTGGTTTTTTAGCTTCAATAATAACTTGAATATCGGAATCTTTAAGAATT
>ERZ791737.307-NODE-307-length-51082-cov-20.703921_pt1 | contig 51082 bp, 57 predicted proteins | sample MGYA00510042_ERZ791737 | MGnify/ENA primary metagenome ERZ791737 (study PRJEB30046, sample SAMN00791965) | human gut metagenome | study: EMG produced TPA metagenomics assembly of the A metagenome-wide association study of gut microbiota in type 2... | reverse complement strand
CAGGCGGAGGAGTTTGAGATACACTTGTTATCACACGCCGCTAAATTATCATTTACCGATCCAAGCATTTCCCAATCGTCGCCTTTACCCTTTCTTTTGTCGTGACGCTTCGCTCAAATTCATTGACTTGTATGGTTGCTCCCATTGGAATCCTGCTTTTGCGGTACTGCATACTACTCGTAACTGTTTCTCTTGCCGAGAAATGAAATTCATGAATACCGGTTTCATGGGCTATGTGTGCAATATTGTTTTCATTGATACCACAGCCTGCCAATAGAATGATGCGTCCTGCTGCCTGCTGCTGAAGTTCTTTCAATAACGGTATACCTTGTTCTGCCGTAGGCTGCTGTCCGGAAGTAAGAATGCGGTTGCAACCTAAGCGAATGATATCTTCCAGTGCCTTCTGCGGGTCACGGCAAACATCAAAAGCGCGGTGGAAAGTAACGGACATGCCTTGTGCCGCCTCCATCAACTGCTCCATCAAGGGCATATCTATTTCTCCCTCTGCAGTGAGACATCCGAATACTACTCCATCCGCTCCCAGCCGGCGGGCGTTATCTATATCCTTTAGCATGATGCGCTGTTCAACGGGTGAGTAGAGGAAATCACCTCCGCGTGGGCGGATGATAACATGTAGCTTCGTTGCCTTCAGCACTTCCCGTGCGATGACAATACTTCCGAAAGAAGGCGTTGTACCTCCTTCGGGAATGCCTGCACATAGCTCTACCCGGTCGGCACCTCCGGCTTGTGCGGCAATGCAACTCTCTACTGAGTTGGCACAGACTTCAAATTGATAGTTCTCCATATCGTTATATTGTTTTGATAACCGATCATTAAGTAAAGTATCTGCTATTTTTCTTCTAATAAAAAAGGGTGAAATATTCCATTCACCCTTTCTTACTCTATTTATTTTAATCTTCTGCTTTTACTTTGCATAGCTCACCGCACGTGTTTCGCGGATAACGGTAATCTTCACCTGTCCCGGATACGTCATTTCATCTTGTATCTTCTTCGCAATTTCACCGGAAAGGTTCTCCGTCTGCTTGTCGTCAATCTTGTCTGCACCGACAATGACACGAAGCTCGCGTCCTGCTTGGATAGCATACGTTTTCGTCACACCCGGATAGGCCATGGCCAACTGCTCGAGGTCATTCAGACGCTTGATGTAAGCTTCTACGATTTCGCGGCGTGCCCCCGGACGTGCACCGGAGATAGCATCGCAAACCTGTACGATAGGAGCCAGCAGACTGGTCATCTCCACTTCGTCGTGGTGGGCACCGATTGCATTGCAGATGTCCGGTTTCTCCTTGAACTTCTCTGCCAACTTCATACCGTAGAGTGCATGCGGCAATTCCGGTTCTTCATCGGGTACTTTACCTATATCGTGCAGCAATCCGGCACGCTTTGCCTTCTTCGGGTTCAGACCTAGTTCCGATGCCATCACAGCACACAGATTGGCTGTTTCGCGAGCATGCTGCAAGAGGTTTTGACCGTAAGAAGAACGGTATTTCATCTTACCGATGATACGGATCAGTTCGGGATGCAGACCGTGGATACCCAAGTCGATGGTAGTACGCTTACCGGTCTCGATAATTTCTTCTTCTACCTGTTTGCGTACCTTGGCAACTACTTCCTCAATACGTGCAGGGTGGATACGTCCGTCCGTTACCAGCTGGTGCAATGCCAGGCGGGCTACTTCACGGCGAACCGGATCGAAGGCTGACAATACGATTGCTTCCGGAGTATCGTCTACAACGATTTCTACACCGGTTGCTGCTTCCAAGGCACGGATGTTACGGCCTTCGCGACCGATGATGCGTCCCTTGATCTCGTCTGATTCAATATGGAATACAGTTACCGAATTTTCGATAGCTGTTTCTGTAGCTACGCGCTGGATGGACTGTATGACGATGCGCTTCGCTTCCTTGCTTGCCGTCAGCTTGGCGTCGTCCATGATGTCGTTGATGAAAGATTGGGCCTGCGTTTTGGCTTCCTCTTTCAAGGACTCTATCATACGCTCTTTAGCTTCTTCGGCAGAAAGACCGGAAATGGTTTCCAGTTTCTCAATCTCCTGGCGCTGCATGTGGTCCAGTTCTTCTTTCTTCTTGTCTACAATAACCAATTGGGCTTCCAGGTTTTCTTTCACCGCTTCAGCTTCCATCTTCTTCCGCTGGATTTCCTCCTGGCGTTGGTTCAATACCAGTTCACGTTGTTTCAGCTTGTTTTCCGCTTGCTGTATCTTCTGGTTGCGGATGGCCACTTCTTTTTCCAAGTCGGCTTTCTTGTTCAGGAACTTCTCCTTTACTTCCAGCAACTTATTCTTTTTAATCACTTCCGCTTCCGTCTCGGCTTCTTTCAGAATGCTGTCGTACTTAGTCTTCAGCCCATGCTTGAAGAACATATACGCGGCAAATCCTCCAACGATGAAGCAGGCAATGGATACTACTATTGTAACTACTGTCATTTTATTAATTTGTTTTTAGTATATAAATAAAAAAGCACTGCATAAAAGTTTGTTCCAATAAAGAACAGACTTTTGTACAGTGCGCGAATATTCTCTTTTTACAGACCGGAACGGATGGAGTTGGCGGACTTATTCCTCTTTAAAATAGGTTTCCAATACTTCTGTCAGTTCCTTTATCTTAGTTGTATAAGGTTCTGTATCGTTACGGTCTTTCATCTGAAGGTTCTCCAAAGCAAATTGATAAGCCGCCATGGCTATAACTCTTTCGGGAGATACATTCTGATAACGTTCCTGAATCAGATTGAACCTCATGTTTACCTGTCTGGCAGCCTCCCTGACCATTTCTTCGTCCTCACGGTTGATGGTGACGGGGTAGGAAGAGCCTGCCATTTGCAGGTTTATTTTTATCTTATCGTTCATACATCTTCTTTCCTTTACTCATTCAATAAAGCGATGCATTTATCGACTTCACGCACTAATTTGGACAATCGCAGCTTCGTCTCTTTCACATCGCTGCCGTTAAGGCTGATTGTCGTTGCTGTTTTTAGGTTCGTGTAGTTAAGTTCCAGTTCATTGTATTCGGCCCGTATCTTCTCGCACTCTTCTGCTTTGGCTTCGAGAAGTTGCTTCAGTTCAGCATTTTCGCGCTTTAATTCATCATGCAGATAGATTAAATGCAGCAGTCTTGCTTCAAAGGTACTTAATAGCTTCTTTTCTTCGTCTGTCATTACTACACCAAAATTGTACACAAAAATACAATTTACTTGTAGATTACAAAAACTTTTCGGATAAAATGTCACCTTTTTACCCAATAATTCCGTTTTTTCTTCACTACTCTTCTCTTTTTGTACCTTTTTTCTTCTTTCTATAATATGCATAAAATAATTTATGAAATAATTTGGTTTATAAAATAAACTACTTATATTTGCATCGGAGTTCGAACCCAAGATATGCTTTTTCAATTAACATTAAACATGGTAAGATTATGAAAACGGTTGGTTATAAATGTATTGCGGTTCTTTTTTTTAGTATGTGTACGCTTGCTGCAACAGCACAGTATGTTTGTTATTCCCGGACATCGCTTGAATAGGGAGGTAAAAGGAAATGTTTAAAAGAAATCGGTTTTGGTGGGCGTCCACGGTGCTGACGGTCATGTGCTTATACTGGCTTTCCAATGTTGTACTTTGGCTTCCCTGGCGTTATAGTCCGCAGCTGGGCATAGCAATGATGCTTACGGTGAATCCCCTCTTTTGGGGAGTGGGAATATATCGTTGCCTGGCTTGTGAGGGCGGTACTAAGAACTTGATGCAGAAGGCTTTTCTCGTGTCATTGATTGCCGTAGGGATCTCTTTGATTTCAGACTTTTTGTTCTTTGCCGTAGGGATGGGTTCAAAGGATGTATGGCATGCTACTACTTTCTATGGTTATGCCTGGTTGGTAATATTGGCTTTTGGTGAGGCTCTCTTGTTCAGGAAAAGGCTGATGGCTAAACGATATGTTGCAACAAAGAAGACATTGCTGATTTTGATGGGTTGTTTGTTGCTCTTGTGGCTTCTTCAGTTTTTGTTTGTGTGTAACTTTAAATAAAGTGGGATATGGAAACTTGGCTTGTGTGTTTTTTGACGGTCGATTGGCTGTTGATGCTTTTTGTGATATTGAACGTATATGATTTGGACTAAATAATTGATTACTGCAATGGATGATAAGAAATTGAATGAGAAAGAGAGTTTGGAACTCATCGCTCAAATGATACAGAATACGAAATCCGGGATGGCGGAAAATGCCGGAGTACCTTTCTTGATATGGGGGTATACCACCGTGTTGACGTCGCTTGTCGTTTGGTTTCTCTTGAAATCAACCGGAAACTATAATTGGCAGTGGTGTTGGTTTCTGTTGCCTACCATCGCTTATACCGTCATGATGTGGACTGGCCGGAACAGGCAGAAGATGATGAAAACCTATATAGATCGAATACTGGGATATGTATGGCTGGTCTTCGGAGCAGGCGGTTTCTTTGTATCCTGGGTTGCCATTTTCTTTTGGAACTTGTCGGTGCTCTTCGTCATCTTATTAATGATGGGAATGGGAACGGCGTTGACCGGTCTGATTGTGAAGATGAGAGTTGTGACGATATGCGGAATTTTAGGAGGACTGCTGTCATTAGGCTGCCTCTGCATACACGGATTCGACCAGATATTGCTTTTTGCCCTGGCTTTTGTCTTTATGATGGTTATACCGGGACATTACTTGAACAGGATTGAAAAAACAGTGGCATGTTTAAAGAACTGAACCCTTTGCTCCATTCCGAACTGCGTCTTGCAGTGATGTCGTTGCTTATCAGTGTCGAAGAGGCGGACTTTGTCTATATCCGCCAACAGACCGGAGCGACGGCTGGAAACCTCAGTGTGCAGTTGGATAAACTCAGCAAGGCGGGTTATGTGGAGGTGACAAAGACATTTAAAGGAAAGATGCCTTGTACGATTTGCAAGATTACTCCGCAGGGGGTGGATGCCTTTGAGGAGTATGTAGAAGCGCTGAAAAGTTATATAATGAAGTAGTCGGTGAATAAGAAAACAATTTAAGTGAATATTATAGTTATGAGAATTTTAGTTACTTACGCCGTACAGGGCGAGTTTACGGAATTGAAGTTCCCCGGTTTGATAGGGGAGGATGAGGTGCAGGTGGGTTACCTCCGTACCGGAGTGGGAAAGGTGAAGTCTGCTTTTTATCTTTCGGAAGCGATTAATCACGGACAACCTGACTTGGTGATTAATGTCGGTACGGCAGGAGCTATCCATCACAAGGTGGGAGATATCTTTGTATGTCGCCATTTCATTGACCGCGATATGCAGAAACTGTCAGACTTGGGCGTGGAATGTGAAATTGATTCGACAGATTTGCTGGCGCAGAAGGGCTACTGCCTCCATTGGCAGGGTGAAGGAGTATGTAATACGGGAGATACTTTCCTGACTGAATTATCTGATGTCAAAGGTGACGTCGTAGATATGGAAGCGTATGCACAAGCACTGGTGTGCCGTGCCAAGAGCGTACCGTTTATATCTGTGAAGTACGTTACGGACATCATCGGCCAGAATTCCGTGAAGCATTGGGAAGATAAACTTGCCGATGCACGGAAAGGGCTGGGCGAATTTTTTGAAAATATAGGCGGAGTGGTGAGAACATATTAAGGCGTTTGGAGTTATACTTACTCGGAGCCTTTGGAATCATTCCGCAAGGTCTTGAACGACAGAATATGCCAAGTCACTCCTGCGGCAACGAGCAATAACAGTACCTTTATCCACGTCAGCGGGATTAGAAAGAAGATACAGTAAAGCATCGTTCCCCACATCAGCAGCAAGGAGATGACTTTTGCCCGTAGCGGTATGGCCTTGTTCTCGCGGAAGTTCCGGATATACGTGCCGAAGTATTTATGGTTCAGCAGCCATTGATACAGTCGGGGAGAGCCTCTGAAATAAAGAGCCGCTGTGAGTAGCAGGAATGGGGTAGTAGGCAGCAAGGGTACGAATATGCCGATGATGCCGAGTGCCAGAGATACTGTTCCTACGATGATACAAATTATTTTCATGCGGCAAATGTAGGAAAAATAATAATATAGATAGTATGTATGCAAATAAAGTAAAGAAGGTGGTTGCCGTCCACGACCTCTCGGGAGTAGGACGGGTTTCTCTGACAGTGGTCATTCCTATCCTGTCGTCCATGGGTTTCCAAGTGTGTCCGTTGCCTACCGCAGTATTGTCTAACCATACCCAATACCCGGAATTCTCTTTCCTCGATCTGACGGATGAGATGCCGAAGATTATCTCCGAGTGGAAAAAGCTGGAAGTGCAGTTCGATGCCTTCTATACCGGCTATTTAGGTTCCCCGCGACAAGTATGCATTGTCTCCGATTTCATTGACGATTTTCGCCGGCCGGACAATCTGGTGATGGTAGATCCTGTGCTGGGTGATAACGGTCGCCTTTACACGAACTTCGACCATTCCATGATTGACAAAATGAGGCACCTCATCACTAAAGCCGACGTCATCACTCCTAATCTGACGGAGCTTTTCTACTTACTGGATATTTCCTATAAAGAACAGAATACGGACGAGGAGTTGAAGTCCTATCTCCGTCGGCTTTCCGATTGTGGCCCTGAGGTGGTGATCATCACCAGCGTACCTGTGCTGGGAGACAAACACAAGACCTCTGTGTATGCCTACAACCGGAACGGCAACCGCTATTGGAAAGTGACTTGTCCTTATCTGCCTGCCCATTATCCCGGTACGGGAGATACTTTTACGAGTGTCATTACCGGCGCCTTGTTGCAGGGAGACAGTCTGCCCATTGCGCTGGACCGTGCCACGCAGTTCATTCTGCAAGGCATTCGTGCAACTTTCGGGTACGAATATGATAACCGCGAAGGAATTCAGCTTGAGAAAGTATTGCATAACCTCGATATGCCGATTCAGGTATGTAGTTACGAGCTGATAGATTGATTACTGCTATTGCAATTTTTCATGCCGATAGTTGTGCAATCATGAAAAATGACTATGTTTGTGGTCTGAAAAACATGATAATAAAAGATTTGGTATTCATTCAATCTCATCTTATGAAAAAGAATATATTCTTGTTGCTCTTTCTCTGGTGTGGTTTGTTCACAGTGACAGCACAGACCACTGCCGATTCCCTCGCTCTTGTCTCTGCCGACTGGCAGGTTACTCCTTTGCAAAAAGGCATTCTTTATCGCAAAGCAGTGTTTCCTTCCTTGTATGGCGTTCCTCAGGAAGTCTCTATTTTTGAAATATCTCCGAAACATCATCATTTGGATATCCTTATTCATAACTCTAAAGAAGAAACCAGTGTAGCTGCCCGTCGCTCGGGAGCGATAGCTGCTATCAACGGTTCCTATTTCGATATGAAGAAGGGTAATTCTGTTTGCTATCTGCGCAGAGATGGGGTGGTGATAGATACGACTGCCGTCGGCGTCTTGGCAACGGTCTCGAATGGTGCTATGCTTATTCGCAAAGGGAAACTGCAATTGATTCCTTGGAACGAGCAAGATGCAAAAACATGTGATTTGAAGCAAGGTACTGTCCTTTCTTCCGGTCCCTTGATGTTGCAGCAAGGAAAAGTGTGCGACCTCTCTGCCTGCAACCAAAACTTTGTAAACACCAAGCATCCCCGTAGCGCCGTGGCATTGACCAAAGACCGGAAGATTCTGTTCATAGTCGTCGACGGACGTCTGAAGGGAAAATCGGAGGGCGTCAGCATCTCCGAACTGACTCATCTGATTCGTGTGTTAGGAGGCTGGGATGCTTTGAACCTGGATGGTGGTGGTTCGTCCACCCTATGGGCTGCTTCATTGCCGGGCAAAGGTATTGCCAATACTCCGAGTGGCAGTGCCGAACGAAAAGTTGCCAATTCTCTATGTGTATACGAATAAGTGCCGGCAAGCCGACGGATAAATCCTAAGTTTTTAGTAATTTTGCTGCCGCATCGAGGTGACATTAGGTGCGGTAAACTATATCGTAGTATTAATTAGCGTATTAACAATATGTACACAGTCATTAAACGCATGGAAGTGTCGGCTGCCCACAGCCTGCAACTTTCATATCGCAGCAAGTGTGAGAATCTGCATGGTCACAACTGGATTATCACTGTCTATTGCCGTTCCGGGGAACTCAACGCCGACGGAATGGTAGTCGATTTCAGCCACATCAAGCAGGTGGTGAAAGAACAATTGGACCACCGTAATCTCAACGAAGTACTCCCTTTCAACCCTACAGCCGAAAACATTGCCCGCTGGATATGCGACCAGATACCAACTTGTTTCAAGGTAGAGGTACAAGAATCCGAGTCAAACATTGCCGTTTATGAGAAAGATTAACGAGATATTCTATAGCCTTCAGGGCGAAGGATATCATACCGGTACTCCGGCAGTCTTTATTCGTTTCTCGGGATGTAACCTGAAATGTTCGTTCTGCGACACGCAGCACGAAGAGGGTACGTTGATGTCCGATGAAGAGATATTAAACGAAGTGAAGAAATACCCTGCCGTCACAGTGATACTGACAGGTGGCGAGCCTTCCCTTTGGATTGACCGGGAATTTATCGATCACCTGCATCAGGCCGGCAAGTATGTCTGCATTGAGACAAACGGTACGCGTCCGTTGCCGGATAATATAGATTGGGTGACTTGTTCTCCCAAACAAGGAGTGAAATTGGGGATAACCCGCATCGATGAGGTGAAAGTGGTATACGAAGGGCAAGACATTACCGTATACGAACTGCTTCCCGCCGAGCATTTCTTCCTTCAGCCTTGTTCGTGTAGCAATACCCGCGAGACGGTGGCTTGTGTGATGCAACATCCTAAGTGGAGGCTTAGTCTGCAAACCCATAAACTGATAGATATTCAGTAAAAGGACATAAAAAAAGCTGTAAGTCATAAAACTCACAGCTTTTCTTCTTTTTGCACGGGAGGAGAGGCTCGAACTCCCGACACCCGGTTTTGGAGACCGGTGCTCTACCAACTGAGCTACTCCCGTGTTTGCGGCTGCAAAGGTAATGGAAACTTTCAAATATACAAGTACCCTGCCCTATTATTTTATAGAGAAAGTTGCTTACAACATTTGTAAGTCCTGATACATAACGCGATACGCAGCAGCTTTTTTTTCTAACGCAAGCGGATATGCTCTTGAAGAAGAAGGCATTCGGTAGAGGCGCATCGGACGATCCTCAAAAAGGAACTCCGTGAAGTCGCCAACCTTGGGCTTTTCTATGGAGAACTGCGTACAGAGAGTTTCGGTCGCTTTCTCACCGGTAGTGACAATGGCCTTGCATTGTGGCAACCGATGTAGCAGCGCTGGAATATCCGTAGGCTGCACCACTTCCAGAAACTTGTCCGAAGCATTATCTTGCAGGCGTCGCACGGCAGTTGCCGTATCGAACAAGGCGATGCCTTTTTCCTGCAAGAAGCTGATAAGTTGCTCTTTGCAGAAAGTCTTTGCCGCCTTATCTACAAAATAATCCTTGTTATTGAAAAACAAAAGTCCTACAATCCGCCACATGTCGTTGTTCCAGTTAGGGTAATAAAATTCCATGGACCAGCGTTTCTTCTGCGGTGGAAAACTCCCCAGCATTAGCAGTCGTGCATTGCCGGGGAGAAAGGGTTCTAAAGGATGTTGCTCTATTTCCATATTTTTGCAATTTCATTGTTTGCTCGCAAAAATACGGATTATTTCGGAAATGTGCTATCCGGTAATCTCCAGATTGCTCATTCTTTCGGTTATCCGGAAGGGGAAATCGGGATATTCGTAGAGGCTGAACCGCGGTTCGGTCTTTCCACTTGTATAGTACCAGATGGTAGCATACTCTTCTGAGTCTTCTCCCATGGACTGCAACTGGCGCAGGTAGGAGGCGATGGATTTGTTCTCTACAATGAAGACTTCTCCCAGTTGGTTGATGATGGGGCTATGACGCCGCGTACTGTCATGGTCGAAACGCAGAATCCGTTTTCCATCGGCAGTAATGCCTACCATTTGGAAAGTCATGCTCTTACCGATGGCAGGCAGGTTGAGTACATTCCGATCGGTGGCAAGGAACGGTAGGTGATGCGTCTTCATAAAGCGCCGGATGCAGGCAGCCGGATCATGGACTGTTTCGAGCAGTACAGACAGGTTGTGAGCATTTTCCTTAGATAGCTTGCCGAAGCGTTTTTCTTCCATTTGCTCTTGCACGGAGCGGCTGTTCGGGGTAAAAACTGCATTGTTTTCTTCGAACCCTTTGACGGAGAAAGTATAGTAGCAAACTACTCCCAACTGATTCAGTATCTGGCGCAGGCGGGTAGTATGCCCGCGGCGGGAAGCTGCCACATTGTATACCAACTGATTGTCTATGAGCCAACCTGCTGCCAAGAGTTTGCGTATTCCTTCGGCGGCTTCGGGGGTAACCTCCAGCGGTGTCTGGAAGTGGGTCTGAATAATGAATTGCCGGATACCGATGGTAGAAGCTTTCTCCTTGAACTCCCGCAGGATATCTACGAGTTCGTCATTGATGCGCATGGGCAGATAGGCAGGAAGCCGGGAACCCAGTCGGATGCGTTGCAGTTCTGCATACTTTTCTCCTTCGGGACGTTCCTGGTTGGCTTTCCGTTTGCGGTAGGCCATACGGTAGACGGCATCCAGGATATTGCTCAATGTCTTGTTTTGGCTCATCAGGGCGTCACCACCGGTGATGAGGATGTCGCGTAGCTGGGTATCTTCTTCAAAGTAAGTCATCAGGCGGCGTAACTTTTTGTCCCAACTTTCTTTAGGACGTAAAGTTTCGAACTCGAAGTTGAGGCGTTTGCTTTGAAAATCGTACATGCGCTGGCAAGATGCACAAAGCCCTCCACAGGCACGTCCCAAAGTGTCGGGGATGAGGATGGCAACTTCCGGATAGCGGCGATGGATGTTATGCCCGTCGGGCAGTAACCAGCCGGCGGCATTGGGCTTGCCTTCTTCTACTACATCTTCGCGTTCCCAGGCACGGATTTGTCCGTATGTCTCGACCAGCTGGGGGGAATAGAGGATGTAGCTCCGCAAGGCCTCATCATTGTATCCGCCATTGGTGCAGTTCAGCAAAGACAGATAATAAGGGGTGGCAAAGAATGGCATCCCTTTTTTGCGTGCTTTTGTCAGCAGATACATGGTTTCGGCAGAAAGAGAACTGCCAAGGAAGCGGTTTAGCTCTGTCGGACTCTTGACAGCCATGGCCAGATGGAAGCGGTAATCGTTCCACCATTCGTTGACAAGGTGGTATTTCTCTTCGTAGCTAAGCCCTTCTTCGAAGTGGAAGCGGGAGCCCGGGTGCTTTCGATGCTCTACCTTCTGTATCAGCAGGTGCAGAATGCGCTCTTTATTCTTGGCACGGATTTGCTGTACGTCCTCATCAAGCCCTGTGGGCCAACGTTCAGTCAAGGCTTTTATTTTCTGTCCGGAAGGCAGAGGAGGAGTCGGTTGATCCAAGCGCTTGAACTGCTGGAACAGATCGATGAATAAATCAGTTTCTATCTCTTCGTTCCACTGTCCGGTCAAGAAGGAATATAGCATTGATAATGTTGAAATGGGCATTTGCTCTCCGGTAGAGAGCTCGTGTATTTCCTGCCCGTCGAATTCAATCAGGAGTCGAATTTGCTTACCGGCTTCACTTTCCACTTCCGGATGCCCGGCAATGTACTCCGTGAGGTTGGTCTTGAATGTCTCGGCATCGTCGCTTTGTCCGGCAATGCTGACCAGTTCGGGGAGTTCGTGCCGATAAAGCAGTTCCAGTTGTGAGAGAGTGAGTGCAAGCATTTTCTTTTGTTTCATAAGCGGTTGTCTTTTTTAGAAGTTAATAATATGATGATTGGCGCAAAAGTGCGCTCGTTTTTATTCCATGAGAGGAAATTTATTTGGATTGCTAAAAATAACAAAAAAAAGCGAGGAATTTCTTCCTCGCCTGTCTTTTTGTGAAATACTTTAAAGTTCTTTTTCTTTTATTGTCTTATTGCTTTCCCTCTGTCTCCTTCTTTTTCGGTTCCTTTTTTGCCAGCATCACCACGTTGTAGACGTATTCTGACATCCATTGCTCCGAATAGCCCAGGCGTTCCTTGTATTGGCGTACAGACATTGCCGTCTTGTGTACGTCGTCTTTTTTCCATACGGTCTTGGTACATACGTCGTGAACGGTCTTTTCGGTCATGCTGCGCAGTGCTCCTTTGAAGATGGAGGGGGTACGGAACTTCCATTGCATCAGGTTGCCCATCAGCATCATCAGGTCGTTGGAGAAACCCTGGTACATGAAGAGGTAGCCTTGCACATCGTTCTGTGTGCGGCAGTGCTTCTTGATGGAAGCATCGATTTCTTTGAAGAAATTGTCGCTGATTCCGTAATCTTGCATCAGCATCTTGCGCGAAGCTGCTTTTTCAGCTTGCCCCAGGCGTCCTCCCTGGGTTGGGATTTTGAAGAGGCGCTTGAAGTTGGCTACGTCCGGCACAAAGCGGATGTTGGTGATGCCCAGGTTGGCTGCTATCACGGATTGGAAGTAAACACGTGTCAGCGATACGAAGTCTTCCACGTTTTTAGAAGAAATCTCTTCTTTATTCTTGTTAAATAGTTTGGCAAATATACCCATGGCGTTATTTAATTTACTGATTTGTGGGTGCAAAGGTAGTAAATAACTTGCTTTTTACCAGCACTCCAAGTCTTTTTCTACCTCTTTCAGACGGTCTTTTGTGAAAACAGGGTCTTTGATGCCTGCCCGTTTCTGCGCACGGTAGTCGTCCAGCAGTTTGAAAGCATATTTTCCCAACAGACTGATGGCGATAAGGTTGCAGAGAGCCATCAATCCCATGGTGATGTCGGCAAGACTCCAGGCAAGGTCGAGGGTGGCAAGAGCGCCGAACATCACCATGCCGCCTACGAGCACGCGATATATGTTCAATATCCAGCGGCGCCGGGTGAGGTATCGCACATTGGCTTCGCCGTAATAGTAATTGCCCAGGATGCTGCTGAACGCGAAAAAGAACAGGGCTACGGCTACGAATATGCCTCCCGAAGGACCTATCTCGTTGGTCAGGGCATGCTGCGTCAACTGTACACCATTGGTCGAACCATCCAGCGGGGCGCCGCTGAACAGAATGATGAAAGCCGTGCAAGTACAGATGATCAGCGTATCTGTAAATACCCCCAAGGTCTGTATCAATCCTTGTTTCACGGGATGGCTGACATGCGCGGTGGCTGCTACATTGGGTGCCGAACCCATACCGGCCTCATTGCTGAACAATCCGCGTTTGATACCTTGCATCAGTGCCATTCCCACACCGCCTCCCAGGGCTTGCTGCCATCCGAAGGCATGGCTGACGATCAGTTCGATGACTGCCGGCAGTTGCCTGATGTTCAGCAGCACAATGATGAGCGCCAGTGCGATATATCCCAGTGCCATGACGGGCACGATGATACTGCTTACCCGGGCAATGCGCTGCACACCGCCGAAGATGATAATCAATGTGCCAGCGGTGATGACTGCTCCCACGATAGTATGGTCGAACCCGAAAGCCCCTTCGAAAGCAGCACACAGCGTATTACTCTGTACTGAATTGAATGCAAAACCGAAGGTAATCGTTATGAGTACGGCAAAAACAGTTCCCATCCACGGCTGTTTCAGTCCTTGGCGCATGTAGTAGGCGGGGCCGCCAATGAAAGAGTCTTTCCCTTTTATCTTATAGAGTTGTGCCAGGGTCGATTCCACAAACGAACTGGATGCCCCGAACAGTGCGATAATCCACATCCAGAATATAGCCCCCGGGCCACCTACGGCAATGGCTGTAGCCACACCTGCCAGATTACCCGTACCTACACGGCTGGCAATAGAAATGGCAAATGCCTGGAAAGAGGAGATATGCTTCTCGTCTTTATTGCCCGTGCCGCCCGAGTCTCCCAGCAGACGCACCATCTCGCGTATCATCCGGAACTGCACGAACCGCGTCTTCAGGGTGAACCACACGGCGCATCCCAATAGCAGGGCAATGAGGATATAGGTCCACAGCACATCGTTGATCAGATTGATATATTCCATATTTTCTTGAACTTCTGTTTTCTTTGAATATTTACTATTCTATTCTTTCAGCCGGAAGTGGAACTTGTGTCCTTCGAACACCGGCTCCACTATCTCGTATCGCACAAACTTTGCCAGCAGATGCTCTGCTGCACGCCGCGAGAGATGCGCCAGCCGGCAATACCGGTTCAAAGATAATTGGTCGTTCTCTTCCAGCAGGTTGAGCAACAACTGTTCGCGCTCCGTATATTCTATCAACTCTCCCCTGGGGCTTCCGCTTTGCTGCCATATGCGCAGATGTACGGGAGTTGCCAGGATGTTTTCATCGTCTATGCGTAGATAGGCGAGGAACTTCCCCGTCTCATCCTTGGCATATACCGGCTTTTGCTCGTTTTCGTCAATTTGCACCACCAGTACGCTGCGGCCTTCTACGTGGTAAGTCTGCATGCTATAGTGCACTTCCGGCTGACAATAAAGTCCGGCTGCTGCCTCTATCATATATTGTTCTTCGTCGGAGCGTATACCTGCAATTTTTCCGTTGTCTTTCACTCCGATGAGCAGTCGTCCCCCGTTTGTATTGGCAAAAGCAGAGAGCGTTTTGGCTATCTTCCGGGCATCTGAAATTTCGAATTTGAAATCTTGTTGTTGATGCTCTCCTTCGGCTATTAGTGCATGTATATACTCGGTATCAGTAAGCATTTTCATGCCTGCAAAAGTAGAGGAAAAAACGCTTGAAGGCTGTTTTTTATGCTGTTTTTGCCGATTATTTCAAAAAAAATATCGTTTTTCTGCATTTATTTCAAGAAAGAGTGTATTTTTGCCGGACATTATTAACGAAGTAATTAAAAAAGGATTATGAAAGAATTAGTTGAAAAAGTAGCAGAATTGTATGCTGCATTTGAGAAAGATGCAAAAGCTCAGTTGGAAAATGGTAACAAGGCAGCCGGTACTCGTGCACGTAAGGCTTCTTTGGAAATCGAAAAGGCTATGAAGGCTTTCCGTAAAGCATCTTTGGAAGCTGCGAAGTAACTAAAGAAAAAGCAAATCAATGCTGTGAAAGACTGCCGTTTTTGGCGGTCTTTTTTTGTTTATTTATAGACAACAAACTCTCTTTTCCCTTGTCTCGTAAGAGATGAATTCGTACTTTTGGCAACCTAATAGATTTAACGCCTTATGAACGAAGACGTCCTCCGTAAACTCAAGATACTTGCCGAGTCGGCCAAATATGATGTGTCATGCTCCAGCAGCGGTACAGTGCGCTCCAATAAGGCAGGCATGCTGGGCAATACCGTAGGCGGGTGGGGCATCTGTCACAGCTTTGCTGAAGACGGGCGTTGCATCTCCCTGCTCAAAGTGATGCTCACCAACTACTGCATCTACGATTGCGCCTACTGCATCAATCGCCGTTCCAACGATTTGCCGCGTGCCACGCTTTCCGTCAGCGAACTGGTGGACCTCACAATGGAGTTTTACCGCCGCAACTATATCGAGGGACTTTTCCTCAGCAGTGGGGTGGTACGCAACCCTGACTATACGATGGAGCGTCTGGTGCGCGTAGCTAAAGACTTGCGTACCGTCCACCGTTTCAACGGCTATATCCATCTGAAAAGTATTCCCGGTGCCAGTCGTGAACTCGTGAATGAGGCGGGTCTCTATGCCGATCGCCTCAGCGTCAACGTAGAAATCCCTAAGGAAGAGAATCTGAAACTGCTTGCACCGGAGAAAGACCATAAAAGTGTGTATGCTCCCATGCGATACATCCAGCAAGGTGTACTCGAAAGCTCGGAAGAGCGTAAGAAGCATCGCCATGCCCCTCGTTTTGCCCCTGCCGGACAAAGCACGCAGATGATTGTAGGCGCTACCGCCGAAACGGATAAAGACATCCTCTACCTCTCGTCAGCTCTTTACAAAGGTCCCACAATGCGGCGTGTCTACTACTCCGGCTACATTTCGGTGAATACCTACGACACCCGTCTTCCGGCTTTGAAGCAACCACCCCTGGTACGCGAGAATCGTCTCTATCAGGCCGACTGGCTGATGCGTTTCTATCAGTTCAAGGTCGAGGAGATTGTGGACGATGCCTATCCTGATCTTGACCTGGAGATAGATCCTAAGTTGTCGTGGGCATTGCGCCATCCCGAACAGTTCCCGGTAGATGTGAACCGGGCAGAGTATGAAATGCTGCTTCGTGTACCGGGCATAGGCGTAAAGTCTGCCCGGCTGATAGTAGCTTCCCGCCGTTTCTCGCGTTTGGGCTTCTACGAACTGAAGAAGATAGGAATTGTGATGAAGAAAGCACAGTACTTCATTACTTGCCACGAACTGCCCATGCGTACAGTCCATGAACTGACCCCCCAGGGCGTACGTGGATTACTGATAGCAAAACCGAATAAAAAGAAAGTAGATGAGCGGCAACTAGTGCTCGATTTCCAGGAATGAACATCTTTCTATACGATAATACTTTTGAGGGATTACTTACTTCTGTTTTCGAAGCCTATTCCCGCCGCACCTTCCCCGATGCATTGCTCTTGGAAGGCGAGCCGTTGCCTCTGTTCCACGATGAAGTGTTTACCGTAATAACCGATGAAGAGAAAGCAGGTCGTGTGTGGCGTGGATTGCAGAAGAAACTTTCTTCTTCCGCCCTTGCTTGTCTTGCGCAGTGCTGGCTGGCCGAAGAGCCCGAAACCCCGATGCTTCTTTTCCGCTACATCCGCAAGGCTATAGATGCTCCCCGTTCCATCGAGACCAATTTTGCTGACCCGGATGTGTTGGAATTCTCGCGCATGTGGAAACGCGTAGATTGGGAACGTCTGCGCCTGCTCCAATTTGTCCGCTTCCAGAAAGCTGCCGACGGCACTTTCTTTGCTCCCGTAGAGCCTGAGAAGAATGCCCTTCCCTTGGCTGTGGATCACTTTAAAGACCGCTATGCCGACCAGCGTTGGCTGATTTATGACATTAAGCGGGCCTACGGATACTACTACGATTTGAAAGAGATGCGCATAGTGACCTTCGATGAAGACAGCCGCGAGAGCCATCTTGTCACCGGTATGCTGGACGAGAGCCTGATGGATAAAGACGAAAAGCTATTCCAATCTCTTTGGAAGACTTACTTTAAAGCTATCTGCATAAAGGAACGCCTCAACCCGCGCAAACACAAGCAAGACATGCCCGTGCGCTATTGGAAACACATGACGGAAAAGCAGTAGCGAGCCGGGAAGCGAGTGATGAGTATCACTCTATCCGCTCTACGGTAACTCCGGGAAACTCTTGCATCAGTTGCAGTAGATTTCCTTCATCATTGCTTCGCTTCGATTTGATGACCATTGTTACTTGATAATTGGCAACCTCGCCCTGTCCTTGCTTCTCCATATTATAAGACACTATCAGGTAGTCCTTTGAGTTGAAACGCTCTGCCACCTCTTTGAGCGTAGTTTCGTGGTGCGTGGAGAAAGTTATGACGGAGCTCTTCATACCGAGGCTTTTGAACGCAAGGCTCAGTAGTTCGAGTCCTGCCAGCGTCAGTAAGGTAGCGGCGATGCCAATGGTGTACATGCCTGCTCCGATGGCAAGACCGATGCCTGCAGTAGCCCATATTCCGGCAGCCGTCGTCAGTCCGCGGACAATTTGTTTCTGGAAGATGATGGTGCCTGCACCGATGAAACCAATGCCGCTTACTACCTGGGCAGCTACACGGCTGGGGTCCAGTGTCACACTGCTCTCTTTGATGATTTCCTGGAAACCATATTGGGATACAATCATGATAAGCGCACTTCCCAGGGATACCAGGAAATGTGTCCGGTAGCCTGCTTCTTTGGCGCGGTACTCCCGGTCCAGGCCGATGATGGCACCCAGTATTCCGGCCACCAGCAGTCTGAGCACAAAGTCTAAATTTAACGTCATCATAGCTCCTCCTTTCTTAAAAATTAGTCGATGACCCAGTTCTTGTTGTGAGGTACGGTCTTCTTAGGGTCGTAATGCATGCCGGCTTGTGTCGGTATCTTTAATATATAGGTACGCCCGCTTTTGTTCATCAGCGAGGCATCTCGCAGCCAGGGATTGGCATCCTTCAGTTGGGCATAGGTGATGCCTTTGTCTTTGGCATATTGTGCAAGGTTGCCGATGCTCGTGGTAACGCTTACCTCGGTATAGGGGATGGGCGGGTAGAGATGTTCACGCTTCAGCAGAAAACCGTATTGTTGCGGGTTACTGATAACGCTCTTGGCTGCCAGCAGCCTGAACATATAACGTGAGGTTTCTTCTACGAGCCACAAGTCTACGGCCTGATCCACCATTTGCTTTTGCAGCTGGGAGGAGATACGCCCTTGTCCGGCATTGTAGGCCGCAGCTACACAGAGCCAGTTCCCATATTTCTGATAGGCATCTTTCAGATACTTGCAGGCGGCTTTTGTCTCTTTTTCAATGTGGTAGCGCTCGTCGATATTGTTGTTTACTTCCAGCCCGAACTCACGTCCGGTGGTAGGCATGAACTGCCACAAACCTGCTGCACCTGCCGGTGACTTGGCTATGGGGCTGAGGTTGCTTTCTATCACGGCCAGATATTTAAAGTCATCGGGCAGTCCGTTTTCCTTTAGTATCGGCTCAATGACGGGGAAGTAGCGGTTGGCACGTTTCACCATAAGCATGGTGGTGGAGTGCATATAAGTAAAAGACAGCAGCTCACGGTCCATACGTTCGCGGTGATCATAGCGCAACAAGTCGATATCTTGTCCGGCAAAGGTAACTTTATCCGGTACGGTAGGGGAAGTAACGCAATAGGGCACTTCGGACTTTACGGAGTCACGTTCCGGGTTCAAGGTACTGCTACCCGTAAGGAAAGGCAGGGTGGAACCTGCGCATAAAGCCACGATGGCAGTAACTGCTATGTATTTTGAGTTTTTCTTCATGCTGGTACTATTTGTTTTCGTGGCGTGAAGATACAAAATCAATTCTTTATAGGCAACCTTTCCCACAGCCATCGTGGAATCAAACGCCAAAAAAACACCAGTATCCGGTAGCGACCATCTATAACTGCTACCCGCTTTTTCTGCCTTAAAGCCTTGAGAATGTGCAGTGCCACCCGGTCCGGTTGCATCAGCATCGGGTATTTGCCGTTTTTCAATAAATCGGTGGCAACAAAGCCGGGGCGGATGTCCGTGAAGCAGATGCTGAAGTGCTGCATCCTGGCAAGTTGTGCCAATGCGTCGATGTAAGTATTCTGAAATCGTTTGGTGGCAGAGTAGGCCGGAGCAACACCCAATCCTTTGGTACCTGCAATGGAACTGATGACGGCGATATGTCCGCTGCCTCTCTCCTTGAAAAAGTCGAATGCCGTTGTCACCATGCGGATGAATCCGTCCACATTGGTTCGTGCAGTGTTCAGTTCTATTTCCGGTTCCAGGTCACGATTTTGGCTACCGACTCCCGAACTGAGGAAGAATAAATCCATATCTCCCAATTTAGCAATCAATTGGTGCAGATGTTCGGATGCATTTTCTTCTGTTATGTCCAGTCTTTCGATTTCTATCAAGTCGGGTGCAGTGGCCTGTAAGCTTCGTAAAGCCTCTTCACGTCTGCCGGCGATGCCTATGTGCCAGCCTTGCTTAACCAGCAATTTGGCTACTTCTTGTCCGATGCCCGAGGTGGCACCTATTATGATGGCTTTCATTGGTTACTTTTTATTTATCAATTGGTTTTGTCCGGCAGGGCAATTCGAGGGTAAACGTACTTCCCACACCTACTGTTGAATCTACTTTAATTACTCCGTTCAACTTCTCGGCGATAGTTTTGCAGATGGATAATCCCAATCCTGCCCCTTGTACAAAAGAATCTACTTTTTCAAATCGTTCGAATATCTTGTCTATCTTATCTTCAGGAATTCCGCGCCCTGTATCGGCCACACTGATTTTGACGCCGGTATCGTCTACTTCATAGTAAACTTCGACATGCCCTTGCGTCGTATTTTTCAGAGCATTCGAAATGAAATTATTCAGAATTTGCTTGATGCGTATTGAATCATGCTCTATCAAGCAGGCGTTTACTGGGAGTTTGGCGGTAAGTGTCACACCATCCGGCACGTATCGCTCGTACTCGGTAATGCTTTCGTTGATAAGTTTGGACAAATCGAACCAATCGGGGTGGAGTTCCATGTGTCCGGCTTCTATTTTCGACAAGTCCAGTACGTCATTGATAAGCTTGAGTAACAGTTCGTTGTTACGGTTTATCAAGGATATGTATTGCTCCCGTTCCTCGTCATTATCTACGTAGTGCAATAGACTTGAAAAGCCGATGATTGCATTCAGCGGAGTACGGATTTCGTGGCTCATATTAGCAAGAAAAGCAGACTTCAGGCGATCCGCTTCTTCTGCTTTCTCCTTGGCCTGCACAAGCATGGCTTCGGTCTTCTTCAGTTGGGTGATGTCATAGTTGATGCTGATAAGTTCTATAATATTTTCCTCGGGGGCATAGCGTCTCACTATGAGGTTGGTATACGTCCATGTTGTTGTACCGTCTTCTCTGAGAACACGTACTTCACGACTGAGCTTGTTTTCCAATCCTTTTCTTACCTTATCCAGAAAACTACTCATAGCAGCGCGGTCCTCCGGATAAAAATGCTTATAGGTGCCCACAATCTCAGGTAATGGCGTCTTTTCGTCTTCTCCTACATTTTTATACCAACTATGTTGGGCATATCCTTTTTGGTTGAGTATGTTATAGTGGGCATATCCTACTTTGGCATAGTCGCCTATCAGCTCAAAGTAACTTTCAAACTCTTGTATTTTGTTGTAGGCTACGGTGGTCTCTGTCTTGTCGGCATTAATCAGCAGGTAGTTGATGGGGTTACCGTGGTCGTCGTAGAGTGTTGTTACCTTGGTCACGAGGTCTATTGTACCTGTTTTTTTCCGGTTTTTATAATAATTGCCTATCTTCGAGAAATCGTATCGGAAAGTAAAATCGGCATTCTCGTATTTCTTTAGCTTTGTTTTCATCTCTTCCGGGAAGATGGGATTCTCGAAGATATTGATTCCGAGCAAATCTTCCTTCCGTTGCAAATGGAACATTTCTATCTCTTTGTCATTCAGGTCTATCAGTGTTCCTTCCAGATTGTACAATTCAATTCCTACCGGGAGATGCTTATAGATGTTATGAAGAAGTTGTTCTCGTTGTTGCAAGGCACGTGATGCCGATGACATGTCGGGGCCATCCTGCATTTCGGCTATGCCATAAACTTTAGAGTTGCCGTTTTCGTCGGTCTTTTGTAAACAAGCCTTGCTTCGTACCCAAATAGGACCTTTCACCGTGTCAAGCAGATATACGGCTTCGGTTGTTTCTTGGATATTATTGAAAGAGCGGACTGAAGTCGGTTTCTGTTCCTCTTTCAGAATACGCTTGTTGAAATCTTCAAAACTGATGATTCCATCTTCACTTAATCCCAATAGTTTGGCAATGTATTCGGAGCAGATATAATTTTCTGTGCTTAAATCTGCTTCCCACCATCCCATATTGGCATTATCCATCATCTCTGATAGTAAGTTATAGTCAAATTTATAGCTCATTAAGAAAATCTTTATAGTTGTTTCTGGGACAAGAGTGACACAAAGGTACATTTTTTTTAGAGACTTTTTGTACTTGCCGGAATAAAAAGTATATTTGTTTCCAATTTTCGCATCCGTACATTTTTTATCGGAGGTAAGCGGATATTGGGTGAATAATTTTATGATTTATCAATTAAATAGAGAATAATGGAAAAAGTAATTATTAATTCGTATGAGGATTTTGAAAAGCTGGTAGGCCAGCAAATCGGTGTGTCAGAATATGTGGAACTTCCCCAGGAGCGCATCAATCTTTTTGCTGATGCAACTTTAGATCATCAATGGATTCATGTTGATGCAGAGCGTGCCAAAGTGGAAAGCCCCTTCAAGAGTACCATTGCCCACGGATATCTTACCCTGTCTATGCTTCCTTATATGTGGAACCAGATTATTGAAGTGAATAATCTGAAGATGATGATTAATTATGGCATAGAGAAGATGAAATTCGGGCAAGCTGTGCTGACCGGTCAAAGCATTCGTCTGGTGGCTGACCTTCAATCCTTGACCAATCTGCGCGGAGTTGCCAAGGCAGAGATTAAGTTTGCTATCGAAATTCAGGGTGAGAAGAAGAAAGCACTCGAGGGAGTGGCTATATTCTTGTATTATTTCAATTAAGAAAAATATTCCCGCCATAGGTGCCGGATAGCTGCTATAGGATGATATAGCAGCATCCGTGGACCTGCGTACCGCATGACTTCCCGCACTTCTCAGTTTTTTGCTTGCCAGCGCTTCAGTGTCGGGAAGAATTCTTTCATACCGGCAATGGCTTCTTCTCTGGTAAAATTCATACCGGAATTCTTGTTGAATTCTTCTGTAAATTCGGCACAATGTTCTATCATTTCATCCATGGTGCAATCTTGGGTGAATTTTCCATGCTGATAGCAATAAGTACAGTATTCCTCATTGAGACTACCGTCAGCGTTTGTACCACGTACTTCATCGGATGATAAAGGCATTCCGCAACTTTGGCAAAGTTTAGCTTCCATAATGTTCTGTTTTTAAAGTGATATGCAAATATAGAACTTTATTTTGATTGCAGCATCTTTTTCAGAAATCCTTTATTTTGGAAAAAGAGAGGGATTCGGACAAATAGAACAATTTGTCTGTCTTCTTGCCTGATTCTTACCCGGTTCTTACCCGATTCTTATCCGGTTCTTGTATTCTCTTACCCTATAGACACGAAGAAAACAGGAATGTGGTAGGGAGAAAAAGAGAAATAGAACACTTTCGGGTATTTTGCTTTTTACGATTGGAATAGTAGCTTCTATATTTTTGCTTACTTGTATAAAATGAACTTTTTTTCTATATTCTAATATGTATTTACAACAAAAAAAGTATCTTTGCCCCCATGTCGTCAATGAGATACACAAATATATTGTTGTTGGTACTTCTTGTAGGGAGTTTTGCTTCAGTCGGAGCACAAAACAATCCCTATAAGATTGATGATGCGCTGTATCCTATGTATTTGCGAGCCTCCAAGTGGCGTACAAATCCTGAAGGATTGTCGATTGCAGATACTATGTATGCGGAAGCTATCCGGAAGAATGATAAGAAGGCCCAATGTCTGGCACTTGCCATCCCGGTCAATTACTACTATAACGTTGACGATTATGACAACTTGGTACAAGCAGTAGCGAAACTGAAGAGAGGAGCGCGCGACAACGATTATCTGCAATATTATTATTATGCCTGTATGCGCGAGATCAATTGGCTGTTGAATCATGGCAATTCTTTGCGTGCCCTTCAGAAGGCCGAAGAAATGAAAGTACAGGCTTTTGAAGACAAGCATGAATACGGAATCTTTTCTTGTATCAATACGATGGGGAATATTTATGCAATGCGTGGGAATAGTGAACTGGCGGCAGAATATTATCAAAATGCTTTGGACTATACGCTGGAACACTTGCCCGAACAAGACCCGTCGTTACTTTATCTGAACCTTGCCGACTACTATCGTAATGAAAATGATACACTTTTGCCGAAGGCACTGGAGTACGGCGAGAAGGCTATTCAGGCGGCAAAGACCAATGAAAACCGTCTGGCTGCCTTGGCCGATAAATGCCGGACATTGTATTATATGAATCGTGTCGATGAATTCAATACATGCTATGAGGAATGCATGGAGCAGGTAAAGCGCTATGGTGATTTTCGTGGGAATGTCTTAAAAAAAATACGTATCTTTAAATTCCTTTTGGACGGAGACTATGACCGGGCATTATTGGCGGCAGATTCTGTCGGTAGTTTAATGGAAGTTTATCAGATGCGCGAGATCATATATCTGAAATTAGGGGATTATGAGAAAGCTTATATCAGTAATGCCAAGATTCATAATTACCGGGATTCGGTGAACCTTCAAGTGCAGACATCCGATTTGGCAGAGTTGAATGCACAGATTGACAACGAGCGTATAAAAATGCAAGCCAAAGCGCTTTCCGCGCGCCATCACATTGTAACATTGAGCCTCGTCATTTCATTTCTTTTCCTTTTCACCTGTTTTTTAATATTCTATTTGTATAAACGTCGTAAATCTATGGCTGTTTTGCAGGAGAAGAATGGTGAGTTGACTATTGCACGCGACCATGCAGAGCAGTCGGATAAGATGAAGATGTATTTCATACAGAATATGAGTCACGAAATACGTACACCGCTCAATGCCATTGTAGGGTTCTCTCAGATGTTGTCTACCCCTGAAATGGATTTTGATGACGAAGAGAAGCAGGAGTTTGCTCTACGTATCCAGCAGAGTTCCGATTTACTTACTGCTTTAGTCGAAGATCTTCTTGACCTTGCCAGTTTGGAAAGCGGCAAATACACGATGCATCTGGAATCTCATTGTTGCAATGAGCTATGCCGGTCGGCTATAGCTACGGTAAAGTATCGGAAGCCGGAAGCCGTGGAGCTTTATTTTACTTCGGAGGTGGCGGATGATTATCAGATTACCACAGATGAGAAACGCTTGGTGCAGGTGCTTATTAATTTCCTTACCAACGCAGAGAAATATACTGAACATGGAGAAATCCACCTCCACTGCTCTCTCAAAGAATATCCGGGGAAGATAACTTTCTCGGTTACAGATACCGGACCGGGCATTCCGGCAGATAAAGCCGATTGTATCTTCGAGCGTTTCAAGAAACTAGATGAATTTAAGCAAGGCTCGGGACTTGGCTTAAATATTTGCTCTACCATTGCCGAACGTCTGAACGGGGAGGTAAAACTGGATAAGAGTTACACACTTGGGGCGCGTTTCTTGTTCATACTTCCTCTTGACAAATAAGGTTTGCTAAACAAAACTTGCGGAATGCTGTTGTTCTCAGAGCAATGACAATCTGATAAAGTTATGAACAAACTGAAAATCTCTTTTCTGATATGGATGCTGATGGTGTCTGTATCCGTGTTTGCCGATTATGCTCCTGCCAATGTGCAGGCAGCTTTGAAAAAGATATATCCTACGGCTGACGACATCGCCTGGTCGCGCGATGAAGGGTATTATGTAGCAGATTTTATGATGAATGGTTTCGACACCAAGGTTTGGTTCAATTCGGAAGCACAATGGGTGATGAAGCAGACTGATTGGGTAACGATGGATGAAGTGCCGCCTGCCGTCTACAATGCTTTTGCCGCCAGCCAGTATTCCGGCGAAATGGTGCAGAACGTTACCTGGGTACAGTTTCCTGAATGGCAGGCAATTGTTGCCGTTGAAGTAGGAATGGCAAATCTTCAGACCAAATATCAGATATTATTCACTCCGAATGGCGAAATATTGCGGGTTCGTAACGTAACCTATACCTACAATCCCCTTGGTGCAAGCACTTTCTTGTAGACAGACGGCATATTCCTGCCGAATTTATCATATCTTTGCCTTCCTGAAATGAAACATGTCATGGATCAAGATACCTTCCGGCAAGAAGTATATAACGTAGTTGCTGCCATCCCCCCGGGGCGGGTAGTAACCTACGGGCAGATAGCCTATCTCATCGGTAAGCCCCAATGCTCCCGAATGGTAGGTCAGGCCCTGCACAATGTACCTTCCGGGTTGCATCTGCCTTGCCATCGGGTAGTGAACAGCCAGGGACGGCCGGCACCTTGTTGGGACGAACAGAAAACGTTGTTGGCCGACGAAGGTGTGACGCTCAAGAAGAATGGGTGTATAGACATGAAGAAGTTTCAGTGGGAATTCATGAAAGAATAAATAAATAGAATTATGAAGTTTGTAGGTGCACATGTATCGGCCGGCGGCGGAGTTGAGGTAGCTCCCGTCAATGCTCACGAAATAGGAGCAAACGCTTTTGCCCTGTTTACCAAAAATCAACGCCAATGGGTGGCGAAGCCTCTCACGGGTGAGAGTATCGAACTCTTCAAGGAAAATTGTGGAAAATATGCATTGGATGCCCGCTACATTTTGCCGCATGATAGTTATCTGATAAACCTGGGGCATCCCGAAACGGAGGGGCTGGAGAAAAGCCGCGCCGCCTTTCTGGATGAGATGCAACGTTGCGAGCAATTGGGCTTGCAACTTCTGAACTTTCATCCGGGCAGCCATCTGAATAAGATTTCCGTAGAGGCTTGCCTGGACAAGGTAGCAGAGTCCATCAATATCACTTTGGACAAAACCCGGGGCGTGACGGCCGTTATCGAGAATACCGCCGGGCAAGGCAGCAATGTGGGAAATGAGTTTTGGCAGCTGAAGCATATCATTGACCGTGTGGAAGACAAGTCGCGTGTAGGTGTCTGCCTGGATACCTGCCATACCTATACTGCCGGTTATGACATTGTGAACGAATACGACAAAGTTTTTGAGGACTTTGATGCAACGGTAGGTTTCGGCTACCTCCGCGCCATCCACCTTAATGATTCCAAGAAGGCGTTAGGCAGCAGGGTAGACCGTCACGACAGTATAGGTAAGGGGCTGATTGGTATAGATTTCTTCAAGCGCTTCATGCAGGATGCACGTTTCAATGATATGCCTATCATCCTGGAAACTCCTGATGAAGCTCTTTGGGCGGAAGAAATAAAGCTACTACGTAGTTTTGAGTAAAACTGATATACGTATTATCTTTTATTACTTTCCACCTTTACATTGTCCCACTTGAAGTTCGAGATGATTTCTTTGTCACATGCTCCGTTTTTGGCTTTGATGTCGAGGTTCTCGAAAGTAAAGTCTTTCAGTTGGTACTGGTCGGACTTTTGTACGTCGAAGAATACGTTGCACTCAAAGTTGATGTTACGCATTGTCACGTTGTTCGAGTAAGACATTGGCATGTCTTCGCGCCCTTTCATGTCGAAGAATTGCGTCCAGGGCTTGATGAAGAGAAAACTCTTTGCGTTTCCGGTGATATCCTCTACCAGGATGTATTCGTAGTGTTGCGGAGTGTCCGGACGCATCTTCAGCCATAGCAACCGACTGGCATTGCTGATTTTACAACGGCGGAGAATGATATTGCGGTTGTGCAGAGACTCGCTTCCGCACGTCAGGCCACTATGGCAGAAGCCGTAGGTGCAATCTTCGATGATGATATTGCTATTGCCGCCATTATTCGGGTCCTTGTCCGCCCACGGGCCTTTACCGCCTTTCAGGGCTACGGCATCGTCGTTGACCGACATATAGCAGTTCTTTATCAGCACATTGTTGCAAACATCGATATCAACCGCGTCACTGCTTGGAGCCTTTACCGGAGCAGATGGTGCGAAGATATGCAGACCCAGCAGCTTCACATGGTTGCAACGATAAATGTGTGTGGTCCAGAATGGGGAATTGATGAGGTGTACGCCGGAGAGTTGTACATCGTTGCTATTGGAGATATAAACCAGACGTGGGCGCAACTCGTCCATATTGGTACACTTGGGAATAACTTTGCGGCGTAACCAGAATGATTTCCAGTAGCGCAACCCGTTGCCGTTGATTGTTCCTTTGCCGGAGATGGTAAAGCCATCCACTTTGTCGGCATTGATCAGTGCTGCGAAGTATGGCAGGCTTTGTCCTTCTATGCGGGTGTCCACAATGGGGAAGTTGCTGATGTCGTCGCTACCTTTCAGTACGGCACCTTCTTCCAGATAGAGATGTGTCTTCGGCTTGAAGAAAAGGGCACCGCTGAGGTAGGTTCCCCGGGGAATGATGATGACACCGCCGCCATTTTGGGATGCCTGGTCGATGACGGTTTGTATCTTTTCTGTTTGCAGGAGGGTGCTATCATTGGCCACGCCATAGTCGGCAATGTTGTATTTGCCTCCAAGGTTTTCGATATTCACGATTTCGTTTTGTCTGAACCAGTCAGGGATAGGGGTTCCATCGGGAAATTTCTCTTGTCCGAACGATTGTAGACTGATAAATGTAGTAAGTAGGAATGCAATGAGTTTCATGGTTTATAATTAAATTGTTGAATTATGTTGCAAACATAAGAAACTTAGAGGAATGTCCGGTGTGGAGTGATGATTTAAATTCTGCATAAAATGACTTTTCTGCATAGGGTGGGGTGAACTAAAGAACATGTATTTTCGTTATTAATCATAAATAAAGGTAAGCTATGAGAATTGCAATCGGTGGAGTATCTGGTTTTATAGGAAGTCATCTTACGGAATATTTTACAGGACTCAGGCATCATATTGTCCCTTTGGGAAGAGGGCTGTTGCGTGAAGACTCTTTCCAGCACCTGGTCGATACGTTGGAGGACTGTGATGTGGTCATAAATCTGGCCGGTGCTTCCATTGACCGGCGTTGGACTTCTGCATATAAAGAGGAGTTGCTTGACAGCCGTCTTGGACCTACATCCCGTTTGGTGAATGCCATTGAATTGGCCCAGAAGAAGCCTAAAGTTATGATATCTGCTTCTGCCGTGGGATATTATCCTTCAACGGGGAGCTATGATGAGCGGGATGAAGTGATGGCCGAAGGTTTTTTAGCATCGCTTTGTAGGAAATGGGAAGCTACTGCCCGGAAATGTATTCCTGAGACCCGCTTGGTCATTACGCGTTTGGGGGTTGTGCTTGCGCTTGATAGTGGTGGTGCCGTACAAGAGATGGTTACTCCTTTATTGAAAACGAAGTTCTCCGCTGTGCTGGGTTCCGGCAAGCAGGCTTTTCCGTGGATAGCTATACAAGATGTTTGTAGGGCTATCTCCTTCTTGATAGATAATAACGAAGCCAGGGGCGTCTATAATTTGGTTTCTCCCCAACAGATTACCCAGAAGCATTTGGCTTGCATTTTGTCAAAGGCTTATCATGCATGGGGAACATTGCCTGTACCGGCTTTCCTTCTCCGTAGCTTCTTTGGTGAGCGGAGTAAGTTCTTGCTGGAAGGACAGACCGTTTATCCGTCACGCCTGCTCGAGGCAGGGTTTGAGTTCTCGGTACCGACGGTCGAAGAGTTATTCGGGTATTTCCATTGAAGATGCAATATTGGAAAAGGACTTCCTGAAGAATCGGTCTCGTCACGGCCGATGACTTGAAATCCCAAATGCTGATAAAACCGATAGGCTTGTTCGTTTTGCTCGTTCACATCTACCTTATATATCTGTTTTTGATGGAGGGCATACTCCATTAATTGTTTTCCATAGCCTTTGCCTTGCTCGTCGGGATGTACGAAAAGCATTTCGATAAGTTCCTCGCTTAATCCCATGAAAGCGGCAATTCTTCCTTCCTTATTACGGATGATGTAAAGCTCTACGACCGGAAAATATTGCTCGCGCACCAGTGGCTTATAGAACCGGATATTCTCTTCCGTCAGGAAGTGGTGAGTACTGCGGACAGAGGCCTCCCATACGTTCAGGAGCTCGTCATAGTCTTGCGGAGTGGGTTGGAGTATTGTCATTTAATTGCGATTTATCAGTCATTCATTAAAAATCAGCTTCTTGGGCTATCTTGATTATTTCTCCCGTTACCGGATGTATAAATTCCAGCGCTTCGGCATGCAGATATAAACGGTCTGCTTTCTTGCCATAAAGCTCATCGCCTATGATGGGGCAATGCAAGCCTTGCGAGTATGCGGCATGTACCCGGAGTTGGTGAGTACGTCCGGTACGTGGATAGAAAGCGATGCGTGTCTGCTTGCCGGTACATTCTAAAACCTTGAAATCAGTGATGGCGGGCTTTCCATATTCCGCATCTACCATTTGCCGGGGACGGTCGAGAGGATTCGGACAAAGTGGAAGTTCAATCGTTCCTTCATCCTCTTGTACAATACCGTCGAGCAGGGCAATATAGCGCTTCTTGATGAGGCGGTTCTTGAATAGTGCCTGCAACTTCTGATGCACCTGCTTGGTTTTGGCGATTATCAACAAGCCCGATGTTGCCATGTCAAGGCGATGTACAATCATGGGGCCATCTGCCTCCGGATATCGTTGGCGCATCAGGCTATAAACGGAAACCGTATCTTCCTTACCAGGGACGGATAACATGCCTGCCGGTTTGTTGACAACTAAAAGCCATGCGTCTTCGTAAACTATTTCCGGTTCTTTGACGGCACGTTGCATACTTTCCAGCATCGGATTTTCTTCTACCCGTAGTCCTTGCAACATGTGTTGCAAGATAGGTTCACACTTCCCTTTGCATGCCGGATAGTATTGCCCGTGATGGCGTATCTCGGTCTTTGGTGAGGCTCCCCACCAGAACTCGGCCATTGCAACCGGTCGCCAACCGTTCAGATAGGCATATTGCAATAGTTTTGGAGCGGCACATTCGCCCGCACCGGCCGGTGGTGTCTTGTGTACGGTTTGCTCGAAGATTTCAGGGAGGGTTTTGATTTCTCCCCGGTAATTCAACAACTTGAATTGTTCAAATAATCTTTGTTGCAATGCAGCAGAGCGGGTTTTGCGTTCTGCCTTCAATTCCTGTATCCGCTTTTCCCAATTACCGGTCTGTGCTTGCAAGGAGGCTATCTTTTCTTTCCACGAACGTTCCAGGCGTTTGTATTCCGCTTTTTGGAATTGGCTTTCGCGTATCAGGGCGGCTTCTTCGTTGGCATCAAGCTCTTCCGTTTTCCTGCGTTGTTCCCTTTGGGTTTTCGCCTCTTTCAGTTCTGCTTTGGCAATGGCCAGTTCTTCTTGGGCGGATTGAATGGTTTGGGCAAGTTCGAATTGCAGACGGGTATGTTCTTCGTCCGCTTTTAATTGCTCGATTATCCGGTTGATGGTAGAGATGTTTTCTTCTTCTATTTTGAAGAATCCTTCCGGTTGTAGCAGGTCGTATATGGGGGGCACAAAGTAGGGATGCCGGTTTCTTCCTGCCAGTATGCCGGAGAATGCTGCCAGGTAACCTATTTCACCGTCTTCGGTTTGCACCACCAGTACACCGAACATCTTACCCTCGTTCAGTTCTTCTTTCCATTCCGTTTGTTTACCGAGATACTCTTGCACTTCCCTTGCGGCCAATGTACATAAGGGGTGCGGAGTATAGCAGAAAGGATAGGTGAACCTTTCCGGGAGTGGAATACCGGTTATGGGGGTAGTGAAACGATGCAACATAATGGCGCAAAGATACTATATTTCTTCTATACCTTATAGTTTGCTTTACAATTCTTTATGCCTGCTATGCAATTTCATAAGAAAAAATATTTATATTTATGCAAATATAGCAAGCCTTGTGCAATAACCCCACGAGTGGAAATTAACTTTGTTTTTGTTTTATTGGCATCGTTCTGATACGCCTTTTTTTCTTTTAGTTTGTATATTAGCAGATTAAAGTAGGTAATCAATGTTATGCTCCTCTTGAGTGTATCTAATTCTCTTTAAGATACTTAAAGTAATATGACTAAGGATAAAAAGAGTTTAAGTATATTTATGCTTCATTTTTTAGAGCAGTTGAATGGCAATGACTCTATTGAGAAGAAAGTAATAGATTCATTGGCAGGTTTTTGTAACTGCTTCCAATTTAAACGAGGATTTGTATATCAGACCGATGGCTTTCGCTATTTCTTTTTGAAGGAAACGGCCGGATGTGAAGAAAAACCTTTGCCGCCTTCCTTTGAAATGTGCGAAACAATAGAAGCTCTTGTAGCTTATGTAAGGACTCAAAATAAACCTTTCTATACCGGCAAGAATAAAGATCTCTCTTTAGATAATGTTGGGATTTTGAACTTCTTTGAGGCAAATTCTTTACTGATCAGGCATTTTGAAGATACGGAAGGAAAGGTCATCGGCTTTATAGGGTTTGCGGACAAAGAAGATGAGGAAGACTTTTCGGACGAAGAATTGCGGACTATCCATTTGTTGCTGGGTTCGCTTTCTAAAGAAATAGCGGTCAGGGAGTATAAGGAAAGAGAGGTGCGGGCAAGCAACACATTGAGTAGCATCATGAATAACATGGGAGTTGATATTTATGTAAATTCTTTCGATTCTCACGACATGCTATATGCCAATGAGTCCATGGCGGCTCCGTATGGCGGCATAGAGCATTTCAGAGGAAAGAAATGTTGGGAGGCCCTTTATACCGATAAGAAGGGAGAATGCGAGTTCTGCCCTAAAAAGCATCTGATCGATGAAAATGGCCAACCTACCAAAGTGTATTCCTGGGATTATCAGCGTCCGTTCGATAAATGCTGGTTCCGCGTGTTCAGTGCTGCATTTGCCTGGATAGACGGGCAGATGGCGCATGTCATTACCAGCGTTGATATCGACCACCAGAAGAAGATAGAGGAGGAGTTGCGGATAGCCAAAGATAAGGCCGAGAATCTGGATCGCCTGAAATCCGCATTCCTGGCCAATATGAGCCACGAAATCCGTACTCCGCTCAACTCCATTGTAGGTTTTGCAAGTCTGCTTGTCGAGTCCGAGGATAAGGAAGAACGGCAGGAGTATATTGAAATAATGCAAGAGAATACGGAGCTGCTTCTGCAATTGATATCCGACATTCTGGACTTGTCCAAAATAGAGGCGGGCACGCTGGATTATAATATGGGTTACTTGAATGTCAGGGATTTCTGTGAAGATGTGATGCGCATCTATGATATCAAAGAAGATAAGCCGGTACCCGTTCTGCTTGCTCCCGACTTGCCCGATTACCGCATCTACACCGATAAGAAACGTCTGACGCAGGTGGTTACCAACTTTATAAATAACGCCCTTAAATTTACCACTGAAGGGCAGATTCTTCTTGAATACCATTTAAGGGAAGATACCCGCGAACTTGAGTTTTCTGTTACGGACACCGGTATGGGCATCGCACCGGAGGCGGTGAATACGGTGTTCGACCGTTTCGTAAAACTCAATACCTTCTCAAAGGGCACCGGCTTGGGCTTGTCCATCTGTCGGAGTATTGTCGAGCATCTGGGTGGTGCTATCGGTGCCGAATCGGAAGTGGGAGTTGGTAGCCGTTTTTGGTTTACGCATCCGTGTGCCGAATAGTTTTTTTCCGTATATTTGTGCGAATTAGAATATTCATAAATTAAAATTTCTACGTAGATGAAGAACAAAATAGGAAAGTATCTGGTTGTCGTATCTGCTACATTGCTATTGGCAGGTTGTGGTAGCGGTGCAAAGAAACAAACAAGTGAGGAGGTAAATATGGATAGCGTAAGTGTGGCCGTTGATGGTGTAAAAACGTTGCAACTCTATGGTGTGCAAGTATCTTGGATTCAGGATAATGCCAAGGAACATTTCATGCCCCGGACCATCTTTCCGGATGCAAGTGATGCTTTGATAGATAGTTTGTCGCTTCAGGATGGAATACCTGCTTCCATGAGCGCTTTCCTGGTAGAGACGAACGGGGTCCGTATTCTTTTTGACACGGGCATGGGTGCGCCCGATAGCCGCTTGTTGACCGGCTTGAAGTCCCTGGGGGTGGAGCCTGCCGATATCAAGTATCTCTACCTTACCCATTTCCATGGCGACCACATTGGTGGAATGATGAAAGGCGACGACGTGGTGTTCCCCAATGCCGAGGTTTATGCGTCGAAGGTAGAGTACGATGCCTGGAATGCTATGCCTGCCGATAGAAAGGCACAAGTAGTAAAGACGATGGGCGCTTATAAAGACCGCCTGCACCTGTTTGAATTCGGCGATACCTTGCCGGGCGAGGTTGTTGCGATGGATGCCGTGGGACACACTCCGGGACATACCGTCTTCCAGGCAGGCAAGCTCCTGGTGATTGGCGACCTGATTCATGGTGCCGCCCTCCAGATGGAACATCCCGAGATATGTGCCTCCTTCGATATGAATAAGGAAGATGCCGTGAAAGCGCGCAAGCATTACCTTCAATATGCCAAGGACAACGGGCTGACGATGGCAGGAATGCATCTGCCTGCGCCGGCATTCAAATAAAAAAGCATTGCAGAACTATTCCCCGGTCCCTTTAGCGGGTTCGGGGATTTGTTCCTGCTTTTGGGCTTTTGGTTTAGCATGCCCCTTCTTCTTTCCATATTTCCGTTCCCTTTCCCAAGCCGCCTTTCGTGCCTGGTATTGCTCCATTTGTTTTTCAATATAATTATCTGCCATAGTCCGATTGTTTTTTACGCTTGGATATACTCCATATATTCTTTATAACTGATATACCTTCCCCCCATTGACTTCAGATGCTCCGTTTCGAACTGGCAATCTATCATTACGCCACCATGCTCTCCAAAGAATTGCGCCAAATGGATAAGAGCCAACTTCGATGCACTGGGCACCAGGGAGAACATGCTTTCGCCAAAGAAGCACTTCCCTAAGGTCACGCCATACAGACCGCCCACCAGTCGTTCTCCTTCCCATACCTCTACACTGGCCGCAAAGCGTTGCTCGTAGAGGCGGGTGTAGGCTTCCATCATTTCCTTGCCGAGCCAGGCGCCCTCCATGTCTATCCGCAAATTGCCACAAGCCTGAATCACTTCATCGAATGCCTGGTTGAAGGTGACGTCGTACTTCCCCTTGTTGATAAGCGTGCGCATGGAGTGGGAGATATGAATCTCTCCCGGGAAGATGACGAAGCGGTTCAGCGGGCACCACCATTGTATCTGATTGTCCCGAAATGCATACCAGGGAAATATCCCGTTGGAGTAGGCCAGGATCAGACGGTCTATGGAGAGATCACCGCCCACAGCCAGCAATCCATCGGGTTCGCCATAATGCGGATCGGGAAATGCAAGTCTATTTGTCAGTTGGAAGATCATGCTGTAGTTTTAATTGATCCTTTTCTACTTGAATGCATGCCTTCCCGCCGTTCTTCAAGGCGCCGAATAAAATCTCGCGCATCAATAACGGTTTCAGGTGCGAAGCTATCACACGATCCATCTCGCGGGCACCATACTCCGGGAGGAACCCTCGTTGAAGCAACCAGTTGCGAGCCTCCTCGCTTAGTTCCATCTCTATGTGGCGGGCAGATAGTTTGCCACCCAGCTCTCCGAGCTTCTTGTCGAGGATGAGCGAAGCCATCTGCCGGTCCATATCATGGAAGACTACCGTGGCCGAAAGACGGTTGATGAATTCGGGCTTAAAGGTCTTCTTCACTTGTTTCAGCATGGCTTCTCCGGCGGTGACCTGGCTACTGAAGCCGATGGTGGCCTGGCGGGCATATTGTGCTCCGGCGTTGGAAGTCATGATGAGCACCACGTGGCGGCAATCGGCTTTTCGTCCCTTGTTGTCGGTCAGGACGGCATAGTCCATCACTTGCAACAGGATGTTGAACACGTCGGGATGGGCTTTCTCTATTTCGTCCAGCAGCAATACGCAATTCGGGGTCTTGCGGATGGCATCGGTCAGCAGGCCGCCGTCTTCATAACCCACGTAGCCGGCGGGCGAACCGATGAGTTTCGCTACGGTGTGCTTTTCGGTATATTCGCTCATGTCGAAACGTTGCAAGGCGATGCCCAGTTCGGCGGCCAGCACTTTGGCCACTTCGGTTTTCCCCACCCCCGTAGGGCCCACGAAGAGCAGGCTTGCCAACGGCTTGTTCTCGTCCAGCAATCCGGCTTTGGACATTTGCACGGCTTCCACAACCTGGCGCACGGCTTCTTCTTGTCCGTATATCTTGCTGCTGATGCGCTCGTGCAGGCTCTCCAACGCCACGGTATCATCCTCTTTCATGGCCAGTGCATCTACCTTGCACACACGTGCCAGCACATCGGTTATCAGTGATTTGTCCACGATCTGTTCTTCGGAGGGAGTGGGGTGGATCTCGCGATAGGCTCCTGCCTCGTCCACCAGGTCGATGGCTTTGTCGGGCAAGAATCGGTCGCTGATGTAACGTGCGCTTGCTTTCACGGCGTAGGGGATGACATCGGGTTCGTAGGTCACTCCGTGGAACGCTTCGTATTTCTCCTTCAGCCCCTCGATGATGTGTATCGTTTCTTCAACGCTCGGTTCCAGGATGTCGATCTGCTGGAAGCGGCGCACCAATCCCTTGCTACGAGAGAAGTACCGGTTGTACTCATCGTAGGTGGTAGAGCCGATGAAGCGTATGTCTCCTCTTTCCAGATAAGGCTTCAACATGTTGGAGGCATCCATGGAGCCGTCACTGGTTCTTCCGGCGCCTATCAGATTGTGTATCTCGTCGATGTAGACGATGGCGCGACCTTCGCTTTGCACGCCTTCCATGATGTTCTTCAGGCGTTTCTCAAAGTCGCCCCGGTATTGCGTACCCGCCAGCAGGTTGCCCAGGTCGAGTTCGTAGATGCGACAACCGAGGAGGCGTTCCGGTACGTTGCCCGCCTCGATGCGGGCGGCAAGTCCGTAGGCCAGGGCGGTTTTGCCCACTCCCGGTTCGCCTACGTGCAACGGGTTGTTCTTCTCCTTGCGGCAGAGCACCTGTATGGTTCGTTCCAGTTCCGCTTCACGGCCGATGAGGGGATTGTGGGATTGGAGGCAATCGTTGAGGCAAGTCACGTAGTGCCGCCACGGTTCGCTTTTCCCTTCTTCGCCGGTTGCTTCCGCGCCGCCCATTGCTTCCATGTAGTCCATTTGTTTCGCCTCTTCGTAGTGGGAGACGAGTTGGGCGAGGAATTCGGGCAAATCTTCTTCGAGGGAGTCTTTCAATAGAAAGCATGCCCAGGAGTCGGACAATTGTATCATGCCCTGCACCAAGTGCGGGACGTCCAACTCTTCGGCGCCCGAGTAGTCTACCACGTGGTAGGCATGTTGCAGGAGTTCATTGAGTTGGGCGGAGATTTCCAATTCGTACTCCATGTCTTCGGGAACGCCTTCTATCTCTTCCATGAGATAGTTCTCCAAGGTGCTGTATAGTGGCGGAGCATCGCAAAAGCACATTTCCAGGGCTTTGACGAATGGTGTTTGCTCCAGGAAGGCGCTCAACAGATGTTCGGGCATGATGAATTCGTGTCGGTACTGTCGGGCCTTTGTTTGTGCGGACGTAAATGCGTAGTTTACGAGTTCTGTATTCTTTAAATTCATATCTGTTTTCTTCTTATTCTTCCCCTTCTGGCGCTACGGTGAGCCGGAGTGGAAAACCTTCGTTTCGTGCCATGCGGGTGGCCTTTTGTACTCGGGATTGGGCGATGTCGTAGGGATAAATGCCTACTATTGCCGAGCCCCCGTGGTGTACTTGTAGCATCAGCGTTTCTGCTTCGGCTCCGGATTTGAAAAAGACGGTCGTAAGTATCTTCACGACAAACTCCATCGTGGTGAAGTCATCGTTGTAGATGGTTACTTTGAAGCGTCGCGGCTCGCGCAGTTCGATGCGTTCTTTTTCACGGAAAGATGATTGTTGTTGTTCCATTTCTTAAATTATAATGCTTTTTCTCGGAGAGGCGGACGTATTTTTACCGGCTTGTGGGCAACGAGAACTCCTGCCAGTCGTATTCGTTTCCATATTCATCGGCCACGGCAATGCGTATGTTGACGCTTCCCGTCTTGATCCGTTCTCCGGCGTTGATGCTGGCGGTGTATTTCATGCCGTCGCCGGGTGCAATCTGCTCTATCATGACGGAGGGTGAGATATAGATGCGCTTCATGCCCGTGGTTTCGGCCACTACCGGCACCACGTTGTAGGCCGTCCTGTCTCCTTCGTTCATGATTTCGAAGATCACTTTACTACTTTCGTTTGAGCTGATGACGTGGTCGCGATTGTCGTCCACGAAGCGGATGTTGTGTATTCTCAGGTTGCCCACGGCCGACGTTATCTGCTCTGTTTCGGCTTGTGGCGGATAGGGCTGAGTCCGCTCTATCCGGTAACTATATTCTTCTTGCTTCTTGGGAGCGGTGGCGGCATTGGCAATGACGGCTCCCGCCACGGTTCCTACAATGCTACCGATGGCCGAACCCCGGTAACCTCCTCTCCATCCTCCGTTACTATCGCCTATCAGTCCGCCGATGGCGCCGCCTACATTGCCACCGATGGAGGCTCCCATCAGTACGGCACCCGGGTCGCCCGATGCCATCTGGCTTGTACCGCAACTTGCCAGCATCAGTAGCAAAGCGGTCCATATCGCAATTTGTTTCTTCATCTTGTTTTTTTGAGCTTAGATATGATGAGACAAAGGTAGGGAAAATCTTGGAAGTTGCTATTCACTTTCAGGCTAAAAAGGGTTATATTTGTCGCCAATAATGGTAGTAAACTTCGTATGCCAATACGGTAAATGTTGATTTTATGGGAACACGAAAGAATAAGGCGGACGTTATGCTCGCATACACATACGTTGAACACGGAAGATTTGAACTGCGAGAGAAACCGGTGCCTGAGTTGAGGGACTCGTGCGACGCAATCGTGCGCGTGACGCTTGGCAGCATCTGTACCAGCGATCTCCATATCAAGCATGGCAGCGTGCCCCGTGCCATTCCCGGAGTTACGGTCGGGCACGAGATGGTGGGGATTGTCGAGGAAGTGGGCTCCGGCGTCACCTCGGTCGAGCCGGGCGACAGGGTGGCGGTGAACGTAGAAACCTTCTGCGGTGCGTGCTTCTTTTGCCAACATGGCTATGTGAATAATTGTACCGATCCTGATGGCGGTTGGGCTTTGGGATGCCGTATTGACGGCGGTCAGGCGGAGTACGTCCGAGTGCCTTATGCCGACCAGGGGCTGAGCCGTATTCCCCACTCGGTGAGCGACGAGCAAGCATTGTTTGTAGGCGATGTGCTTGCAACCGGCTTTTGGGCTGCGCGCATTTCGGAGATTTCCGGGGACGATACGGTTCTCATCATCGGTGCCGGGCCTACCGGAATATGTACCTTGCTATGCGTGATGCTGAAGATGCCACAACGCATCATTGTTTGCGAAAAGTCTCCCGAAAGAATCCGTTTTGTCCGCGAACATTACCCCGATGTGTTGGTGACGCAACCGGAGAATTGCCGGGACTTTGTGCTCCGAAATAGCGCTCACGGCGGAGCCGATGTGGTACTGGAAGTAGCGGGAAGCGAAGATACCTTCCGTTTGGCGTGGGAGTGTGCCCGCCCCAATGCCGTTGTCACCATTGTGGCCCTTTACGATAAACCCCAACTTCTTCCTCTGCCCGACATGTATGGCAAGAACTTGACGTTCAAAACCGGTGGAGTGGACGGTTGCGATTGTGCCGAAATTCTCAATCTGATCGAGGAGGGCAAAATAGATACCACTCCGCTTATCACCCACCGCTTTCCGTTGAGCGAGATCGAGGAGGGGTATCGGATTTTTGAAAACAAGGAGGAGGGGGTTATTAAGGTGGCAATATGTGGGAAATAAGACGCTTATACTATAATTAATTGTCTTTTCCGGTAAGAATAGTTGTCTTTGCTACTATAAGAACTAAGAATATAAGTTTGATTCTTGAGAATAAAGCCTTTATTCTTAGAAATACAAGCTTTATTCTTAGGAATAAAGTCTTTATTCTAAGTTTTCTTTGTAGAGTAGATAAGTTTGTATTGTAGGGAGACAATAAAACTATAGGCAAGTGCGGAATGTTATTCAAAAACAGATAGATAAAACAAAAAATGAAAAAGAAAAATAAGCAATCATTCTCTTTAGATGATTATGTCAAAGCTATGAGGAAAGGAAGTCGTGAGGCTGAACAGGAATTACTGGGGCCCGGATTTCATGCTACCCGCCACGTGCATGCTTCAACGAAGACTTATAATCGGAAGTCAAAGCATAAACGGAAGTGGGAGGAGTAGAGGTGGTAGTTCTGCATCACTTGCCGATGCAGAAATGTTGAAAAATATTCTGTAATACCATATCATTCGTCACCTCTCCCGCAATGTCACTCAAATGGAAGATGCACTCTCGGATGTCTTGCGCGATGAAGTCGCCGGAGAGATTCTCGGATAAGCCCTGCCGGACGCGATGGATAGCCTCTAAAGCGTGTGTCAGGGCTTCGTAGTGGCGGGTGTTGGTGACGATGACGTCGGCTTGGGTGATGGCGGGCAGGTTGGCGGCGGTTATCAGCATGTGTTGCAGCTCGTCAATGTGCTCGCGCTTCTTGGCGGAAAGGACGATGGACTTTACGTCGTCGGGGAAGCCGACGGGAGCGATACTTTGAGCATCTGTTGCCAGGTCGGCCTTGTTGAAGACAAGGATCAGTTGCTTGCCTTCGCAACGGGGAAGTATCCGGGAGGATAATTGTGAAATTTGGGCGGCGGCATCGGTAGCGTCTATCATCCAAAGAACGATTTCTGCTTGGTCCAGCTTTTGGAAGGTGCGTTCGATGCCGAGGCTTTCGATGGTGTCGCTTGTCTGGCGGATGCCTGCCGTGTCGATAAAACGGAAAGTAATCCCGCCAATGTTGACCGTATCTTCTATCACATCGCGAGTGGTGCCGTGAATGTCGCTGACGATTGCCTTTTCTTCATTGAGCAGGACGTTGAGCAAGGTAGATTTGCCGGCATTCGTTTCGCCGATAATAGCTACGGGGACACCGTTCTTGATGGCATTGCCTACGCTGAAGGAATGCACCAACCGCTGAAGAACCTTCTCTATCTCTTCCGCCAGTTGGCAAAGTTCGGTGCGGTCGGCAAACTCCAACTCTTCGTGGTCGCTGAAGTCCAACTCCAACTCGATGAGTGAGGTGAAGTGCAGAAGTTGGTCGCGTAGCGAGGCAAGCTCTTTGCTGAATCCGCCACGCATCTGGCTCATGGCCAGACGGTGGGTGGCGGCCGAAGTGGAAGCTATGAGGTCGGCAACGGCTTCTGCCTGGCTCAGGTCCATTTTGCCATTCAGGAATGCGCGCTGGGTATATTCGCCCGGCCCGGCCATGCGGCAACCGCTCTTGATGAGCAGTTGCAACACTTTTTGCAGGATATAGGCGGAGCCGTGGCAGGTAATCTCGGTGCTATCTTCGCCCGTGTAGGAGTGGGGGGCACGGAACAGGCTGACGAGTACTTCGTCCACTACTTCGGTCTCCTCATAGATGCGTCCGAAGGTAAGCGTGCGGGGCTTGCTGTCTTCCAGTCTCTTGCCGGTGGCGGCGGGGACGAAGATGCGGGAAGTTATCTCTATCGCTTCCGGTCCGGAGACGCGGATGCATCCGATGGCGCCTCCTTGGGCGGTGGCTATGGCGCAAATGGTATCTTGGCTCATTGGGCTTTGGTTTCTTATAGATTCACCGGGGGGGACACGTTAAATGCGGTCGAGTACCTTCTGGATAAGGGTGTCGATGGTATTCTTGTATCCCGTATTGGCTTCTTTTATCAGGCGGTTGGCAATGACCATGCACACGGTCATCGCTTTGTGTCCCATCAGGCGGCTCAGACCGGCAAGGGCGGAACTTTCCATCTCGAAGTTGGTGATGCGGTAACCGTTGTATTCAAACTTCTCTATCTTGTCGTTTTGGTTCGGGTCGGCCAGTGGCACGCGGAGTTCACGTCCCTGCGGGCCAAAGAAACCTCCGGCGGCAATCGTCACGCCACGTACCATGTCGTCTTGGGCAACGCGGTCTATCAGTTCGGCGTTGGCATCGATTACGTAAGGGGCGGGGGCGCACATGTTTCCCGACCATCCCATGTGGTTCAGGAAGGCGCGCTCGAAGGGCAGGTCGCACACTGAGTTGCGTCCGGCATAGAAGTTCAGCAGGCCGTCGAAACCGATGGACTTGGCCGAGCATACAAATGTACCTACGGGGGTGTTGGGTTGCAGACCACCGCACGTGCCGATGCGTACCAATTCCAATTGGCGGAGTTCGGGCTTTTCTTCACGGGTCTGGAAGTCGATGTTTGCCAGGGCGTCCAATTCGTTCATCACAATGTCGATATTGTCGCAACCGATGCCCGTGGAGACTACCGTGATGCGTTTGCCTTTGTATGTACCGGTTATGGTCTTGAATTCGCGGCTTTCTACCTCGCATTCTTTGTTCTCGAAGTGGGATGCAACCAGTGCCACGCGTCCGGGGTCGCCTACCAGGATTACTTTATCTGCCAGCCATTCGGGCTTTACGTGGAGGTGGAAAACGGAACCGTCATCATTGATAATCAGTTCGGAAGATGCAAAATACTTTTTCATATTACAAGGTTATTATTTGCTTAGCGGCTGGTTGGTGTTACCAGTTGCAGGTTTGGCTATGTTCTCGCGCATGGATGTATCGGCTTCAATGTTCTTCATCCGATAATAATCCATGATGCCCAGGTTTCCGCTACGGAATGCTTCGGCCATTGCTTTGGGTACTTCTGCTTCGGCTTCGATTACTTTGGCGCGGGCTTCTTGTGCTTTGGCCTTCATCTCTTGTTCGCTGGCTACGGCCATGGCGCGGCGTTCTTCTGCCTTGGCCTGGGCGATGTTCTTGTCGGCATTGGCCTGGTCTATCTGCAGGGCGGCACCGATGTTCTTACCTATGTCGATATCGGCGATATCGATGGATAGGATTTCGAAAGCCGTACCGGCATCCAATCCTTTGCGGAGTACCAGTTTGGAGATGGAATCGGGGTTTTCCAATACCGTCTTATGGTTCTCGGACGAACCGATGGACGATACGATACCTTCACCGACACGCGCCAGGATCGTATCTTCTCCGGCACCACCCACCAATTGGCGTATGTTGGCGCGTACCGTTACACGGGCTTTGGCTATCAGCTGGATACCGTCTTTGGCAACGGCCGTTACGGGCGGTGTATCAATCACCTTCGGGTTTACTGACATCTGCACGGCTTCGAACACATCACGGCCGGCAAGGTCGATGGCGGTAGCCATCTGGAACGGCAACTCGATGTTGGCTTTGGAGGCAGATACCAATGCGTGCACCACTCTTTCTACATGTCCTCCGGCGAGGTAATGTGCTTCCAGTTCGTCGCGGGTGATGTTCTTCAGACCTGCTTTGTGCGCCTCAATCATTCCGGGCACGATGATGTAGGGAGGAACATTACGGATACGCATCAGAAATAGTTGTACCAGCGAGATGTTGACTCCTGATACTTTGGCGGATAGCCACAAGAAGAAGGGTACGTAATGGAAAAATAGTACCAGGAAAACAATACCTCCTATGATAATGAAGGCGGTTAAATACATTGCGCTTGGATCCATAAATTGTCAAGTATTAAGTGAATATTATATTTTATGTTTTTCAACCAGCAGAACTCCGTCCGTAATGCGGGTCACGATGATTGGAGTCTTTTCGTTCAGGAAGCCGTCGGTCGATTTTACTTCTACGATGTCTCCGTTAATCTCGGCGTAACCGATAAGTGCGAGTCGGGTAGTGGTAACACCTGTATCGCCTACCTTTACTTTTTCTTCGGCACTACGGTCCACCTTCGAGGTGATGTCTTTCTTCAGGGCTATCTTGTCGAGTGTCTTAGATCGCATGAACCACACCAGCGAACCGACGCAGGCAACGGCCGTAATGGCAAGTGTAATGAAGCCTGCCGCCGTCCCCATATAGGCAAAAGCGTAATAGTTGGCAAAGATGATGCATCCTCCTGCCAGGAATCCGGCGATGCTGATGCCCGGAATTACGAATAATTCCACTAAGAACAGAATGACTGCTGCGATGATCAGCACGGTGATGATTAGTATATCCATAGTTGTCTTATTTGATGGCTTGTTTTTCTAAGTTGCGTACTTGTATGCCGGTCTGTTCTACCTCGGCGGATAGTTGTTGCACCCGTTGCTCCAGGTCAAGGATGGCGGCGGACATCCTGTCTTTCCCATTTTTGTCGGCACGGGCATATTCCGAACGCATTTCCTCCAACTTGCTTTGTTGTTGCTTATAACTCTTCTCCAACTGGCTGTATTTGCCGTATAGCTCTCTGGCTTGTTTGGAACGGAAATCATCGGCATGGTAGTAGGTGGTATGATCATCAACGATGAACTTGAAATCATAGTTCTTTGCCGTTTGTGGCTTCTCGCTGGTGGCATTTCTGAGTCTTTCCCGGGCTGCTTTCACGGCGTCGGTATCAGTCCACGTGTCTTTTATGGAATGGAGTTGCGCCAGTTGAATCATTTTTTGCGGCTCCGTTGCTTCGTAATTGTACACTTGCTTGGAGGAGTTGGGAATGAATACATAGATGCAGACCTTTCCTTCCGGCTGATATCTGTCGGAGGCAAACCAGCCGAGGTCGTTGAATTCGTCGATGACGTACATATAGTCATTGTAGGGAGAGTTGAAGGGCATACCCACATTCTCCGGCGTCAGGTAGGAGTTGGTATTCGTGTTGTAGCGGGTCACGAAGATGTCGTAGCCACCCATTGATTCCGGTCCGTCGGAGGCGTAGTAGATGGTTACGCCGTCTGTCAGGACATAAGGGTAGTTGGCATTCATGGCTTCGTTGATGCTTCCGGGCAGCAGGCTTCCTTTGCTCCATTCGTCCAGTAGCTTGTTGCGCGAAAGAATGCTGAGGGTGCTGTCGGATTGTTGTTCGCTATAATAAAGCTTGTTTCCCAACTCTGTTTCGTATACTGTACCACCCTGCTTGTCGGAGTCTTTGAAGTAGGCATCGTACATAAATAGTTTTCCCGACTCGGGGCTGATTCTGTATGCATCCAGGAAGTTCTCCTTGTCCACCACAAAGCTATCGATGAAGCAAACCTCTTCTACGCCTTTCAGCATGCGCAGGTTGGCTTTGCTCTTCTCCAATAGTTTGTCGGCTTCTTCGGTGGAGCGTTTTCTTTTGGTGAGGTCGGCGATGTAATCTTCGTAGGTCTCAATGGCATCTTCAAACCGGTACAGATCATTGTAGGCTTGCGCCAGGTAAAGCTGGCCGCTGGGGACACGTCTCTTGACGGCGGTCGCCAGATATTTCAGGGCTTCTGCCGGTTCTCCCGTTCTCAGGCAACATACCCCGTACCATAGATTGTAATTCCCGTTGGAAGGTTGCGTCTTGACGAGTTTTTGGAAAGCGGGCTTGGCTTCTTGATATTCTCCTCTGTCGTACATGGCTCTGGCTTCTGCCAACGTTTGTGCAGAAACCGTTATGCTTAGAAGTCCGAATAGAAGGAACAAGATATATTTTTTCTTCATACTGATGTGCATACTTAATTCAGAAGTTCAAAAATACAAATTAATCGTGAATAAAGCCGATTTCCGTAATTCTATTATGTTAATTCTTCTTTAAATCGTTCTTTTCTGTTACTTTTGCGGGCGATTTTGAAAGAAGGAACTATGGCACAATTTACCGAAGAAGAGAAAATGTTGCGACGCATCGAGAAGCGCTTCAGCAAAGGTGTGGTGGAATACGGGTTGATAGAGGACGGTGACAAGATTCTCATCGGGCTTTCCGGTGGTAAGGATTCTTTGGCACTGGTGGAGTTGCTGGCGAAGCGTGCACGTGTTTTCAAGCCCCGGTTCTCTGTCGTAGCCGTTCATGTGGTGATGCGGAATATTCCTTATCAGAGCGATGTGGAGTATCTCAGGGAGTATGTGGAGTCGTGGGGAGTACCTTTTGTGCTCTATGAAACGGAGTTCGACGCAACTACCGATACCCGTAAGTCTCCCTGTTTTCTTTGCTCCTGGAACCGGCGTAAGGCGTTGTTTACGGTAGCCAAGGAGCAGGGATGCAATAAGATTGCGCTTGGGCACCACATGGATGATATTCTGGAAACATTGCTGATGAATATTACTTATCAGGGAGCATTCAGTTCCATGCCGCCCCGCCTTGTGATGAAGAAATTCGATATGACTATCATTCGTCCGATGTGCCTGGTGCACGAGGCTGACTTAATAGAGTTGGCACAAGTTCGGGGGTACCGGAAGCAGGTGAAGAATTGTCCGTATGAGTCGCAATCCAGTCGTAGTGGGATGAAAGGTATCCTGAAGCAACTGGAAGAAATGAACCCGGAGGCGCGTTATAGCCTTTGGGGGAGCATGACGAATGTACAAGAGGAATTATTACCGATTAAAAACTTATAATTAATAAACCCCATGAAAGCGTTTTACACTGTTCTCTTTTTGATAATATCCAATGTCTTCATGACATTTGCCTGGTATGGACATTTGAAACTCCAGGAGATGAAGGTTATTTCCAATTGGCCGCTTTATGCCGTCATCCTTTTTTCGTGGATGATTGCTCTCGCCGAGTACTCCTTTCAAATTCCAGCCAATCGTATCGGTTTTATTGGCAACGGAGGCCCGTTCTCGTTGATGCAATTAAAAGTAATTCAAGAGGCTATTACTCTGATTATCTTCACGGTGTTTACAACGGTGCTCTTCAAAGGAGAAGCGTTGCATTGGAATCATTTTGCTGCTTTCATCTGCCTGGTGCTGGCGGTGTATTTTGTATTTTATAAATGATAATTTACTTCGCTATATACCTCTCCATCCCCTTCGTCAGATACGTCTGGAATTTCCCTTCTTCATCGCTATATATGAAGCAGGCGTCTATATCCGGATGTGCATCGGCAAAGCGTTCGGCTTCTTCCAGTCCCATGACCATGAATGCCGTGGCATAAGCGTCCGCACTCATGCAATCTTTGGCAATGACGGTAGCCGAGAGAATGTTGTGCTGTACCGGATATCCCGTTCGGGGGTCGATGGTATGGGCGTATTTCTTTCCGTCTTTGTGGTAGAAGTTGCGGTAATTGCCGGAAGTCGCCATGCCCAGGTCGGTCACTTGTAGCACCGTCTGCAACTCTTGGTTCACGGATAACGAATCGTCTATCGGCTTATTTATGCCGATACGCCAGAGACCTTTTTGCGGGTTCTCTCCGCGAACAACAATCTCTCCGCCGATGTCGACCATAAAGTTACGGATACCTTTCTTCTCCAGCAGTTGTGCTATGACGTCCACCGCATAGCCTTTGGCCACCGCACTACACGAGAGCATAATGCGCGGGTCTTGTTTCACGACTTTACCTTCCGGAGATAAATCTACTTTATTATATCCCGTAATCTCCAGCAGGCTATCAATCATCATAGAGTCGGGGAATGCACCTTTCTTGAAGCCGAATCCCCAGGCATTGGCCAGTGGGGCAACGGTTATGTCGAAAGCACCATTGGTTTCTTTGGAGATCTCCATGCTACGGCGGAACACGTTGGTAAAGAATGTATCGGGAACAATGTCCTCATTCCGATTGATGCGCGTTATGGTTGCCGTATCGTTGAACGGAGACAACGAACCGTCGAAGCGCTTGAGCTCCGCTTCTATATCTGCTTTCAAGTCTTTGTCGTATTGGTAAGTAACCTTATATACCGTGCCGAATATCAATCCGTTATCCATCTGATAAGGAGCAACCTGGTTGTGGCGGGCAAGTATCCATATCGTACCCAATACCAGTAAGGCAATCCATAAAAAATTCCGTTGTACTTTCTTCTCCATAATCGTATCTATAATTAGCAGAAATAGTTAGCTGAAAAACAAATGCTCAATCAATATCTTTGTACCGATGAGGATGAGAATAATACCTCCCCACAACTCGGCACGCAACTTGCGGGCTATGCCGCAACCAAAACGAATGCCGAACATCAGTCCTGCCATGGACAGGACAAATGAAACAAATCCTATAATACCGATGGGAGGGAGGATTGCCGAGAATCCCTTGATACCCAGGAATGCGAACGAAACACCTACTGCCAGCGCATCGATGCTGGTTGCTATCGCCAATGCCAGTACCACTTTCAGGCTGGTGGGGTCATACTCATGTCTGCAATCTTCGTCTTTGAAAGACTCCCTTACCATGCGTCCACCCAGGAAGGCAAGTATACCGAAGGCAATCCAATGGTCTATGCTTTCTATCAGGTGGCTGAACATGCTGGCACCTATCCATCCCAGCAACGGCATGAGTGCCTGGAATAAGCCGAAAAAGAGTGCCATGATCAGCATGGGGCGCAGGCGGGTGCGTTTCAAAATAATCCCGCTGGCTATAGAAACGGCGAAACAATCCATCGCGAGTCCTATAGCCAGCAGCCAAATTTCTAACCCTGTCATAAGTCCTAAAAAGGTAGTTTATAAGTTATCGTATATGTCACTCCTAATGTATTGGAGCCGTATTTGCCAAAACCGGGTACATACCACGGGTCGCCATATTCATCGACCGAACCGGATACCTTGAATTTGAAGCGCATCGTCCATCCCATATAAAGTGCTTTCCATACGTGAGCACGGATGCCGACACAAAACTCTGCCCATTGCATGGAACCTTTCATCCCTTCGTGGTTGTAGGGGAGACTTCCACCCCATATATTATCTTCCAGGTTCGGGTTACCTACAACTCCGCCATAGATGGGATCGTCCAGCCCCAGCGCTTCTATGTCATATTTGAAGCTGCTTGCACCGTAGCGCAAACCTACGAGCAACATGTTGCCGTGTTGCTTGTTGTATAAAGCGTTGTAGTCCATACCGATGCGGAAGTAAGGAGCGTTACTCTTGTAATGTATACCTTTGTCACTCCAACTGTCCGTTGAGCCATATCCCAATTCTACTATAGGAAAGAAACGGTTTTTGAGGTTGACGTCCACCGCTACCTCCGAACTCAGGAAATCTCCTCCGAATACCGAACTGCCAAGTCCCCATAAGTCCACGCCGACGGAAACGCCGTTGTAGAGCGGATAGTATATCTCTTCCTTCTTGTCCTTTTTCTCTTTCGGGGGCTGATTGTTTCCCGGAGATGCGGGAGCATTCCCGTTCTGCGCCCAGAGAGGAAAGGACATCAGCAGGCAGAGCGCCAGACTAATAGAATAATTTAAGATTTTCCTTTCCATAGATACTGGCTTCTTTGTTTGCTATATAAATAGAGTCGAGAGAATGGCGGGTGCTAACTATTTTAGTGATAGATTGCTTCATCTGATAGCCGCAATCCATCGACAAGAAATAGGGCGTGTTGTTGTGGTAGATAACTATGGTATCGGTCTTCGTTTTACTGTATCGGAATACCAGTTTTGTAGAGTCTACCGTATATCTCAGCGGCAACGAAATGTCGTGCACTTTCTTCTGGTTGTTGATGATGATGGAGTCCGTACCGAAGGCCGTCACCGTCAGCGAGTCGAGGGTATCGTTTACTGCGAGGTCGTTTTGGTCTATCGTGTAAAGATAGCATTGCACCATGGCGCGTGCCGTCATGGAGCAATCCGCTTCTTCCGAGCAGGAAATCACGATACTGATTATGGGGCAGAGGATAGCACCGATTATAATAAGTCTGACTAAGCTTTTCATCGTTAAATCGTTTTCTCTATTTGATATTTATTTCGTTCGGGAGCATTACGCGAAATCAGTTCTCCGAGGAATCCTCCTACGAATAGCTGCGTGCCGATGATCATCGACGTCAGCGACAGGTAGAAGTAAGGAGAATCTGTTACGAGTCGGTAGGGCATGCCATGGTGCATGTAGTACAACTTGCTGACGCCTACAATGATGACGGCTATGAAACCGATGAAGAACATCAGCGAACCCAGCAGACCGAAGAAGTGCATGGGCTTTATGCCGAAGGTGGAGAGGAACCAAAGCGAAATCAAGTCCAGATAGCCGTTGAAGAAGCGGTTGAGTCCGAACTTTGTCTTTCCATATTTCCGTGCCTGGTGGTGCACCACTTTTTCGCCTATTCTCTTGAAACCGGCGTTCTTGGCAAGATAGGGGATGTAGCGGTGCATTTCTCCGTACACTTCTATATTCTTGACTACATCTTTGCGATAGGCTTTCAGGCCGCAATTAAAGTCGTGCAGGTTTTTGATGCCGGATACTTTCCGGGCGGTGGCATTGAAGAGTTTGGTAGGCAGGGTCTTCGATAGCGGATCGTAACGTTTCTGTTTCCAGCCCGATACCAGGTCGTATCCGTCTTTTGTAATCATGCGGTAGAGTTCCGGTATTTCGTCGGGGCTATCCTGCAAGTCAGCATCCATGGTTATCACGACATCGCCTTGCGCCTGTTCAAATCCGCAGTACAGTGCCGGTGACTTGCCGTAATTGCGCCGGAACTTGATGCCCCGTACCGCGTCCGGAGCCTGTGCTTGCAATTGCTCAATCACTTGCCAGGAGTGGTCGGTACTTCCGTCGTTCACGAAGATCACTTCATAGGAGAAGTTGTTGGCTTTCATCACCCGCTCTATCCAGGCGAACAGTTCGGGAAGTGACTCCTCCTCATTATATAATGGTACGACAACTGAAATATCCATTTGTTTATTTACAATTTAACTATTTACGATTGAAGTTACTTTATCATCATTTTGTCATCCTTCCGCTTCATTGCTTTTTCTTCGTTTCATCACGAACAAAGCGGTGGGGAAAGCAAGCAATGAGCCGTAAAACACATTCAGTGATATCATCTGCAATGTGATGTCTATCGGGGTGAGCAGTCGGGCTGCTTCCAAGCCTTCACGGCATGTGTCCACATACTCTTCCATTCCCGGAATGCCGCTTTGGGCAAGAATGTTAATTTGCGACTCGCAGGTATTGATCATGAAGCCGTGGTCGATGAACCTGAAATAAATATAGTGTGCCACGGCCGTAAGCAGCGCGGCAAACATATACATAAAAACGGTAAATATCCACGCGTGCAAGAAGCTGATGCTTCCTCCGCATACCTGATTGCGATACATCCGCGCATAATAATATCCCATAAAAGGAACGCATAGCGTAAGCCCTACAAAGAGAACGGATAAAAAGGGAACCGTCAGCCCCACCGGAAGGAGAATGAACTTCAATATCCAATATCCGCCCATATAGGTGCCGAATAGCATAGCGTATCGTTGCATGTAGCCTCTGTTTTCTGTCATCTTTCTTAGAAATATGGCGCAAAGGTAAAAATAATATTGTATGTAGAGGCTGTATTCTTGTTAAAGTTGAAAAAAGTTAGGGTAGGGTATTGCAGGTATAAAAAAAATGTCTACCTTTGCAACCGCAAAACAAAAACGGGTAAGTCCTATACGGCCAGCTCCCTTCGAATCCTCCAGGGCTTGATCGCAGCAAAGGTAGTTGGTTGTAGCGGCGCGATATAGTAAGCTTACCCACCCGCCTCTTTAGCTCAGTTGGCCAGAGCACGTGATTTGTAATCTCGGGGTCGTTGGTTCGAATCCGACAAGAGGCTCGAAAAAAGCAGATGATACGAAAGTGTTATCTGCTTTTTTTGTATGCTGATTAAAGAGTATAATTTGCATTTCTCTAGGATCAGCCGCGAAACCTGGTGTTTTAAGCTACTACTGGTTGACATTTCATTCACTTCTGACAGGGATATGAGCAAGAGTATCTCAAACTCCTCCGCCTGAAAGGGGAGGTGCCC
>ERZ791737.305-NODE-305-length-51332-cov-20.493808_pt1 | contig 51332 bp, 61 predicted proteins | sample MGYA00510042_ERZ791737 | MGnify/ENA primary metagenome ERZ791737 (study PRJEB30046, sample SAMN00791965) | human gut metagenome | study: EMG produced TPA metagenomics assembly of the A metagenome-wide association study of gut microbiota in type 2... | reverse complement strand
GTAGGTAGTCGCCGTTTTAGAGAGAAGCCTCCATATCATTAGATGTGGGGGCTTTCTTGTTTTTATATGTTTTCTGTGTCGAAAATGTAAAAAAGTGCAGTTCTTGAAAAACAAATATAAACCTCAACTGTTTATTATTGTGAACCTATTAGAAACGACATGAAAACAACTGTAAAGACATTCTGGCTGTACATGCTACTGATGCTGACTTGCAGCATTAGTGCTAAAGCCTTTGACTTTACAAAGGTGGATGCCAGACTGGCCGAAACCTGCGAAGTCTCAGCTTCCTTATCTTCATGTTCTTCTTCCGATAATGTTGAAACGAAAGCCTCTGCTTTTACCGATATTAAATATACGTGGACATCGGATATAGAATTGGGTAATAAACCAATTACCGAAATCTATTCTATGAACCAGCAGCGTCTGCGCAGAGCTCTTGAAGATAACATATTTCTAAGAAATATTCTTTTGGTTTTATCCAATCACGAGAACCTTCTCGTACAAGATCAGTCTAAACTATACTATTCAGATAAAGACCCGTATTATGCAATGACGGGTAGTGATTACTATATTTATACGCTCCGGCGGATTTTGATTTAGCCGATACTTCTTTATTAAAACCTCTCTTTCCCCTTCTTTCCCTGTAGTAGCAGAAAGTGGGTGTCCTCTTCGTATGCCTTTGTGCTGAGATGTGGACATTGCTACCCCTATGCTTCAAAATCAATTTCAATACTAACAATTAAATTTATCGTTATGGAAACTACTCAAAAGAAATCCGCCTCTTTTAAGGGCATCAAGTCTGCCGGTTGGGTAATCGTTATCTGTTTTATTATCGCCGTGCTTATTTTTAACTTTGTGTTGGGAAATCCATCCAACTTCATGAACAATGATCCGAACAACCACCCGTTGCCGGGAAACTTCCTCGGTACTATCTATAAAGGTGGGTTTATTGTTCCGATCATTCAAACCCTCTTGCTGACCGTCATTGCACTCAGCATTGAACGTTACATTGCTATTCGTGCTGCTTTCGGTAAAGGCCAGTTGGCAAAATTTGTGGCTAATATAAAGGCGGCTCTGGCTGCCGGTGATATGAAGAAGGCTCAGCAGGTCTGTGATGCACAGCGTGGCTCCGTGGCCAATGTAGTGAATGCTACTTTGAAGAAGTATGCCGAAATGGAGAATGACACCGAGCTTTCTAAAGATCAGAAATTACTTGCCATTCAGAAGGAACTGGAAGAAGCTACCGCGCTGGAACTGCCGATGATGGAGCAGAACCTTCCGATCATCGGTACCATTACTACGCTGGGCACATTGATGGGACTGCTCGGTACGGTTATCGGCATGATCCGTTCGTTTGCTGCCTTGGCTGCCGGAGGTAGTGCCGACTCTATGGCGTTGTCGCAAGGTATTTCCGAGGCATTGATTAATACTGCCTTCGGTATCTTGACCGGTGCACTGGCCGTTATTTCCTACAACTACTATACCAATAAGATTGATAAGCTGACTTACAGCCTCGATGAGGTTGGCTTCTCCATTGTGCAGACTTTTGCTGCTACGCATAAATAAATCGACCGGACCCTTTAAATCTTACAATTATGGGTAGAGCGAAGATAAAAAAGAAAAGTACGTTCATCGATATGACGGCGATGAGTGACGTGACCGTATTGCTGCTGACTTTCTTCATGCTGACTTCTACGTTTGTGAAGAAAGAACCGGTACAGGTCACCACCCCGGCCTCCGTATCAGAGATTAAGATTCCGGAGACAAATGTACTCCAGATATTGGTCGACCCGAGCGGAAAAATATTTATGAGTCTGGACAAACAGGCTGACTTGCGCAATGTGCTGGAAGCTATGGGGCAGGAATACGGAGTAACCTTTACTCCGGAGGAAACCAAGAAGTTCATGTTGGCATCTACTTTCGGCGTGCCGATGAAGAGCATGAAGAAATACCTCGACTTGCCGCAAGACCAGCAGGATGCAGTGTTGAAGAATGAAGGAATACCGACCGACAGTATCGACAATCAGTTCAAAGCATGGGTACGCAATGCCCGTGCAGCGAACAGCGACCTGCGTATTGCCATCAAGGCAGATGCCAATACTCCTTATTCCGTAATAAAGAACGTGATGAACTCGCTTCAGGACCTCAGGGAGAACCGGTACAACCTGATTACTTCTCTGAAAACAACAAGTGACGAGTGACAAGCTACGAGTTACAAGTAGAACAAGAAAGGAAAACATTATGGCTGAAATACAAGAAAGCGGCAATAAGAAAGGCGGGAAAAGCAAACAGAAGAAAATGACCGTCCGGGTGGACTTTACTCCGATGGTAGATATGAACATGCTGCTGATTACCTTCTTTATGCTTTGTACCTCACTGAGCAAACCTCAGACCATGGAGATAAGCATGCCGAGCAACGACAAGAGCATTACCGAAGAGCAGCAGACTAAAGTAAAGGCATCGCAAGCCATCACGCTGCTACTGGGCGATGACAACAAACTGTATTATTACGAAGGAGAGCCCAACTACAAAGACTACACCTCGCTGAAGGAAACCACCTATCAGCCGGACGGTCTGAGGGCAATGCTCCTGCAACGTAATAGAGCTGCTGTGAATGAAGTGAACAAGCTGAAGCAGCAGAAACTGGAACTGAAGATATCAGAAGACGACTACCGGAAACAGCTCTCTGAAATAAAGAGCGGAAAAGATACGCCGACAGTCATCATCAAGGCTACCGATGCAGCCTCGTACAAGAATCTGATTGATGCCCTCGATGAGATGCAGATATGCAATATAGGTAAGTATGTGATAACGGACATTGCCGAAGCCGACCAGTTTCTGATGAAGAACTACGAAGGCAAAGGCGCTCTGTCGCAGAACATTGCCGAATGATGTGTAACACCTAAAAATTAGAAGAATATGTCTAAAGTAGATTTAAGTTCTCAGGCGTGGTGTGACCTGATATTCAGCGGCAAGAACAAAGCGTACGGCGCCTATAAGATGCGTGAGGACTCTCCCAAGCGTCATAATATAGCTGTGATATTGGTGATAGTCATTGCACTGATAGGCTTCAGCATTCCTACACTGATAAAGATGGCTACCCCCAAGCAGAAGGAAGTGATGACGGAAGTGACCACCCTCTCGCAACTGGAAGAGCCCGAAGTGAAGCAGGAAGAAATGAAGCGCGTGGAACCTGTAGCCCCGCCGCCGCCCGCCTTGAAGAGTTCAATCAAGTTCACCGCCCCCGTCATCAAGAAAGATGAAGAGGTAAGGGATGAGGATGAGATAAAGAGCCAGACGGAACTGACCCAGACCAAAGTCGCCATCTCCATTGCAGATGTGAAAGGTAATGACGAAGCCAATGGCAAGGACATTGCCGACCTGAAACAAGTGGTTACGCAGGCACCCGTAGAAGAGGAAAAAGTATTCGATATGGTAGAGCAGATGCCTACCTTCCCCGGTGGCCAGGCCGAACTGCTGAAATATATTGCCGATCATTTGAAATATCCGACAATTGCCCAGGAGAACGGTGTGCAAGGACGTGTGACCTGCCAGTTTGTAGTAGGCAAAGACGGTAAAGTGCGGGATGTGACCATCCTCAAAACCCTGGACCCCTACTGTGACAAAGAAGCCGTCCGGGTGATATTATCAATGCCCAGTTGGATTCCGGGCAAGCAGAATGGTAAACCGGTCTCTGTGAAGTATACAGTGCCGATAACGTTTAGGTTACGATAAGTGTGTGTGTATGAAAACGGTGAAACAACTTCAGCTTTCGGGCTTGTTCGTAATGCTGGCTCTGCTGTCTGCCTGCCAGAGCAAGCCCAAGGATGGACAGACGGATACCTATACATCCGGTGTGATTGCAATAGCTGCCGACGAAAGTTTCCAGCCTATTGTTCAGGAAGAAATCGATGTATTCGAGGGTCTGTTCCCCCTGGCAGGAATTGTACCCCGTTATGTGACGGAAGTTGAAGCCGTCAATCTCTTGCTCAAGGACAGTCTGCGGTTGGCAATAACCAGCCGCAGGCTGACTCCCGAGGAGATGAACTCCTTCAACAGCCGGAAATTCTTCCCGGAGGAGATAAAGATTGCCACGGACGGGCTGGCTTTGATTACCCACCGCAGCAATCCGGATTCGCTGATTACGGTAAAAGACATCCGCCGCATCCTGACCGGAGATGCCGGACAATGGACGGACATTTATCCCACTTCCCGCCTGAAGGATATTCGCTTGGTCTTCGACAATAAGAATTCCAGTACCGTACGCTTTGCAGTGGACTCCATCTGTCGGGGAGCAGCGCTCTCGAACCGTGTAAAGGCGCTGAAGACAAATAAAGAAGTCATCGACTACGTATCCCGTACGCCCGATGCCATCGGCATTATCGGTGTGAACTGGCTGAGCGACCGCAACGACAGTACAGGACTCTCTTTCAGTGCAGAGGTGCGGGTAATGTCCGTCAGTGCCGCCGACAAAGCCACACCTGCGAATAGTTACAAACCCTATCAGGCATATTTGTTTTACGGCACTTATCCGTTGACACGCAGCATCTATGCCCTGCTGAACGACCCGCGGGGCGCACTCCCCTGGGGATTTGCCTCCTTCCTCGCTTCCGACCGGGGACAGCGGATTATACTGAAGTCGGGATTACTGCCCGCCACCCAGCCGGTGCGCGTGGTGAACGTCAAAGATGAATAACTAAAATGAAAGCTGAAATGAAACACAAATTTGTACTCTGTATGGGAGCGCTGCTGCTGGCAGGTACGCTCGCCGCACAAACGCCGGTGCCCGAATGGCAGGCGGGTGTGGATAAAGTGAAAAGTCTGATAAAGACGAGTCCCGAACAAGCTCTCGATGAAGCCGATGCACTGCTGAAAGGCAAGAATAAAAAGAATGTGGATCTTGTGACCTCCGTTGCCCGTGCCTACCTGGATGCAGGCAAACTGCCGGAAGCCGAGAACTACCTGGAACTGGCAAAGAAGGCCGATAACAAAGCTCCGGCGGTCTCTGTACTCGAAGGTGACATAGCCCTTGCCCGGAAAGACGTGGGCAAGGCTTGCCAACTTTATGAGCAATCCATCTATTTCGACCCCAATTACCGCGAAGGTTATCTGAAGTATGCGCAAGCCTACAAATCGGCCAGTCCCACGCAGGCCATAGAGAAGTTGCAGCAACTCAAAGCGATAGCCCCCGACTGCGTGGAAGCCGACAAGGAACTGGCCGAAGTGTATTATGCCAACAACCGCTTTGGGAAAGCAGCCGAAACCTATGCCAAGTTTATCGACACCCCCGTGGCTACGGAAGACGACCGGCTGAAATATGCTTTCGCCCTGTTCCTGAACCATGATTTTGAGAAATCCTTGCAGGTTGCTCAGGAAGGTTTGGCTGCGAATGCCCGCCATGCCGCCTTCAACCGCCTTGCCATGTACAACACTACCGACCTGAAACGCTACGAGGAAGCCGAACGATATGCCGACGCCTTCTTCCACGCTTCGGACAATGCCGATTATTCTTATCTGGACTATCGGTACCATGGAGCTTTGTTGAGCGCCCTGAAGAAATACGATCAGGCTGTGGCGGAGTATGCCAAAGCATTAGAAAAAGACAATACCCAGATTGAACTGTGGCGCGAAATCTCCGATGCCTACGAGCAGAACAACGATTATCCGCAATCCATAGCTGCTTACCGGAAATATTATGATGCATTGAAGCAGAGTGAAAAGACTCCCGAAACCCTGTTCCAGTTAGGCCGCCTCTATTACGGAGAAGGAACTTCCCAGGACACGCTCGCCGTCCGGCCTGCCGACCGCATGGCCGCCTTGCAGTCTGCCGACTCTGTGTTTGCACTTGTTTCCGAACAAGCTCCCGATAGTTACCTGGGCGATTTGTGGCGTGCCCGCACCAACTCTGCTATAGACCCTGAAACAACAGAAGGTTTGGCAAAACCTTATTATGAAAAGGTAGCGGGCATACTTTTGGCTAAAAACGATTCGAAATACAACGCAGCATTGATAGAGTGCTACAGTTACTTGGGCTATTACTATCTGCTGAAGAGCGATTACCCTGTTTCAAAAGAGTTCTGGAATAAAATTCTGGCTATCGACCCCACCAATGCCACAGCAAAAAAGGCGTTGGACGGCATCAAATAGCGATAATTTTAGTTGTTTGTCGTGTCGGGAGGAGCGGAGAGTGATTCTTAGCTCCTCTTTTTTTTGAGGCTTCTGATTCTTTTTTCTTCTTCCTTTGCATTTTTCTTGCTCGGGCGCTTGCAGATATCAAAAGAATGTCTACCTTTGCGGTGTACTATTATACTAATACACATAAATAATAGAATATTTAAATCATCCAAGCGTATGTTACAAGTAGAAAACATTTCATTTAGTTATCGTAAGGGCAAGAAAGAAGTCCTGCACGATTTTTCGCTTTCGCTGGAAGGAGGCAGGGTATACGGGCTGTTGGGAAAGAACGGAGCCGGTAAGTCCACACTGCTTTACCTGATGAGCGGGTTGCTTACTCCCAAACGTGGGAAGGTAATGTACCGTGATACCGATGTACGTCGTCGGTTGCCTGTTACGTTGCAGGACATGTTCCTGGTGCCCGAAGAGTTCGAACTGCCATCGATTTCTCTGATCAGCTACGTAGAACTGAACAGTAAGTTCTATCCGCGCTTCAGTAAGGAAGATATGGTGAAGTACCTGCATTTCTTCGAGATGAATTTGGATGCAGACCTGGGAGCGTTGTCCATGGGGCAGAAGAAGAAAGTCTTCATGAGTTTTGCACTTGCCACCAATACCTCACTGCTGCTGATGGACGAGCCTACCAATGGGCTGGATATTCCGGGCAAGAGTCAGTTCCGCAAATTTATTGCTTCGGGCATGTCGGACGATAAAACCATTGTCATCTCTACACACCAGGTGCGCGATATCGACAAGGTGCTGGACCATGTATTGATAATGGACAATAGCCATGTGTTGCTGGACCAGTCCATTGCCAGCATCTGCAGCAAACTCTTTTTCACGGAGAGCGACGACCGGGAGCTGGCGAAGACGGCACTCTATACACTTCCGTCCGTGCAGGGCAATTTCCTGATGTTGCCTAATAAGGAAGGTGAAGAATCGGAAATCAACCTCGAACTGTTGTTCGGCGCCGCGCTTGCCGCCCCCGATGAGATAGCAACTATGTTTCACTCTAAAACGAACGAACAATGATAAGCGATACTTTTTTTAGTTTAAGCCGCTTTGTGAGCGTATGCCGCAAGGAGATGGTAGAGAATTGGAAGCCATACGTGCTCCGTTCGGTGATGGTCTATGGAGTTCTGGCAATTCTTTTTATTTGGAATGGGTATTATACTTATAAGTTTGCCGGTTCCTACTCGGCAGGTGAGACGGACCCTATGTGGGTATTTGAATCTGTATTGTTTCTGTGCGGACTTTTTGCCTGGGGATGTATCAGTGCTTCGTTCACCATGGAGCGGATGAAGACCAAAACGAGCCGGCTTGTTGTGTTGATGACGCCTGCCACCATGTTCGAGAAATTCTTCTCCCGCTGGTTACTGGCTACATTTGGTTTTCTCGTGGTATACTTGATTGCTTTCAAGATGGCAGACTGGACCCGCGTTGCTGTCTATACGGTAGCTTATCCTCAATTGGATATCGTCTCTTCATTCCCGCTTTGGGAGTTTTGTACGAATACCGGTAGCTTTTACGACGCTTCTGTAGAAAATGGCCAGGCGCTGATGTTTATAAGCGGATACTTCTTTGCCCAATCGTTCTTTTTGTTGGGTAGCGTTGTCTGGCCCAAGAATGCACTTGTCAAGACGTTTGCTGCCGGGATATGTATTGTGATAGTGTATGTTTTGGTTGCAATAGCATGTATCAAGGCTGTCGTACCCCATGATCTCAATATAAGCGGTGGAGATATCTCCGAAGTGGCGGCACGCAATACGGTAATTACGATCAATTTCATTTTCGTCTTCTTTAATTGGGTACTTGCCTATTTCCGTTTCAAAGAATCAGAAATCATTAACCGTTGGTAATTATGAACTTTAAAGATAGTAAAGCCATCTACCTGCAAATAGCAGACCGCATTTGCGATGAAGTGCTTCTCGGGCAATATCAGGAGGAAGAGCGTATTCCTTCGGTACGGGAGTATGCGGCTGTGGTAGAGGTCAACGCCAATACGGTGATGCGCTCGTACGACTACTTGCAGACGCAAGGCGTCATCTACAACAAGCGGGGCATCGGTTACTTTGTATCGGCCGGTGCACGCGGATTGATCCTTTCGCTGCGAAAAGAATATTTTCTGAAAGAAGAAGTGGATTATTTCTTCAAGCAGATATTTACGTTGGGGATTTCGGCCAAAGAACTGGCGGATATGTACCAGGAGTTTATTAAGAAACAAAAATAAAAGAAGATAGTTATGAAAAGAACAACTTATATACTGATAGGAATGCTGATTGCCGGACTGGTGGCGATAATCGGCGTAATATTCTATATACCTACCCTGGGTAGTACCTGGGAAGACAATTCCGTGGAGATCAACGGAGAACAGAAGACGGTGCAGTTGCCCGAATGCCGTGTAGTACAGTTCTTGATACATACGGACGAGAAGGATAGGGGGAAAACCGTCGCTTTTGAAAACACAACGCTGTTGATGCAATCTACGGGTGCGGCAACGGGTAGCTTTGCCTATGCCGATGGACTGGATTCATACTTGTCGATGAAAACCAGTGGAGATACTTTGAATATTGTGTTCGATCTCTCGGCAAACAAATTGGATGATAAATTTAAGGATATGCGCTGGATAAATGTGCGCACGGCAGGGATGTGCCTGAATATACCGGAGAGTGTTCAGCATGTGTCTGTCGCGGCTTATGTCTTGAAAACAACCTTCAAGGGTTTCGACCGGGATACTTTTTCGTTCAACGTACAGGGGGCTGCCAGCGTGGAAGATTGCCGTATCAATTCTTTAAGCGCTTGTGCTGAAAGCTTGCATTTTAATAGCGGTGAAGTACATGATTTATATCTGAACCTGGATGACATTCGCAGATGGGATGTAGAAACAGATTCTTTCCATATAGATACGGAGCATCTGACCGGTTCCAGGGAGCATCGTAACACTCTTCAGAAAGGAGAATGCCGACAAGTTTTGTGGACTCCGCAAACAGAAAAGGCTTCCTTGACTCTGAATTTGCCGGAGGCGGCCAAGATAGAAATAGGAGAGTGACCGATAATGCTGTAACAATAATATGCAGAGTATCTTAATTCCCCTCCTTCAGGAAGGAGGGGTGCCCGAAGGGTGGGGTGGTAGGTGAGTCCTGAGAGGAGGAGAATGGAAATGACAGATTTTCATTCTCCTACATTATAGCGAGTGCAGCTTTGCTTTGTTTTGTAGATTTTCCTATCTTCGCATCCTATAAAACATTAGAATCTATGAACAAGCATCTTTTTCTGCAAATAGTTGTTGCATTCACTTTCCTCAGCCAGTCGCTGGCTGTATTTGCCCAATCGGCTGACTGTACATTTATTCCCGCAAACGACTCCCGTATCGTCTACATGGGACGTGTTTCACATCGTAATCCTTCTTCGCCTTGCTTCACCTATCCCGGAGTCAGCATCATTGCGAATTTCGAAGGAACTTCCCTGGCCATGAAGGCAAAGCCCAACAGCGGCTATTTCATGGTAGAGATCGATAACCAATCTCCCTATAAAATCGGTTTCGGCGAGAAAGACTCTGTTCAGATTCTGGCGGAAGCATTGCCGGCAGGTGTGCATACGGCACGCATCATGTACGTCATCGAAGGTTTTCACCTTCGCCCGGAATTCAGAGGGTTCTATCTTGACAAAGGTTGTAAACTTGCCCAGGCTCCCCAACTGCCGGCGAGGAAGATTGAATTTATAGGCAACTCCATCACTTGCGGATATGGTGTAGAGGCTACCGATGCTTCGCTGCCCTTCACCAACGAAACGGAGAATCATTACTATACTTATGCGGCTGTCACGGCCCGTGCCTTGAAGGCGCAACATTTGGTGGTTGCCCGTTCGGGCATCGGTATTTATCGCAATTATAACGGGCCGAGGACGGGGAATCCCGACTGCATGCCTGCCATGTACGAGCAGACTTTGTTCTCCGACCCGTCCGAAACGTGGGACCATAGTCTGTATACTCCGGATGTGGTCTGCATCAACCTGGGTACGAACGATACGAGTACCGACAATTACGACCCGCAGCTGCTGACGCAAGCTTATCGTAATTTCCTGAAGACCATCCGCGGTCATTATCCCCAGGCTAAGATTGTTTTCCTGACCGGATGCATGTTGGGCGGTAAGTCTCTCGAAGTGGTAAAAACAGCTTTGAATACAGTCGTTACCGAAGCCAAGCAGAAGGGTGATGCAAACTTGTATCGCTTCGACATGTCTCTTCAGACGGGCGCTTTGGGAATGGGGGCTTCTTATCATCCTTCCCGCAGGCAGCAGCAAAAGATGGCAAATGAGTTGACTGCTTTTCTGAAAACAATTACGGGTTGGAATTAGTTTATACTTCGTAACGGATAGAATGTACAAAGTATGATTCTGCAATTAGCATTTGTATTAGTCGCTATCATCATCGGTGCCCGTTTGGGCGGCATCGGTCTTGGTGTTATGGGAGGAGTCGGCCTGGCGATACTGACATTTGGTTTCGGATTGCAACCCACCTCTCCGCCTATTGATGTGATGTTGATGATAGCTGCTGTTATCTCTGCCGCATCGTGTATGCAGGCGGCCGGTGGACTGGACTATATGGTAAAGTTGGCAGAGAAACTGCTGCGCAAGAATCCGTCGCAAGTTACGCTTCTGAGCCCTATCGTAACCTATTTGTTTACATTTGTAGCCGGTACGGGGCATGTGGCATATTCTGTGCTTCCCGTTATTGCAGAAGTAGCTACCGAAACAAAGATACGTCCGGAAAGACCGTTGGGGATAGCCGTTATTGCTTCGCAGCAAGCCATCACGGCAAGTCCTATTTCTGCTGCAACCGTTGCGCTGCTCGGACTGCTGACGGGGTTTGATATAACTCTGTTCGATATATTGAAGATCACCATCCCGGCTACTATCATAGGTGTATTGGTAGGCGCCTTGTTCTCAATGAAAGTAGGCAAGGAGCTGGTCGATGACCCTGAATACAAGAAAAGACTGGCAGAAGGTTATCTCGATACTAAGAAGGTAGAACTGCAAGACATACATAATAAGCATCACGCCATAATATCTGTATTAATCTTCATACTTGCCACTGTCTTTATTGTCTTCTTTGGCTCCTTCGATGGCTTACGCCCTTCGTTCGTGGTGGATGGTGAAACGGTGAAGCTGGGCATGTCTGCCATCATCGAGATTGTGATGCTGTCCGCCGCCGCCCTTATTTTGTTGCTGACCAGGACTGATGGCATTAAGGCGACGCAAGGTTCGGTATTTCCGGCAGGTATGCAGGCCGTCATTGCTATTTTCGGTATTGCCTGGATGGGTGATACTTTTCTTCAGGGCAATATGCTCCAACTGACGCAATCTATTGAAGGAGTGGTAAGGGAGATGCCGTGGTTGTTTGGCATAGCCTTGTTTGCTATGTCCATTCTGCTTTATAGTCAGGCGGCTACGGTGCGTGCTTTGATGCCTTTAGGCATTGCTTTGGGCATTTCACCGATGATACTTATTGCTTTGTTTCCAGCCGTAAATGGTTATTTCTTCATTCCCAATTATCCTACCGTCGTGGCTGCCATCAATTTTGACCGTACGGGAACTACCAAGATTGGTAAATATGTGTTGAATCATTCATTTATGATGCCCGGCTTAGTTGCAACGGTAGTGGCCATCGCATTGGGGTTGCTGTTTATAAAAGTCTTTTGAATGTAAAGGGAGACGGGTGATTACAGACGTATAGAAACAAAAAAGAATCGCGGAATTGCGATTCTTTTTTTATTTAGTTGCGGAGATCCGACCCTATATCGTAATTTGGATTTTAAAACATAGCTGATTATCAATCTTATACGTTTCTTTACTCAGTTGTTTTTATGGGTATTTGTCCGAAATCTGTCCGAGGATAATTCCTGTAAGTTATTGATTTACTGTATCTGATCTATCGCTTTCTCGATATTTTCCAATTTGTTCATGAGAACAGATTCCAAATTGATGATGGCAGCTGTCTGCATAAAAGCAGCTACAAGTTCGGGGTGATCCTCCGCATAGGCAACGCCATATTTATTGCTGATAATGTCCATTGCAGATGTCATGTAGAAGGTGGTTTCTTCTACTGATTGTTGCATAAGTTCTGAATATGCTTTCTTTTCAAATTCCTTTTCCATAATGTTTAATATTTAGATATTATATATTCTACTTCTCCAAATCTGATCCGCTTGCAATGGCACATATTACATTGCTTTCCTCGTGGACATCTTTTTTAATGACTTTAAGCTGACCTCTCAATTCACCAATTTCTAAAAGCAACTTTTTATTTTCACTCTCAAGCTGGTTGTACTTCTCGATGAAAAATGAAAAATTAATTTCACTATTCAAATTTTTATTATCATCAAGCAAGATATCCCCCTCTCCGGTTATAATTCTCATGATATTTACTGAAGGATATTTGGTATGTATATTTAGCAATACTTCTGTTGTTATATCCTTTTTAAGATTGGCGATGTAAGGACGGCTCATACCAATAGAGGTGCTCATCTCACTCGCAGAGATGCCCAAAGCTTTACAGATATCTAAAAGACGTTGCTTAATCATACTTTATTCCTAACTGATAATAAAAGTTAATACGATAAATATATTTATCTATTTATTTTAGTATGATAAATATGTTTATCATATTTGCGTTGTGTTACTAATAATAACACCGCTAAGTTAACAAAAACACAATTATAGCGAATTATAAACCATCAAATATTTATCAAATATGGCATTTAGAGACTATATAGATTCGTTACCCAATGTACGGTTAGATACAATCCAAAAGATTGCGGAGATAACCTATTCTTCCAAGATGACAGTGTATCGTTGGCTGTCTGGCGAGGTGGAGCCGCCTATGCTTAAAAAGAAAGTGATTGCCGAACATCTTGGCAAGAGTGTAGAAGAACTATTCCCGATAAATAAAAATTGATAAGGTTATGAGTGTACAATTTATTACAGCCGAAGAGGCACGAGAAAAAGCTATGAATTATAGCAATGTAGAGGAAATATGCAGTCATATAGAGATGGCGGCAAAAAGAGGTCTATACAAGACTCGTTTCATTTTTATTTCTGAAAATGACCAGGACAAATTGAAAGAACTTGGGTATAGTATAACAGAGGATGATGACTACAAGATGCCTTTCATTGTATCATGGAAATACAAACAATGACATCTCTTACTAACATAGAATTTTATAACACTCCTGAAGGTGAAGTGATGGTTAAGGCTGTGGGGCAACCGGCTGTTCCATTTAAGGAGAATGATCGGGAGCTCGTATCTGAAATGTTGGCCATTATCCGAGACAGATACACGAAGGCGCATGATGCGCTAATGAAGTTGTATTCTGCCAGCACGATGAATCGGTGGCACTACGAATATAAGGTCGTTCATCGCTTTATCCGCTGCAACTTCGGAGAGTATGATCAATATAATCTTGATATCAATCACAACGGTGTATTCCAATTCGAAGAGGTGCGTTGCCCTCTGCGTGGCGAGTGTGAGCTTGAAGGCATTGTTTGCAAGCCTGAACTTAATACCAAACTTACCGAGCGCGAGCTCGAAGTGTTTCGACTGATTGCGGCTAATTTGCAAACGGATGCAATTTCTGTAGAGTTGCATATTTCTCCGTGTACCGTGAACAGACACCGCGAGAATATCAAGGCTAAAATAAGGGTAAACAATGTGGCCGAATTGGTGGCATATTGGCATCAGAACCAAATGAAATAAAAAGTATTAACTTCAAATAATTAAGTAAAATGGATTTAAACAACATTGAAAAAGCAAGAACACTTTTTCCGGATGCAGTGAAGCTGCAGCTTCGGATCAATCAATCAGCAACCAAAGAAGATATTCGACGGTTATTGCCTGGTAGCGTTGTGCTGTTATCATGCAAGATCAGCAAGAACTATGCGAATGTCATTTATAGCGAGGGTGCGGCCAAACGTATGTTCCCGGATGCGACCAAGTATGTGGATAAGATAGATCTTGGCAATGAGCGTTTCGCTAATATCTATCGGGATGACCAGAACGACGGAGTTAAGGTGATGGTGAACTTTCTCCCAGCAACTTACGAGCGACTTATCAATGCGCTGGAGATGGCCTTTGGTGAGAATTTGTATCAAATGAGTAATTATGCAGAGTGCTCGATGGGGTGCCTTTTCTTCAAAAAAACATACGTAGAGGATGTTGCTAAAGTGCTTCTCCTATTCAAGGAAGATGCATGATGACAAACCGTAATTGATTAATAAAGGAATAATATTATGGAATCAAATTCAGAAAGAATTTTTCTTTTAGCAACTAAAGAAAGCAAAAAGTATGTAGGTTTTACCTATTGTATAGGTGTATTCAAATTAGGTACTCCAAACATGGAGTTTATTTTGGGAGAAACAGATAATGATCGGCAGTACAAGGCCGGTGATGAAGTAGCTTATATCTATAATGCCGATTATACTGATAGTTTGCAAAGCGCTTTAGATTGGTTAAACAAGAAAAAGTAATATTTAAGTAATAAGGATCATGATTACTAAAACAATATTCAAAAAGAAGTTCCCGGACGTTAAAGTACAGAAGCTGCAGACCAGTGTTGTCTTTAGCAGGCAGCAAGTGGAAGAAACCGTCTTGCAGATGTGCGATTCTCTCGGCATCGGATTGCTTTATTACAATTATTCTAATAGATGGATAACCGCCTATACCTCCGAGAAAATGAAAAAAGCACTGGATTCAATGGAGCCGGGTTCAGAAGTCTTTCACGAACATTATGGTGTATATGGCAAGGTGGTGAGCGAAAAGCCTTTTGTCATTTGCGGGGAGTTGTGTATTCGGGTTGACTTTGGAGGGATTCCTGAAGATGGAGTATATAGTTGTACATGTTTTGTAATGTAAAAAGAAGGTATGAACATTGGAATATTAGCAATTGACAGTAATTATCCTAATCTCGCACTTATGAAGATTAGTAGCTATCATAAGGCAATAGGTGACAATGTGGAATGGTATAATCCGTTGTTCCATTATGATAAAGTCTATGCCGCCAAAGTATTCAGTTTCACGCCTAATTACGGGTATTACATCAACACTGATGAACTGGAGGTTGGGGGAACGGGTATTAATGTAGATAAGATACTTCCTCTTGAGATAGACCGATTGCAGCCAGACTATTCGCTTTACAAACTTGATGACAAAGTGGCTTACGGATTCCTTACTCGTGGATGTCCCAACAAGTGCAAATGGTGTGTAGTTCCGAAAAAAGAAGGCCCGATAGCTCCTTATATGGACATTGAGGAAATATTCATCAATGGAAGAAAGAACATTATCCTGATGGATAACAATGTTCTGGCTTCTGATTATGGACTCAGACAAATAGAAAAGATTGTGAAGTTGAAGCTCCATGTGGATTTTAATCAAGGTTTAGATGCTCGTTTGGTAACAGATGATATAGCTCATCTACTTGCAAGGGTTAAATGGATAAAGCGAATAAGATTCGGTTGTGATACACCGGGGCAGATTGCGGAAGTTGAACGTGCAGCGATGCTGATTGATAAATACGGGTACAAGGGAGAATATTTCCTATACTGCATTCTAATGGAATTCAAAGAGTCCTTCCATCGTGTAAATCATTGGAAAGGTGTAAGCCGCCGTTTTCTCCCTCACTGCCAACCTTATCGGAGCTTGAACAATCCACACCAAGTGATTCCGCAATGGCAGAAAGATATGGCGCATTGGGCTGACCGGAAAGAATTCTATATGAGTTGCGAGTTTAAAGACTTCACCCCACGCAAAGGGTTTAGATGTAATGAATATTTTTATAACAATTAGAGTAAAATAAAAGTAGAAATGAACCTGCAATCCAAAATAGACTACTCCATTGCCCTACTTCGCAAATGTGAACAGATGGCACTTGATTATGACCCGGAGAATGGCTTCTACCTTGCTTTCTCCGGTGGAAAGGATAGCCAAGCCCTCTACCACCTTGCAAAGATGGCAGGAGTAAAATTTAAGGCTCACATGAACCTTACAAGCATTGACCCTCCGGATGTTATTCGCTTCGTAAAACGGAACTACCCGGACGTGGAACTGATAAAACCTAAAATGTCTATTTACGACATGGCTTTGAAGTGTCACTTTCTTCCGACACGTAGGTTACGTTGGTGCTGCGCTAAATACAAAGAAATGTCCGGTGAAGGAAAAGTAACTCTTATCGGCATTCGCCATGCAGAAAGCGTAAGACGTTCCAAGCGTAATGAGGTGGAGACAGGGGATAGAAAATTTAGCGGAAACTTCGACCAATTCTCCGAGCATAAGGAAAAGATGATTACGTGCGTAGGAGGCAAGGATAAAGTACTGATTTCTCCTATAATCTATTGGACTGATAAAGACGTATGGGACTTCCTAAACGGGAATGGCATAAAACATTGTTCACTATACGACGAAGGGTATAAAAGAATTGGTTGTATTCTTTGTCCGATGTCTAATTACAAGCAGAAACGAAAAGACTGTCAGCGTTTTCCCCATGCAAAACGAAAGTGGGTTCAAACTATTCAAAAGCTCATTGATGCCGGATATATCAACCATAACTTTACCGATGCCGAATTTGGTTTTAATTGGTGGATAAGCGATAAAAGTTTTGACCAATATTATGCAGACGAAGTGCTGCAACAGAAAATAGAGTTTAACGTATAACAAGAAATATATGAGCAAAACATGGATATTTAATTATAGATCAATGGCTGCCATGACGGAGGCGAATCCAGAGTATAACCCTACAAGTGGTGTAGAGCTTGTGATATGCGATTCTGAAACATTTGAATCTAAATCATCTGATTTTTTAGAAGCCTGCAAAGAGTTTGATGAATTTTCAAGAAATGTCAAAATGTGGGACGTTGATCCGGAAGCCTCTTTCAACAATGGAGAATGTTACAAAAACATTAAAGGAGTTGTAACGTATAATGAATTTTTATAACATCAAAACAAAGTAGAATGAAACATGAAAAAAAAGTCTTAACCATTACGTTCGATACCATGAGTGGAGCAATTTCTGCAGATTGGGATCAAGGAATTGAAGCTGAATTAATCAAACAGATGTGTGAATATGCGTGGTGCAAAGCTGAATGTGAGTTAGAGCCACCGGATGATTAAGCAATAATATGAAAAAGTTACGTCCTTGATAACTTGACCGTAACGCTATTCCTTTGTACCAATTAAATAATCCTCAATATGATTAAAGCTACCGATATCTACGCTGCTACCCATGACGGGTTAGATATTATTTTATACTACTACCCGCAAGCTGAAGGGTGCGTAGACAACAAAAAAAAATTCAAGCGCCGTCCTGATGAAGATGACGCTTCAGCCTGCCTCAAGAAGTTCCAGGACTGCTACAAGGTTACTGACTTCGGCGATGCAGGTTCGGCCATGAGCCCGATAGATATCTGCATGAATGAAGAGAACATCCGCTTTCCTGAAGCTGTGGCACTGCTTGCTTCTCGATACAATGTGACGGATGAACTCAAGCGATCCGTAAACAAACCTGATATTCGTAAGCGGCCTGCTATGGCTGACGAAGCCGAAGGCAGCAGGTTCTTCGAGCTCGAAGAGAAGTTTACTGATGAGCAATTACAAATCCTCGGCCCGCGCGTCAAGCAGGAGCATGCCGATGCGCTGCACTGGTATGTGGCCAAGTCCATTTCCTACGTCCGGAACCGTGAAGTCACCACCAAATACACTACGCCTACTTACCCCATCTTCATGCGCGAATGTGTAGTCACCAAAAAAGATGGTAGCACCGACAAGTTCTACAAGATATACGAACCTTTAAATCCAGATAAGCAATGGCGATTCAGCTATACCCCTGATGGAGTAAAGCCGAAACAATATATCAACGGTTTTGCCGAGCTACAGAAAGCTTATCGGGATTTCAATGTACAAGAAGAGAAATCTTTCTTCAATGATCCGAAGAACAAAGACGCCCAATACAAGGAGCAGAAGCTGAAAGAGGCCTTCATCTGTTCCGGTGAGCGTGATTCTCTCTGTGTCCGTGCCCTCGGCTGCCACCCACTGTGGTTCAACAGCGAAACCTACAAGGTGACTCCTGAAGAAATCAAGGAGATATATAAATACGTGGAGTGCATCTATAACATTCCCGACATCGACGATACCGGTATTCGCAAGGGAACCGAGTTGGCACTGTGCTTCCTTGACATCTATACGATATGGCTTCCGGATTGGTTGCGTGGCTATCGCGACCAACGCGGAAAGCCCCGCAAAGATTTCCGTGACTTTGTGGGCTTGCGGCCGAAGCAGGAGGACTTCCGCAACCTGCAGACACTGGCCATGCCCGCCAGATTCTGGGTGGATAGCTGGAGCGAGCGCAGCCGCAAGATGACCTATGAAGTGAACACTTCCTATCTGCACTATTTTCTTTCCCTGAACGGGTTCTATACCCTAAAGGATGATAACTCCAACGAGGTTAGGTATATACGTCGGAAGGGATGCATCATTAGTGAGATTAAGGCCAAGGATATTGTGGCATTTCTCAAGCGGTTTACCATAGAGCGTTATCTTCCGGTGGATATCCGCAATCTGATAATGAACTCTCCTCGTACTGGAGAATCGTCCTTGGCGCAGCTTGATGAAATCAACCTGGATTTCCGGAGCTATACCCCCAAGGAGCAATATATATTCTTCGACAAAGAGACATGGGAGGTCAGCAAAGACGGCATTAAGTCGCTGCATGGGCAGATACCCGACAACCGCAGCGCATGGGAGTCGAACGTAATAACTCATAAGGTCAGTATTCTCCCTCCGATGTTTGAATGGTCGTATAGACAAGATGCAGAAGGCAGAGATATATTCGATGTCACCATCAAGGAGCACAGGAGTTGCTTCTTCAATTATCTAATAAATGCCAGCCGCCTGTACTGGCGTAAGGAGCTGGAGTATGCCTGGAAGGATAAGGGAGTGGACGAAGCGGATAAGTACCGGGCAGAGCATAAGTTTGACATTGCCGGACCGCTGCTTTCTCCGGATGAGATCCGCGAGCAGAAGCAGAATCTGCTGAACAAGATGTTTGCCATCGGTTATAATATGCACCGATATAAATCGCCGTCACGTGCATGGGCGCTCTATGCCATGGACAACAAGATAGGCGAAGATGATGAATGTAACGGGCGTAGCGGCAAGAGCTTCCTTTTTAAGACGTTCCGGTTCTTTATGCGGACCGTCAATCTTTCCGGGCGTAATCCCCGTCTACTCGACAATCCGCACGTGTTCGATCAGGTGGATGTTCATACGGACTTTGTCCTGGTCGATGACTGCGACCGTTACCTGCCGATGAGCCAGTTCTATGACAACATCACTTCGGGCATGACGGTCAATCCTAAGAACAACAAATCATTCTTTATCGAGTTTGAAGACTCTCCGAAGTTCGGTTTTACCACGAACTATGTACCGCGTGAGTTTGATCCCTCCACGTCGGCACGTATGTTGTATATGGTGTTCTCGGATTACTACCACCAGAAGACAGAAGAAAACGATTATCTTGAGACCCGTACCATCCGCGATGACTTCGACCGCAACCTGATGACGAACACGGACTACAGTGAAGAGGACTGGAACTGGGATTTGAATTTCTTCGCCCAATGCCTTCAGTTCTACCTGGCCATGGCCGACCGCAGCATCAAAATACAGCCACCGATGGAGAACATCATTACCCGCAAGCGCAAGGCCGACATGGGCAGCGACTTCGAGGATTGGGCCTACTGCTACTTCGCTGAAGACGGCGAGAATCTGAATACGCCCATTGTCCGGGAATTGGTCTATGATGACTTCATTACCACCTCCAAGTCGAAAAAGGAATTCTGGAAGATGCAGCGCTTCACCAAGGCATTGCGTAGTTTCTCCGAGTTGTGCCCTTACATTGCCGAGATGAATCCGATGGATCTGCTCAACAAGTCCGGCCGATATCTCCAGAAGATAGACGGTAAGACCAAAGAGATGATTTATATGCGCTCAAGACAGAAGAATGGAGAGCCGGCGGCTTTCGTGCCTCAAACAGAAAGTAGTGATGGAAACGTTCCGTTCTGATTATATCAAGCATTACGAGCGGTTTCTTCCGGAAATGCTGCTCGATGAATCGGCTACCGCCTACATCCGTCAGGTTTATGACTACCTGGAGCTAATGAAGCCGACTACTATCCTGAACCTCAATGCCGACAAGAAGAAACTGCCGTGGATGCTTGTGGCTGTAGGCGCGTTCCTCCTGGCACAAAATCACTGGATGGACTTTGAGCTGAACGATGATTACACCAGGCTAAGGCGAAAGCCCCTGCCTCCGAATTTCCATAAGGCCATGAGGTACCGACATCCTGTACCGGAGTAGAGCTTTTTGTAAAGGCTGTGGGCACAACTGTCCGCAGCTTTTACTATTTAATAAGATAGCGCCGACATCCCTCGTTCCTGGGTTTCTCACTCTCTTTCCTTAATTTATACAAAAACTTTGTAACTCTGTAACCTATGTTTGAAAAAAGAGATAAATACTTAATAAATAGAAAGTAACAAAGGTTACATTCTTAGTAACAAACATCGGTTACAAAAAATAAGGGTTTGTTACTTTTAAAACTTGGATAACAAATGGGCTGCATAGTTACGATTCTATTTGAATGGCACAAATTGTATTCATTTGGTTTGTTACCAATATATATACTGGTAGCCAATTAGTTAAATCTTAAAAGTTACAAGGCGCAAAGTTGCAAAAATTTCTAAGCAAAACAATCAGAACGATATATAACGCAGAACAAATGAGAACGTGATAAGACTTTATTTTCCTAATAATGTAACTATATTTTATATAATTTCTGTTTTTCAGTAAAATTCAGATGTGATATCTATATTTATCACTATATTTGCTTTGAAATAAACTACTTACCGTATGAGACCTAACGTAATAATAGAACTGCATCCCTATCTGCATGATTACTTGTATCATGAATTCGGATGCAGGCCATCGGATGACGGCGTGAATGTGACTACATCCAACGATATAGGCAAGTTCATTCAGGCGATGGTCACCGTCACTGACCGCCCACCCAAACAAGCCATCAAAGAGAATCCGATAACCTTGTTTCTTCCTATCCAGGAGTGGAATCACTTCATCCTGCAAGAGAACTTCATCTATATACCCGAATGGAAGCAGCGTATGCTCCAGGATTATATTGAGGCATCCTTCCGCATCCGGGTGCGAGAGTATTTTGTGGCTGGCTATGAAAAAGGTTATAAACAAGACCGGATTGTCCGGGCATTCTTGATGGCATATAATATCAAGAGCAATGCCATCAATTACGATGCGGTCAAGAAGTTTGATTATCGCAACCGGCAGCGGATGATTAAAGAGGTGAACAAGGATATTCAGTTATCGTTGTTTCCTTAATATTTTTTAGCAGATTAATTGTTAAGTAAAAAACAGATTTTCAGTAATTTATCACTTAAAAATTCAGTAAAATATGAATCAGTTCAACAAGAGGTCGCAGATATGCGGTATGTATTTCCTGCCGATATCGGGTGCACAGATTTACAATGTTCCCGGGAGCAATATAATCAAAGTTCGTGGCGAATGGGTTAACCTTGCCATATCTTCCGGAGATTTTAAGGAGAAAGATGAACTCGGTGGGATTGTTGAGCAGGAGTTGAAAGCGATTGTCACGGATACAGGAGAGGATAAAGCTGCTCTGATACGTGATTTGATCATGAACGAAGGCCTGGTGTTAATTCAGATGACGAACGGCAGCCGTAGAGTGGTAGGTACAGAACAATTCCCTGTGGCACTATCTTCAGAGTGCGGCGGTTCTCCGATGACGCAAACGCTTTCGTTTAAACGTGATAGCCCCGAACCTGCCAAGATTTTAAAGTCCTTTTAAACGGTTATCTCCATTGTAATTTTGTACCGACAATCAATAGGTATAATTACAATGGCATTTTCCTCATTATATAGTGCAGTCTGTCGCGGCAAGTGGTTTATCTCTTTCCGGGATGTAGAAGCTAACCTGATACTGGTTGACAAGTTACTGGAGCGTGGCATCACAAAAGAAGATGCAACCAAACGTTCCGAAGTCGAACCGATATCGGTCATGTTATCCGTGCCGGGCAAAGAAGCCAAGGCGGGCAACGGGTTTTCCGATGCGCCCAAAGACAGCACGGCTATTGTTCCCATCCATGGAACTCTGCTGAAATATGGTACATATTGCAGCTATGGTACTACCGAACTGGCGGATGTATTGCGCCAGGCGGCTGATGCTCCGAATATATCTTCCGTTTTACTTGATATAGATTCGGGGGGTGGCAGTGTTGATGCCATCGCTCCGATGGTCGATGCCATTCAGTATGTGCAATCGAAAGGTAAGGCCGTGGTAGCGCATTGCGATCTGTGCGCTTCCGCTGCTTACTATATTGCATCATACTGTGATGAGATTATTGCCTCAAACCTGATATCTTCCGAGTTCGGTTCTATCGGTGTGATGATGAGCTTCCCGGATTATGCCAAGTATTACGAGCGTGAGGGTGTGAAGGTGCACACCATTTACAGCAGCTTGTCCGACTACAAGAATGCTCCGTTTGAGGCGGCCAAGGAAGGCAAGTATGAGATGATCCGCGAAGAAGAATTGGACCCGTTGGCTCTTGACTTCCAAAACAATGTCAAGGCAAATCGCGGTGACAAATTAAAAATGGACACGCCCGGATTGCTGCGGGGACGTATGTTCTATGCCAAGGATGCGGTTAATGTAGGCTTGGCCGATTCGATAGGTTCCGTTGACTTTGCCCTTCAGCGGGTAAGGGATATTCGTAGCGAGGCGTGTATTAACGAATATATTAATTCAAAATCGTAAAGTGTATGTTTGGACAAGTAATGAGCGTGGTACTTTCTTTTTTGGGTATTTCTGCTTTTGCGAAGGATAAAGAAGGCAAATCTGTCTTGCTTTCCGCACAAGAGGATCAACTCAAGAACAAGTACGGTGAGAAATTTCTGGAGGAATTTAAAAAAGATCTGGCCGAGTTCGAGAAGAGCGGGAAGTCTGCGGAAGAAGCTGTTACCAATGAAGTAAAAGCACAGCTGGAGGCAGACCGTGATAAGAATGCCAAAGATTTGAAAGAGGCCCGTGAGAAGCTGAAAGCTCTCGAAGAGAAAGAAAAGGAGTTTGAGGCATCCATCAAGGAGAAGGATGCTGAAATCGCCAAGTTATCAAAAGAAGAGGCTCCGGATGCGGGAGCTCATGTAGCGGGAGGAGCTGACATGACGAAGAAATTCAAGCCGGACATGACGCTGGCACATAACATGTATCTGGATGCCGTATTTAAAGGTGCTGCATACAGTGGTAACTCAACGATCGAAACGACTGAAATTCAGAAAGAGTTCGGCAAGTACGTTTCTTCCGAGCGTATTGAGATCTTGAATCGCCTGATGGGTACCACGGAGTCAACGAAGTACATGTCTACGATCGTGACAGACAAGGTAGAGGTGCGTGCACAACAGTCTGCCATTGACTCGGTTCTGCAGCAGTTCGTTCCGAAATGGACTCCGAAGGGTAAATCCAAGTTTACTCCGTTGACCATCAAGAACTACAAATGCAAAATCAACGTTCCGATCACTCCGTCGGATATCATGGAAGATATTCTCGGATATCTGTACGACGAGAACCTGAAGCCGGAGGATATGCCGGTTGTGAGGTATATTCTTTACCAGCTCATCTTCCCAAAGCTGGACGAAGAACGTGAGATTGCCTTGGCCGTGGGTGAGTTCAAAGAAACGACTGCGACCCAAGATGGCGATGAAGCTACTGATGCTAACGCAGTAATGGACGGTTATGTTACTCAGCTGCGCAAGCTCAAAAAGGCAGGTAATACGACTGTCACTTGGTTGCTCGACGGCATTGTTCTTGATGATGCCAAGCTGGTTGAGCAAATCGACAAAGCGGTAGACGAAGTATCTCCCTTGTATAAGAAGAAAACTATGTTTATCCATGCCGATCCTGACTTGGTAACCCGTTACAGCAAGGCTTACCGCAAGATCTATCCTTGGTTGAAAAACGAAGATGGTGAGAAAGTCAAAGTAGACTTCTCCAAGTTTTCGTTTGTTCCCCTCGAAGGCATGCGCGGCACAGGTGCTTTCTTCATCACTCCGAAAGAGAACTTCAAGCATCTGCGTAGTAAAGATCCGCAGAGTACCAAGGTATGGATGCAGGGTGAAAATTACGACGTGAAGATCTTCGCCGAATGGTGGGAAGCTGTCGGCTTCTGGTTGGCCGAAGCTATCTTCGCATACCTGCCACCGGAAGAGGCAGAAGGTTCTTCCGCTTCTTCAACTTCTTCCCAGGGAGAAGGTCTCTAAAATAAGGAGGTAATTTATGGCTGACGAAGCATATAAAATGGTATCGGTGCCTAAGAAGACATCGAATGCCGGTCGCCCTAAGGGCAAGAAATCGTATATCATCCTCTTTCTTTGGAAAGATGTGGCTGAGTACGAGCGCGACGAGAAAGGTGTCCGTGTGAGCAAATTCAAAATGGCAACGGGTAAGAAACCTATTGCCGTGTATGCAACAGACTCCACCATCAACATCTATCACACAAGTGAGGGGGAGGATGATGCACGCGGGTTTATCCATCATGTGGACTACGAGCATCCGGGCACGGAGCTTGAGCATGACGAGTTTGTCAACAACAACATTAACGAAGATATGGGAGCCATTGTATTGGGTTGCTCCGGCGGTGATGCAAAAATTGCCGGAACTCCCTGCACGCCTCTCAAAATGTCGAAAGCTGACAGTCAAGACAGCAAAGATGGCGACAAGAATACAATAAACTTGGCGAGCACGTTGCGCGGTGCGACTATCGGGCATATCGCCAAGAGTTTTATTCCTGTAACGGACAGTATCGAAATTAATGCCGAGCTGGGCTTGACAGCTTCCGGTTCTGCAGGTGGGGGTATGTAGTTTTTTTTATATGGTTAATGCGAAAAAAGGCGTGTGCGTTGCATACGCCTTTTTTGTGTCCTTTCGAGAATTGTACGTTGACGGTACTTTTGTGTCATACTAATATTTAAAGTTATGACAACAAAGAAAAAAACATCGAATGATGTGCAGAACCAAAGTGTAGATGCACAATTCACTGAAGCGTGTGTAAGAGGAACCTTGAATATTGATTCTAAGGGTTCTATGGCATGTACTGCAACCAAAGTTCAAGACCACACAACGGTGGTAATTCCTTATTGCAAAGAGTTTGCGCAAGGCAAAGAATTACTTTTCGCTCTACGCTCCTGGCAGAAGTATGTACGTTTCGGCATCAACATTGTAGTGATCGGCGACCGCGAAGATTGGTTCAGTGAAGAAATTACCTTCATTGAGCATCACCGTGTATCGGATAATCCGCAGGTTGATGTGATGGAGAAGTTGCTGCTGGCAATTTCTTCGCCTGACGTAACAGAACATTTCATCTGGTCGAATGATGATATTTACCTGGTTAATCCGATATCATTGGTGCATATCGAAATCCCCAAGGTAGTTGGCAAACTTGATTCGGATAAATTCTCAGGCACCTATGCTGCCAATATGATGTGCACGGCCGGGCTTCTCAAAGAGGCGAAACTGCCGACTCTGAATTATGGTACGCATACCCCTTGCTTGTTCGAAAAAACATCGCTGACTGCCATGTTCGAGAGATTCCCCGAACTGCAAAACGGTGGATATCTTCTTTCATCGGTGTATTACAATTCGGTATCGTACCCTGTTCATCCCGTATTTCTGAATTGGCCGACAGATCAGGTGCTGTTACCAATCGTATCTCAGACTCCTTCGGAGAGCAAGGTCTTGGAGTTCCTCGAGCGCAAAGTGTTCCTGAATAACGCTGTATCCGGATATTCTCCTTGGTTGGAGAGTTTCTTGGAGAGGTTATTCCCGGAGCAATCCGACTTCGAGGGATGAAGAGTATTGCCGGCATTATCTTCACGGAGAGAACCGAACTCTTTCCGTGAAGAGTTTTCTTTCTTGAATGATCCGTCGTGCCCCATGGAACTGGAGGCTCTTGCATCACGCAAGTTCGGCAAATATCATGCGTATGTGCAGTTACATTCACGACTCCGAGACTGTACCTCACTTCAGCAGTGTGCGGATATCGCCCGCGAGCTCATTGATAACTATATTGAGAACCGCATGATCTGGGAAGAGTTGAATTACTACAAGAAGCACCATGCGCTGCTTGGCAAGCATCCCGCCTTTGCCGAATTTCGTCGTAGAAGCGAGCTTCTGCATCTGCCTGTCAAGGAATTGGTGAAACGGCAGCGGCAGGTTGAAAACAATATCTGGCGTGTGAAATCTGAAATTGCCAAGGGAGATAAACCGCATTTGGACCCGATACGGCGTGAAAGATTGATAGGATATGAGAAAGAGCTGGCGGATATTAACAGACTATTGGAATGAGTTACTATTTCAGCCTGGAGGAACTTCGGCAGGAGATGTCAGATTCCCGCTTATTTTCCAAACGGTTTGAAACGATGCTTACTTTCAAGCTGAACAATCTCAAAGAGTTGTGCGGACGCCTGCCGAAAGATAACGAGGCTTTCTTTATTGAGACCAAGAAGAGCTTTACGGCATTTACCTTCATCGTGTATCTGATAAAGCATGCCGGACGGGTGAACCATCTATATATCGCCACCTATTCCACCAACGAGCGCATTATCAATGCACTGCTCCGTTGGCGCGAAAAGGGCCTGATAGGCACGATACATCTTCACATATCGGAAACCATCAAGTTTCGTATGCCGAAGATCTTCGGACGTTTGATGCAGCTCCATCAAGATGGTGATATCGAGCTTTCATTTGCTTGGAGCCACAAGAAGATTACTTGCCTGGACACGGCAGCGGGTTTCTTCGTTGTAGAGGGGTCGGGCAATTACGGTGAGAATGCCATGGAAGAGCAATATGTATTCCTGAAAAATAAAGAAGTATATGAGTTTCGTAGCGGACGAGGTGACCAAATGGCGTGAAAGCCCGCCATGGTATGACCGGATAGATCTGGATGAGTTTGAGAGGCTGGCAGGCATCGGCTATGAACCGAGGCAGATAGCCATGTATTATCATGTTGCGGAAGATGATTTCTTTTGGTATTTCAACCTGATAGGCTCTCCGCTGAAGTATCACTATGAACGCGGGCAACTTATCCAACGGGCAAAAGAGGGGCTGGCCATGTCTGCCAGTGCCGAGACGGGCGACAATGTGACCCAGGCGCAGCGGTTTGATAAATTTCGCCAAGCGACAGGGTATCGCAATTCGATTAACAAGATATTTTATGATGATATAGGCTGATGTTCGACAAATCTTACTTTGATACTCTGCAAGACTACATCGCTTCCGGCTGCACTATGCAGCTGACCGATGATGAGATGGATTACTACAACGTGCTCTATGCGCTGGTAGGCATTAACCGTAAATACGGCAAAGATAACGCCATTGCCTTCCTGACACACGAACCGTTCTGCGTCGAACGGATGCGGGCGAGACGGATGTATAGCGAGGCTATTAATCTGTTCTATCTCAATGATACGATTGAGAACAACGCTCATCGGAATATGATGTACGACAATCTGATGAAAGCCGCTCAGGTGGTTCTCCAGAATGCGGTTACCTCCAAGGATATGGAGGTTTATGGCAATTTGACTATCCAAGCGGCCAAGATTAAGCAGCTGGATAAGCCTGATCAGGTGAAGCCGAAAGAAATCGACGACAAACCGATTAAGGTGTATGATCTTGACCCCACTTCGGTGGGATTGCCGTCCGCTAACCGCCAGCTGCTTGCTGCGCAGATTGATTCGATACAGGATATCCCGACAAAAGAAAAGATACGCCTCAAACGGGATGCTAATATTATTGATGTCGATATAGAGGAGATGCTCGATGACCAGGAAGAAAAAACTAAAGATATCGGATGATGTGGAGCTGCGCTTCTCCAACTGGATGGCGCAGCTCATTGCCATTATGATGCCGTGGTCGCTCTATTGGGTTGCCGGACGTGCGTCAGCAAAGACAGTGCAGGTATTGGCCGAACGTGTGCAAGAAGTTGCGCTGGACTGCCACGGTGCACCGTTCGCTTGGGTTGCCGATACATACTCTGACCTGCATAAGAACGTGATACCTTCGTTGATTGACGGACTTTCTTTACTCGGGTGGGAATTGGGCATACACTACGTAATCAACCAAGAACCGCCGCAAGAATGGAAAGACCGTATGTATAACGTCTGTTCCGATTGGCGAAACACCATGGTGTTTTATACAGGCTTCAACTTCACATTCATTTCGTTGGATAGACCGGCAATCGGAGCAGGCCGTTCTTACGTTGGTGTGTTCGGCGACGAGGTGAAGTATTTCCCTGAAGAGAAGTTTACGAACTTGCTGAAGGCTGTTCGCGGTTTCCGTGTCAAGTATGGGGATAGTGTTTGGTACCGCAGTCGTACCCTGACCACGGATATGCCGAATCCGAACCATCTCGGAGAATATGACTGGATCTTGAAGCTGGCCAAACAGAACGACAAGAAAAAGATACTGCTGATGCTGCAAACGGGTTTCGTCTACAATGAGACGAAAAAAGAGTATGTGGCTTGTTTACAGAAGTACAAAGAGCTGAAAGCGGCTTATCGTACAGATCGTGCACTGCACAACAAGCTGGAGGCGGCAGAACGCTCCATGCAGCTTGCAGGCAAGAACATGAAGCGGTGGGAAGAGCGATGGATTAAGACTCGACGGGGAGTCTCTTTCTTTTTTATCTCTTCCTCCTATGTCAATGTCGATATTTTGGGAGAAGATTGGTTCTCCGATGAGTTTGCCGAAGGGCTTGAAGGTATCTTGTGCAATATCCTTTCCATTATTCCGAAGTTAGAAGCCAGCCAGATGTTCTATTGCAATCTGAGCATCAAGCATTTTTATGCAGACGGTTTCCTGAATGAAGTGATAGAGCAGCATCCGTTCGGGTGGGAGCAGGATTGTACGGTTCTGAGGTACCTGGATAAAAACAAACCGTTGGAGGCAGGTATGGACTCCGGCAATATGCTGTCTATGGTATTCGGCCAGAGAGACGGGCGTGTGATGCGTGTACTCAAGGAGCTATATACATTGCCTCCGAGTTCTGTACGTGAGCTGGCTGATAAGTTCTTGTATTACTTCAAACCTCACAAACGTAAGATACTGAAGCTGTACTATGACCGTTCGATGAACAACTACAAGGGGGTGGGTGCGGATATGGCCACTCAGATAAAGAAGAATATAGAGATAGATGCCGAGGGCAATCGCACAGGATGGCAGGTACAACTCATGTCTCTTGGCCAAGGCAATATCGGTAGCAACCAAGAATATCGGTTCTTCATGGACTTGCTCAGTGGCAACCTGGCACGCTCCCTGTTTACGTTGCTGATAGACCAGTATAACTGTCCGAACCTTAAATCGGAAATGGAGGTTACCGAGACCAAGATATCGAGCGGACCTAATAACTCCAGCTTGATAGTCAAGCAGAAGACGGGTGACAAGCTGCCCGTAAATAGATTGCCCAAAGAATCGACGAACCTCACAGATGCACTGAAGTACTTTACCATGCGCAAGGAGTTCATCCGCGTATGGAAGATAGGCAGAAGTGTGTCGGGTGCTGCTTCGGTGTGATGTAGCTTTCAATGTTGGTAGCGAGCCCTGCTTTCCGTGAGGATGGCAGGGATTTTTTATGTGGATGCACCGCAGCAGGTGGGATTTGGGCGGGGAAAGAACATAAAGGCACGTTTTGTAATTATTTTGTCATATCTCCGAACCGAAAAGGCCGCTTGCAATCGCAAACGGACAACGGCGCGGCTCGGCTAGCAAGCTGTTTCATCCCTCCGACATCAGTCGAAGGGATAGGCTTTTTTATTGGTTCTCAGTGGTATGCGATTTTGGACGGGACACTTTTACTTCAAAAAACGTCCCGTCATGAGAGAAAGATATCCCGATGAAGATCGGGCGCACGAAAAATCCGCGTACAGAAGATTAGTTTCTACGCCGCCGGAGATTAAAACGAAACCAAACTCCTGCACGCGGATTTTCTGTGTTTAAGCGGTAGAAAGCATCGCATTCTGTTTGATTTATTCAAACGTTCTCTTTTTTTGTATTTATTTTGGGATTCTGCAATTTTATGCTGATATTTGAAGTGCCGAATATAAACCAAATGATTCATCTCCTCATATCGTGTAACCCGTAATCAGTCGGGTTCCGGGTGGTTCCGGTCGGCGCACGATATGAGGAGATGATATTTTAATACTATGGAACTAAAAGATTTTATAAAAGCTACGATTAAAGACATTTCTGATGCAGTGACGGAATTGAATACGGAGATGGCTGATAAAAACTTACTTGTAAACCCAATACCTAATAATCATCAGGGAGGTATGGTTTATTCTGAAGATGGTAGATGGTTGCAGAAAATAGAGTTTGATGTATCTGTCACTACATCGGATAAATCTGAGAAAGGAGGAAGAGTGAAAATTTATGTAGCTAAAGCTGGAATAAGTGAATCTGCAAGTAATGAGGCTACAAGTTCATTGCATTTTCATATAACGGTAGCCTTACCCACGTGTACGGGGTAATTCAAAGTAGTTTGTTTCACCGGTGAGGAGGTAATGATAAAGGATTTCTGAAATTGCAAGTGGGTGCAACTCCTTTTTCGGACAAAAACTTTTATACCAACTGAGTATCTCGATGGCTTTGTCTAAACAGTATTTTCTGAGTTCAATGTCGCTCATGGTGATTGTTTTTTGCAAAAATAGTATATAAATGCCTGAAAAGGAAATTATTGACTAAATATTTATGAAATGATATTCTATTTAATATATGGATGAAGATTATAAATTAGTTCTTGTTCTTGGTAATGGTTTTGATCTTGATTTAGGATTAAAAACTAAATATGGAGATTTTATGGGTAGTACTTTCTTTAAAAGTTCTCCTGACTATTTAATGGATACGAGCCCCGTTTCCGGTGGAGTTAATTTGTTTAAGTTCTTGGAGAAACGTCTCTCTTCAGATAAGTGGATTGACTTAGAACATGAACTTGCAACACTCGCTCTTGTTAGGACTAAAAGAGGGCCAAACGCTTCTTTCGTAGAAGAAATGACATTTTTGGCTTTGCATAAAGCATTATGCTCTTATCTGAAAGAAATAAAGTATGATAATATAAATGAGGACTCTGTTGCTCTTACTTTACTTAGAATCTTGAATCAATATGACTTGTGGGAAATCCTGTCTTTTAACTATACAGATTTGAAGAACTTGGAACATTATGTTGGTGAGATAAATGTTCCGGTTGAATATATACATGGAAGCATAAAGGATGATTCTATTATTTTAGGTTTTGAAGATGACTTAGAAATTGATAGTAGTTTCTGCTTTATGATAAAATCGTTTAGCCCATATTATAAGTCACATAATGTAAGAGAAAAGCTATTGGATGCTAATGAAATAATATTTTTTGGGCATTCTTTAGGGCATACGGACTATCATTATTTTGAAGATTTGTTCAAATATCAGTCGCAAGCGGAAACTGCGAACCAGAACTTAATTATTCGGATTTTTACTTTTGATGAAGAGTCGCGTATAGAAACCTTACTTCAATTAAGAGAGATGAATAATAAGCGGACAGACCTATTATATGATTTATGCGATTTTGAAGTATATAGAACAAAGGATGGTATAGATAAGGGGAAAATTGATAAGTATTTTGGTGAACTTACAAAGAGATTACAAGAGCATGCACCAGCATATATACCAGGACCGATGTTTATGTAATAAAGCGGAATTTTGTTTTTTCCGTTCCTTTGACCACGGAGGGGAGAGATGCAACTCTATTTGCAGAATTTTTCTCTTGAAAAATATTGAGATATGCAAAAATGGGGTATTTTTGCGTATTATTTTAATTTAATATATCTGATAGTATGAAAAAATGTTTGTTTTTAATGGTTTGCCTGGCAAGCCTTATTTTGTATTCTTGTGAGGATAATAAGCCTACTTTTACGAGAGCTGCTATTATGTCGGAGGAATTTGTTTCATCAAGAATGAAATATCCGGCTGAAGTTGAATTTGATGGAGATCGCCGAGGGGCTGAAACTTCTTCAAATGAGTATAATGTTTTTCAGAAATTTACGGCAAAAAATGCGTTCGGAGTGAAATCAAGTTATGTATATAAGATACATATGATTTATAAAACAGGAGATTGGGCTGATATCAATAATTGGACGTATGATGAATTGACTATTGAAGATATTTCTACAGGGAAACAGAACGTTTATCGTTCTCCAAGTGATTGATTTTATTTTCATATAAAGAAGCGGAGCTTAAAACTCCGCTTTTTCTTTGTCATTACAAATATTATCCCCATATTTGCAGTGCGAAACAATCATAGGATGTATTCTATGTCGCGGAGCGCGGTTAATGCTCATGATATTTGATGGGCTTTTTTTATGCCCATAAGGATAGTAGAAGTCTTACTTATGTAAACTTATACGGCTGTCTTTCCCACATTATTTCAATGCTTCGGCATAGATTACTAATGATTGTTTCGCGACACGGGAAATGGCAGCCGTTTTTCTGCCTAAACGCGAAACAATCATTAGTATGAAAAATCAAACTTCTGGCACTCTCAATGTGCCTGCTTCCGGCATTCCTGCTGTGGGCGAATCTGTCAATGCTCTTACTGAGCAAGTAAATGATCTGCAATGCCGCTACTATCGTAGCTTGGCTCCTGACTGTGAACTTCGCAACTCTTCTGACCGCTGGTATTTCGGCGCTATTCTCGCTGTCTGTATAGGGTTTATATTTCCTCCTCTATTTGCTGTTGCGGCAGTATGTGTTTATAAAGCAAAGAAGGGAGGCAATCATGAATGATATGACTATTAACGGAGTTGTCCTAAATGAATCTATTTCCGAACATCTTAGATCCTTGCAAGATTGGGAAGCTAAATCCCTTGCCGGATTATTGGACGATGCGATTGGATTCATGCTTGGTAACAGTAGCTTCTTTGAAGATGATGCCAGAAATTTTGTTGGGGTTCTGGCTACATTGCACAATGCCCGTATTCAATTTCTGGAACTTATTCCGAATATGTGTCTGGAGGATAATAAATCGAAAGGAGGAAACCATGAATGATCTGCTGATTTATGAGTTGCCCAACACGAAGGGATTGCATGAGATTTTCTCGATAGTAAACGAGATTGGTTCCGAACTGGGTATGTATCCGGACCGAATAGAACTGAAAGATGGCAGGTCTGTGTCTTATAATCGCAACGATGCGAAAAAATTGGGCAATGGTTCTATAAGCGAAGAAGCCTACATCGAGAAAAATCAAATATAGAGAAACATTTTTTTATACATTAGATAAGTGAAGCCGACGGTTCGTGATGAATAGTCGGTTTTTTATATTGATAATAGCGAAATTTCTACGATTTGTTTGATAGTAGTAGAAATTTCGCTATCTTTGTAGAGTCAAACAACAAATAGAGATAATAATGAAAAGTACAGAATTACACCGGTTGTTCATAAAAAAGGGATGGAGGTTCGACCATGCGGAAGGAAGTCATTACTTTTATAAGAACGAAAAAGGGGAGTTAACAGAGCCCGTTCCCTACCATGGGGCAAAAGAAATGGGAAAAGGATTAGCAAACAAATTAATTAAGAAGTACGGGCTTTAATCCCCGTACTTCCTTAAAAGAAAGGATATATTATGGAAAAAATTATCGTAGTGATTGAAAAGAGCAAAGATTTCTATGACGGATATTCGGATAATTGCGACGGCATCTATGGCGCGGGAGATAGCATCCAAGCCGTAAAAGATGATATTCATGAGGCTATACGACTTATAAAGAAGAACTTGCCTGTGGATAGATGGCCTGAACAAATTAAGGGAGAATACGAAATCGAATTTAAGTTGGACGTTGCGAGCTTCTTGGAGTACTATTCGAGATATATCTCTTTGAGCGGTATGGAGAAGATTACCGGTATCAACCAGAAGCAGCTCTCCAATTATTTGAATCATCGCTCCCTGCCCCGCAGACAGCAAGCTGAACGCATCTGCAACGGGCTTCACTCTTTTGCAAAAGAATTGTTATCGGTTACGCTCTGATTTGTTGTTTGACATCACTTATTAGAGTTTGTTTGGAGGCCTTCCGTTTCGGAGGGCCTCTTTTTTTGTGTCCTTTTTGCTCATACCCCAAGAGGGTATATTTGCAACATGGGAGCACATGCAGAGAGATTGGCGCAAAGCAATAACCGCAATAACTGGGGTGGCAAGAGCAACCGGTTTGCGGGAGAGAGGTATCCGCTGGATGTTATCATCGAGGGAGATACTGGGCTTACGCAACAACATGAGCGGCAGCTGGATAAAGAGGCCGTGGCTGTGTTCAATGCCAAAGTACAGGCATGGGGCACGAAGGTAGATGCTGCATTGCGTATTTCTATCGGCAATAATATTGTGACCGATAAGAAGCTGTCGAAGTCGATGAAGCAGAACTATCGGCACTATGGCAAGCATCCGACCGAAGGGGAGGAGATCACGAGTATCGGGTTCAGCTTTAAAGAAGAAGGTGTGTATGTTCATCTGGGTGTAGGTAGAGGATATAATATGGAGGGCAGCAGCAGAGTGCTTACGAAAAAGTCGGATGACAAATGGAACAGGGAGCCGAAACCATGGTTTAATCCGATAATCGAGCAGCATATTCCGGAGTTGATAGAGATAGTGAAGGAGTACTGTGGTGCGCTGGTTGTGAATGCTACGAGAATTTTTATCAATACATAGATATGGGAGACAACTTTAAAAAAATAGGGAATTTCAGCTTCGTAGATACGGCAGAGGGCCAGTATGCTATTAACATGAACTGGAGTCAGGAGATGAGCCGTTTCTTCAACGGTGATTCGCAGGATTGGGATGGTGATCCGGTATCGGTTGCCGGAGTCAGAGTCGTGCCATGGGGAATTGACAACAACCTGCCGGATGCCATCCGTGACCTGCTGGAGAAGAACAATCTCGGTCCGGGTATTCTGGATCGTAAAACGGGATTGCTGTATGGCCAAGGGCCGCTCCTTTATCGGGTGAAGATTGAGAACAACGAGCGTGTCCAAGAGTGGATAGAAGATGAAGAGATTCAAGACTGGCTGGATAGCTGGGATTATCGTGGCTACATTCGCGATGCGCTGGTAGAGTACACGCACATGAACGGCCAGTTTTCCAAATATTACATGGCGAAGGGTGTCCGCATCGGCCGCCCGTGGGTAAATCGGCTTGAATGCCTGCACAGCAGGGAGTGCCGCCTGATATGGCCTGACAATGACAGCCGTCGGCTTGAAGATGTAAAAGGGTACCTCACAGGCGACTTTGACAGCTACCGAAGTCATACTTTCCTGAAGTATCCCGCTTTCGACAAGTGGCATCCCGCCAAGCACGAAACAGCGGTGAAATATCACTGTCTGCGCAGCTTCGGGCGCAGCATGTATGCTATATCTTGTTTTTACGGCTCCGTGCCCTGGCTGGAAAATGCGAATAATCTTCCGGAGATTATCCGACACCTGAATGAGAACATGATTGCCGCTGCGTATGTGGTGCATGCTCCGCAAGAGTACTGGAATCAAAAACGTGAACTGGTGATGACCATGCACGAAGATTGGAAAGAAGATCAGATCCAGAAGGAGATGGAGAGGCTGAAGGATGAACTGACAGAGACCATCGCCAATGTGATGGCGGGCAAGAAGAATGCCGGTAAATTCTTCTCTTGCGTGGACTTCGTAGATCAAGACGGCAATATGCAGAGCTGGAAGATTGAGCCTATCGAGATGAATATCGACAAATACATCGAGGCGCAGGCGAAGATATCGCGTATTGCCGACAGCTCCACGACAAGTGGTTTCGGCCTGTCTCCCGCACTGGCCAACATCATCATCGACGGCAAGAGTGACAGCGGCAGCCAAATGCTGTATGCGCTAAAGATATTCTACGGAGCTGATACGCAGATACCCGAAGAGATTGCACTGGAGGCCATCAATGATGCCATTCGTATCAACTTCCCGAACAAGAAGGGGGTATTCCTCGGTATTTATCGCAAGGTGATCAACAAAGAAGATAACGTGTCGGCTCCTGACAGGCCGACGAATCAAGTATAACCTATGAAGCAAAAAGACATTGAATTTCCCGAATGCTGGGAAGAGGTGAGACCGACGGAGTGGCTGCACCTGCTGAAGATACGTGATAAGCTGATGCGTCAGCCAGGGCTGGAGCTGGTGGATATTAAGCGCGAATGGTGTGCGTATGTACTGAAGAATCGTGGATATCGCTTTCGTTCCAAGATAGAAGACATGCGCCTTGTAGACGGATTGGCCAAGACGCTGGACTGGATGTGGAGAGCGGGCGAAGACGAAGAAGCACAAGGCGGCACCATTGTGGAGCTGACGTATGACTGTACGGCGAACTTGCTTCCCGCATGGCGGTACCTACGCGGGCCGATGAGCCACGGCGCTGATTTGACCTTTGGTGAGTTTCGCCAGGCGGCTGCCGTGGTTAACAAGTTCAATGCGGAGCATGATTTGGCAGACCTGCGAGCTTTATGCGGCATCCTCTATCGCAAGCCTGTGAAAGATAAAGGCTGCATCATGAGAGAGCCGTTCCGACCGCAATATATGAACCGATACATGGGGCTGGTTCGTGATATGCCTGTATGGATACAATGGGGTATTTATGCTTGGTTTGCCTATTTCTGCCAGTACTTGTTTACCGGAACATTTATCATTGACGGGCTGGAATTGTGTTTTGCGCCCGTTTTCGACCGGCATAAGAAGAGCGGGGGCTATTCCCCCGGCATTATCCAAAATCTGGGCATGAACAGTGTGCTTTATTCGGTGGCCGAAAGCGGTATCTTCGGCAATGTGGATGCGACCGATGATACCCTGCTGCTGCGTGTGATGATGAAGCTGCTCGATGACAAGCAACGGGCCGACGAGATATTGAGAAACCTAAAAAAATAGCTGCTATGATTTTCAACAAGGATGGCAAAGGAGCCAAAGAGTTGCGGGAACTGACTGGCAATTACTACGCAAACAATGATTTCGGTAAGGTGGCCGGAGAGATCGATATCGCTACGGAAGAATTATCTCTGCTGGTAGGGCCCGATGTGGTGGAGCTGGCGGATAAATATTACAATGAGGGCGAAGCGGATGCGGATAAGGAACTTGTCCGCAAGGTGCAGCGTCCGATTGCACTGCTGGCTACGCTGCGGATGTATCAGAAGAATGATCTCAGCCATGAGGATGACGGGCGAAAGTTCAAGGCGGCCACCGACGGGAGCGAAAAACTGCCATGGGAGTGGCAGCTTGATCGCGATGATGCACTGCATCTGGAGGAGTATCATAAGGCGGTGGATGCGCTTATACGGTACCTGAATAAAAAAAAGATAAAAGAGTGGGTTGAGAGCGACTTGTGCAAGCTATCTCAGTCGCTGATTATTCGCAACGGTGATGCGTTTGACTCTTATTTCCCCATTGACCGCAGCGAACGTATGTACCTGATGCTGGTACCGTTTATCCGCGAAGCACAAATGCTGACGGTGAAACGGGCCTATGGGAGCGAATGGGAGCAGCTGCTGGGCGAGAGCTCGACACCCGAGACCGATGCACATTTTGCCGCGTGCAAAGCAGTGGCACTACTGGCTATGAGCATGGCTTTACGTCGGCTGCCGTTGAGCCTGATACCCGGAGGAGTGGTACATAAGTACATGACCGAGAGCGGAATGGATAAAAGCAAACCCGCTTCGCTGGCTGACATAGAGAGGGTATCTCGCTGGATGGCGGATGATGCCACTACTTGGGTGGATGAAATGAAGCGGGCACGTGATGGGGGGCAGGTACCAGAGTACAACATGCTGCCAAAGAATGATCGAAGAAATAAATATTGCCGCTTATGAATGTGATTCAAAGACCAAGGGTAAGAGAGTTCTGCGGAACTATGCGGGACTATGTGATTGACACGGATGTGACGATAGCGTTTGCCGTGAAATACGGGGGGAACACGATTCTTGACGAAGAGTATGTTCCGGATGCGAATAACCAGGTGCGGGTGCGTGATCTGGGCAAGTTTTGCGAGCTGGCACTATGGGGAGTATGGTGCGCTGGTGAGAACACTGTGCAGACAGATGCGGCTGGTACGTTTTCTTTCTTGATTAATGGGGTGGAGGATGCGCAGAGTCTTGTCATGTTCAGCCGCCTCCAGACAAAGAAAGATGCGGAAGCACCGGGATGTTTGAGCGAAGTATCGACTAAGGTAACCCGTCCGGGGATGAAGGAGTATGTAAGTGGATATCTTGAACCAGTATCTGGTGGTTTAGGAATAGAGATTACCGGATATTGGGATGATGACTCAGAAGAAACTGTGTTCAGACGGATAGATTATGTTGGGAGTACAGAGCTGGTTAGTGTCGATGTCAGCCCGGAGCTTATTATTACTGGTTTCTCGAAATCTGATCCAGCTCGCTATAAGATAGGGATGTCGGGCGGTTCCATGCTTTTCTATGTGGATCGTACGCGGTATGCGGAAATGTGGTGTTTCCGCTTTAAGAATGTATATGATATGCCGGAGACGCTCACGGCTACGGGCGGACTGAAGATGGCGGGCAACAACGAGGGAGACACGGCTGCCATGTATGGGATAGAACGTAAGTTCGGTCTGAAGGTGACGGATGAATATACGGTCAACAGTGGTGCTGTGATGCTGCAGAGCGATTACAAGTTATGGCATAACCTTGTCAATGCGCAAGAAGCGGATATTCTGGTAGATGGTGAATGGCTCCCGATTGTGATTACTAAGCAAAAGTTTGAACGTGAGTTCCGAAGGAGCTTACTGAAGGCTGTAGAGTTCAGCTTCCGTATGGCGAATCCGGAGCAAAATAATCTGATAAGCGTATGATTGACATATTACGGTACCGAGAAATATTGGCCGAGCTGAGGGAGCGGGTGAATGCCCGTAGCGAAATGAAGATTGAAGGCGTGGTGATAGCCGTCAGTGACAAGCATCTGGTGAAGAAACTGAAGGACAAGGCGGGATTGATGCTTTGTGCAAATTATCCGGATGCGGAGTCGAAAGGCACGGCTGATAACTATCAGGAGAAAAACGGCCTGCTCTTGTTCCTACTGGAGAAAGTGGCTTCAGGCAGTGAGGATGATGGGGATGAACTGTTGCATTACGGCAAGATTCAGCAGGTGATGCAGGTGATGAAGGAGGAGTTGCGTACCATGAATTTCGTTTGCGGAGAGATATCGGGGGCTGATGACATGAATACGGAATGGGAGTACGATGTTTTCGGCGGATTCAACGGTTTGAGTATCGGATTAAAATTGGCGGATTATGACTGAGCTGTTTATAGACGGGATATCGGTGGTGCTGCCGAAGGGTTTCAATGTACAGGTGAAGCGTGAGAATCCGTTGGTTACTAAGAACGGTGAGTATACGTATGACATCACTTTGCCGTTGACGAATCCGACGAATGCTGAACTGTACGCGCATATCAACCGACTGAACGTCACGCAAGAAGTACGTGAGAAACGTTCGGCCATCTTGGTTGCTGACAACCGGATGTATTGTAATGGAACAGAGATCATCACCGGATGGACGGAGAAAACAGTTACGATACAGATAGCCAGTGGCAACTCGGAACTCAACTATGTTATCGGGAGTGATCTGCAGATTTCGTTTTTGAAAATGAAAGAGACCGTACCTGCTTGGGGTGATCTGAAATATATAGAGAAGCGATATCCCGAAGTTGAGTTTTGTCTGGCACCATTGGTCAATCAGGCGGCAGATCATATTGTTAACAAATGGGGGCTATCGCGCAAAAATGTTTCCGACGAACTGAAATTGGTGGCCGATGACGCCTATTGGTATGCACAGCCGTATCTCTGTGCGTACATAAAGGAGCTGTTCCGCGCTTTGGGTTATGACATGATTCTGAACCAGCTTGAAGATACGGCGTTCAAAGAACTGTATATATGCCATGCAGAAGAGACGAATGAATGGAATAAAATGATTCCCGGATGGTCTGTACAAGACTTTCTGGAACAAATAGAGAATCTGTTCAATGTGGTATTTGTGATTGATAATAGGAAACGATCCGTCAGAATTCTGGCAGAGGGTAATTTTTTCCAGGGAGTTCCGTGTGTCCATGTACGGCAGGTGAAGGATGTGTATGAGGTTGAAGTGGATAAAGAACCAGAGCAAGATACGAATGCAGCATCCAATGTGCAATATAAATTCCCAGAGAGTGCTTATTGGCGTTGGCGGTGCCTGCCGGATAATATACTGAAGGAGGCAAAGAAAGGAACTATTCCGGCTGATTATACTCCGCAAACATTCCGGCGTTTGCAGGAGTGGTTTATGGATGAAGCGCATAAGTTAACCGATACAATTTATACGGATAAAAAAGACGGCCGGCAATATCTCTATATAAAGGATCTTGAAGATTGGAAGAACCAACCGGTGTATGTGATGCTGAATGAGTTTGCTCCATTGGTACGCGAGGATGCGGTGAATACAATTGAACTTGAAATGATGCCGGCAGAGATGAGTGTGGCAAGGATGGCATCTTACTCTGAAGGAGTAGCATTTGAGGATCTTGATATGTGGATTCCAACCGTTGGCGGCACTTCTTCGGAAGAGGAAGTGCAAGGTACACTGGCTGATCAGATAGAGAACAATAGCCAGCAAGAGAGTTCCGGGAGTAAGGATAACATATATTTGGCATTCTATTCCGGGCTTGCAACCTTCAAGACATTGGGCGGGCTTGAGAGGCAGTTCCCGATACCTTATACAGATGAGTATCGTCCGTCGGGATTTAGCACTGTTTCTGAATATTATCAGACTAATACAGTAGGGGCATCTCTGCGCTTGATAACTCTTGACAGCTTGTTTTATCAAGGTAATTATGATATAGATTTTACCAAAGGGGTAAAGATTGAGAGTTATGATCCTAATTTGTATGATGCGAAGTATGTGTATGAGATACGCAACAAGCGGTATATCTGTAAGGAGACGGAATTTGTAATAGATGAGAATGGCCGCAAGGGGGCATGGACGGGAACGTTTTACCCTATCCGTATCAGTGATACGGAGGCTGATATCCGTTGGATATTGGCGGATGGTAAGTGGCGTGATGGCGGTGTGTGGATAGATAATGGCCGGTGGCTGGATGAATGATACTTTTTGTTCGATAGGAGGGTGAACCTGGTGGTCTGTGACGGATAGCCAGGTTTTTTTATGTCCTTTTTCGAGGCTGAACTGCCTGATACCTTTGTGAAAAACAATTCAATAGGTATGTCGATTAATATAAGTGACTTTAGAATGGCCATCCGGATAGATAATTCGGATGCTAAGGCGAAGTTTGTTGAAACTAAGGAGCAGATAGCCTCTGTTACTGAGGAAATGAAGAAGTTGGCTGCTGAGGGCAAGAAAAACTCTGATGAGTACAAGGCTCTTAAGCAGAAGCAGGATGAACTGAATAAGAGCCTTGCCGCCCAACGTAAGGAGACGGGACTGTGCTCTTTATCTTATTCGGAGTTGAGAAAGGGGGCGAACCAACTGAAAAGGGAGATGGATAAGGCTGTTCCCGGCACGGAGAAGTGGAAGGCGCTGCGGGCAGATTATCTGCTGACTAAAAATCGGATGAAGGAACTGTCCGTACAGGCAAGCGAAACCCGTTTTTCTCTTTCCAAAGTGGCAGACGGATTTAACCGCTATGCTGCTGTAGGAGCGGGGGCTATTGCGTCGCTTACTGGGGTTGCTCTGACTGCGCGTAAGTGCGTGGAAGAGTTCGCGGTCATGGAAGAAGCTGAGAGCCAGGTGCGAAAGTATACCGGCATGACACGTGAAGAAATCAAGGAGCTGAACGAAGAGTTTAAGCAGATGGATACTCGTACGGCGCGGGAGAAGTTGAACGCGCTGGCGGGTGATGCGGGACGCTTGGGCATCACTGCTAAAGATGAAGTACTGGAGTTTGTGGATGCTGCTGATAAGATTAATGTTGCCCTGGGTGAGGATTTGGGCGAGGATGCCGTGAAAAACATTGGCAAGCTGGCGCAGATGTTCGGTGAGGATGAGAAACTCGGATTGAGGGGGGCGATGCTGGCTACCGGTAGCGCCATCAATGAGGTTGCTCAGAATTCATCGGCTGCAGAGGCATATCTGGTCGGTTTTACCGCACGTGTGGCGGGGGCGGCTAATCAAGCGAAGGTCGCACAAGGCGATATCATCGGATATGCCTCCGTGCTTGACCAGAACATGCAACAGCAAGAAATGGCCGCTACGGCTTTCCAAACGTTGATGATGAAGATGTTTCAGACGCCTGCCAAGTTTGCAAAGATTGCAGGGCAGAGCGTCGAGGAGTTTTCTTCGCTCATCAAGAAAGATGCTAATGAGGCAATGCTCCAGTTCTTGGATACATTGAATAAGAAGGGGGGACTTGATCAGCTGGCCCCCATGTTCAAGGAGATGGGACTGGATGGCGTCCGTGCTTCAGGTGTTATCAGCACAATGGCGGGCAAGATTGATGATATCCGGGTGGCCCAGAAGTTGGCCAATGAGGCTTATCGTGACGGTACCAGCGTGGTAAATGAGTACAATGTACAGAATAACACGGTTCAAGCGGGATTGGATAAGGCGAAAAAGAATTTTAAAGAGGTGCGTATCGAGCTCGGAGAGAAGTTGCAGCCGGTGATGAAGTATATGATAACTACCGGTAGTCTGACGGTGAAGGGAATGAGCAAACTCGTTTCCGTGATGTTTGAATACAAGGGGGCTATCATTGCGGCTTCTGCTGCACTGGCTGCTTATACGGTTGTGGTGAGAGCAGACACGATTGCCCGCGGAGCGTGGAACGGTATTGTCAAAGCCGGTACGGTGGCCGTGAGATTGTTCAATGGAGCTTTAAAAGCCAACCCTTTGGGGGTTATTGCATCGCTCTTGGCAGGCGTCATCACGTACTTGGCCATTTTCAAGACCAAAACGAATGAAGCTACCGAAGCTCAAGAGGCCTTGAATGCCAAGATGGAGCAATATGAGGCGTTGATGGGGCGCATCTCTAAAATCAAGTCGAAGGCCGATAACTTGGATTTGCTGGATGATGACCAGAAAAAACGTACCAGAAGAGAAACCGAAGCGGCCATCAGCGAACTGAACGACCGCATGGCCGAAGAAATGGCCGTCCATCGGAAATGGTACCAGGAGCAGAAGGCTGAAAAGATGAAATGGATTGGCGATGACAAGTCTCTGGAGAAAGCGGTCATCGGCGGGCTGAAGCACCAGCTCGAAGAGCGCCTGAAGCTGTATGGCAGCTATGCCGTGAAAAAGAAGGAGCTGGAGGCTATTCTGGCTAAGTTGCCTGAAGAAGACAAAGAAGATCCGAACGGTGGCGGCGGTGTTGATGAGAGCGCATTGGATAAAGAGTTAAAGGCACGTGAGGCCAAGCTCAAAGAGTCTTATGATGCAGAGAAGAATCTGCAAAAAGAGAAGTACCTCAATGAGCAATTGACGCAGCAAGAGTACCAGCAAGCGCTATATGATGCTGAAATGCAGTATCTGTTAAAACGAAAGGCATTACTGGAGAGCTACGGCAAAGATGCGTCGAACATACAAGGCCAGATTTATGATAAGATGATTGCCGAAGCCGATCGTCTGACGCAGTTAGCGAATGGTGCGGATAAGAATGCGCATGATTCCAACATCGCTATGCTCGAAGAAGAATATCAGACTCAACGGACGGCTGTTAAAGAGGCGTATATGAATGGTGATATTCAGCGGGAATCCGACTATCAGGAGAAGTTGAAAGATCTGGAGCTTGACTATCTGAAGCAACGCAGGGATATGCTGGCAGTTTATGGTGATGATGTGGCTGATATCAATGGACAGATATTGGACAGGCAACTGAAGGATAAGGAGGAGGATAAGGATAAACAACGCGATTCGGGATATAACAGCATTGATAATACTTCGGACTTTAATCAGAAAAATGATATCCTGAAGGCGATGTATGATGCCGATCTGATCACTTATGAAGAGTACCAGGAAGAAAAGACACGTATAGCCGAGGAACAGAAACAGGCGCGCGAAGATGCTGAGAAGGCTACATTTGATGTTATCGGGCAAGCAGCTGCGGCGGCCAGTCAGGTGATTGGCGCATTGCAGGATGCCGAGATAAGCAAGATCACCCGCAAATATGACAAGCAGATAGCTGCTGCCAAGAAAGCGGGCAAGGATACTACCAAGCTGGAGGAGGGGAAAGAAGAAGCCATCAACGAGGTGAAAAAGAAGTATGCGGATAAGCAATTTGCCGCGTCCGTACTGCAAGTGACTGCCAGTACTGCGGTTGCCGCCATGGAGGCGTATAAAGCGATGGCGGGTATTCCCATTGTGGGGCCTGCTCTTGGAGCGGTAGCTGCTGCGGCAGCCGTCGCAAGTGGCGCGGCGCAAATAGCCGTTGCCAAGCAACAGCGTGATGAAGCGAAGGGGTTGAAATCCGGTGGTTATGTGGATGAGTATGTAGAGGGTTATACCAAGAACGGTAATCCTGATGACGTGGCTGGTGTTATTCCGGTACATAAGAATGAGTTTGTGACCAACCATGAAGGTGTGGCCAATCCGCATGTGCGCCAATTTCTGGATGTGTTCGATGTGGCGCAGAAGAATGGTACCATCCGCATGATTAATACGACGCAGATATTGGAACAAGTACGGACTCGTAGCGGGAGGTATAGTGGTGGGTACAGTGATGACGGAGTGCTGTCTTCTTTCTCTTTTGCTGGTGCTACATCTTCGGATCTGACTCCCGAGCAGAGGTCGCAGGTGGTACGGTTACTCATTGAGAATAATCGTTTGCTGGGCGTGCTGTGCAATAAAGAGTTGATTGTAGATCCACGCAAAGTACGCGATGGCATCAAACAGGTGGAGAAATTGGAAAGCAACGTGAGCCGATGATATGTCCTTTTTTAACGGGGGTGGTCCCGGTAACTTTGCGGTATGAAAGTATTTCAGGCAATAGATGAGATGAGACGGTTGTCGTCAGAAGGAAAGAGCTTCTCTTTTTCCTTCATGAGTTACAGCTACGAACGCCGTAAGAGTGACGGTGTAGTAGCTATGAATAATGCGCGTCTTCGGAAGCAGAGCCGCAAAGAACAGAACCGCTTTGCGGACTATATGCTGAATTTCATAGATCTGGACACAATGGAGTATGGTATGTGTTGGCAACCTCTGTTGTTGACATTCAATGGAGAAGAACTTGAATTAAGCTGATGGACACTAAGTTTGAAAATATAATCCCTTGGAATGGAGCGAACGATACCGGGCGGGATGTGCGGTTGAAGTGGCAGCGTAACTTTTCCCGTATCGCTGATGCGCTGAAGGAACTGTCGGAGGCTGATGAAAAATTGTTGGAGGAGGTCATAAAGGAGATTAATGGTCTTTTCCTTCATAAGGATCAGCCAGATTTTACCAATTATCTATTGAAACTATTGGGTGGTCTTGAAGTAGGCGAGGCCATTGACTCCATGATAGCAGGCAAGGGTGTTCTTGCTGATACCAATGGCCGTATGCAGCTGTCCCGATTGGAAGTTCGAGATTCTATGACGGTCATGCGCTTAATCATTAACGACCTGCAGGCTATGGCCGGCGATTTCTCTTTCTCCGACTGCGGTTGCATTGAGAAAGTCGAGAAAATTGATGATAGCACTTACAAGTTGTGGATGGAGAAACGTACCGATACCGATTGGACTACTCTCGACGGGGAGGACGTTATGTTCTCCATCATTAACAACTTGCTGCTTGGTGGCACTGACTATTACAAGTCCTGGTTCCGTTGTGTGGCGAAGAACCGCAACGATAATACGCTGACTGTCGTGCTTTATCCCGACAGCGAGGTGCCAGGCGGAAAGAATTATCCTCCGGTAGCCAAATACAATGTAGCTCGCCGGGGTAATGCCGTGATGCCCGATGAGAATGAACCACCTAACGAGCGTGCACAGAGCTGGCTTATCTCTTCCCGTGAAGGGAGAATGATGTTCCTTCAGAATGTGTTCAAACCCATTCTGGAAGACTACAACTATGCGCTCACGATCGGCCGTTTTCCAAATGTCAAGATGATAGATAAGTTGCCTATCGGCCCGACGGATGTCGGTGTCATGTCGAAAATCGGTGTTTTTGAAAAAATCTATGAAGCGGATTGGAACGGCGATATCATACCCAAAAAGGTAGACCGCGGCGAGTGGTCACTGGCCACCGCGCAGGGTAACGAGCCTTACAGGTTCGTCACTCATGAGGTCATGCTTGAGGACCAGTCTGTCACCACGCAGTTGGAGCAGCACACGGTTTATCATTTCGGATGTAAATGGGGATGCCTCGTTGACAAGACCATTGATGAACCGGCATGGAACTCTCCCGGATGGGTGATGCTTGAAGGTGACAAGAACTATCATCTAGAATTCACGTCTACCAACGGCTGGCAGTTCTTCCGCACGAATGTAAACACGGATATCGCTGCTGTAGTCAGCTACTCCAACCGTGATATAACGAACGTGCTGATGGCCACTACCGGTGTCGAAATAGAATGGCTCCGTGATACCGGTAATACTCCGGCCGATAATACCTGGAAGCCCACCTATGTAGACGGACAGAAGCATGTCATCCATTTATCTTCCGCCGATATGGGTAGCGAATGGGGATTGTCTGTCAGGATGGTAAAGTTTGTCTGCAGAATATTTATTCCGGTGGGTGAGCAATTTGAGACAGTAGAAAATTATGTTGGATTTAAAATATAGTATATGCCATTAATCAGTCAACCTCAAGATGTGCCTGTGCACATTGATCCGTATTCGTTCCTGGCAGAGATTCAGGTTTTATCGGGTAACCCGGTCCAGAACTATAATAAGGACACGGGCAAATACGAACCTGATCGAAACCTGATCCCCTGCGTCCTCATGCCTTATATCTCTGCACAAGATCCTGAAGGGATTATGAGTGGCAGCCAGGTTATCACCGGTGCAGAATGGTACGAGGGATCGCCTAAGGCTGACGGCAGCAACCGCATTATATCGGCAACATCCGGATATGTGATATCCGATAGCGGCACACCTACATATTCATTAAAAGTCAAGAAGAATATCGATTACAATACTCCTCTTGAACTGCACTGTCTATTTACATTCACCGACAAGCGTAAAAATACGCAGGAGACGGTTGAGCGGAGTATTGTGCTGAAAACAACACTGTTCGACTCATTGAATTACTCGCTGAAGCTTGACAAGCCGAAAGGATGGACTATCAATCCTCTGGATGTGGTTCCTGCATCGGGTGGCGCATGGTTGTACAGTATCACTGCACAACTCTACACCGGTGAAGATCCGGTAGCGGATGCGAATGCTGCATACTGGTGGGAAGTATTTGAAAATGGTGTTTGGCGTAACTTTACGGATGACGAGATCAATATCTTCGTTAACGGCAGGAACTCTAACGGTACCTGGGGAAAGAAAATCACGGTTGATGCCAGGATGTTCCGCCGTTTGACCGTTCGCGCCCGTGCCGCCTGGTATAGCGGAACCCGGCCATCTGTGCCGTCTTCTGCAGAGCTAATGGCAACAACAGCTGTCAAGGTTGAAATGCCGAGAACCTTGCGTGTGGATGTCCGACAGACCAAAGGCATCAAACTGACGGCGCGTATGAATACGACCGTCGGTTTCGAGGCGCAACTGAAGTACAATAACAACCTGATCAGCAATTCGAAGAATGACCTCTTTAAAATTGAATGGTACTGCAAATCGTCCAAGCCCGGCAGTAGTGCCGTATTGGTCGGTACCGGGCGGACGGTTGAGTTTCAGCCTAAGACCTATAATTTCGATCCGTTGTATAGCCTGGGAATTTATACCAAGGTGTATATGTATGCCGTCACTGCTTTGGTAATGTCCGGCACCAAGGCTATTACCTCCGGCTCTAAATATCTTATCACATCAAAATATGAATAGCTTATGAATTATCTACTCGTTAAAAAAGAACAAATGGATGACCAGGGATATGACTATCAGTATGCTGAGCGCATCCCTGACGGGCGTCTCATTCTGCCGCTCAGTGCTCTCAAGGTGCTTTCTAATTTTACGCCTGAAATTATCTCTGACGATAGCCTTCTCGAACTGATTCAGCAGCAGAAGGATAGTGGATTGTATGATGATGCTGCTGAAACGCCTGAAGAAACGCCGTCAGATACTACCGAAAGCACCAGCGATGAAGAACCTGCCGAAGAGGTTCCGGCGCTGGAACCTGATGAAGGCACGGGAGCAGATCCGGATGGCATTCCGTCTGATACTCCCAGTTCAGAAACCGATGCTACTGAAGAAGGAGGTGAAGCATGAATGTAGAGGGTCTATTTACGCTGATAGCACTGATGGACGGTACCACCATCAACGGAACACTCCGTGTTGAGGGTACTCCTTTGGTCCAGCGCTATAATAAAGGTACGGATGTGTTTATCCCGGATTTCACGAAGTTGGCCGAGAATAGCCGTCCCACCGTAGTTGTTATTTTGCGTAGTATCGCAGATGGAAGCATCCTGGTACCTCAAACAGTCGAATACCGGTATAATGATCTGTTGCTGACCTTTGATAGTAATGGCTTGTCAACCAATAGCGGTATGGTCGGATATTTTAAGAAGTTGACTGCATACAGTGCGAATATAGGTGGCAAGACGTATCAGCTCGCTGCCTTACGCGTGATGAAGAACCTGGTACCGATATCCGGCTACGACAATGACCGTATCACTGTGTCAGGTACGATTGAGGTCGGCGGCACCTCCGTTGCCTTTAATGGACTATCCAAAGAAGTGGTTATCCAGGAGAGTACCGGTAATCAGTATGACGTTGTGATATCCAACAATAAGGGTTCTCAATTCGTGAGTGCGGGCGAAAGCCTCACGGAGACGGCACGCGTATTCAAGGATGGTATCGAAATCACTGACTATACAGGTTTCACCTTCCAATGGGTCAGGATGCTGGGGGCAGGCGATAGCAACTGGGGAACTGCGCGGACGCAAGTTGTAAGTACCTCGGACGTAAACAATGTACTGAAGCTGCGCTGTGATGTTTCTAAGGGTGGCAGCAAAATAGCCTCCGGTTATGATGAAGTTACTGACTTTTCTGATCCGTACTATATGGTCACGAAGATTACCGGCATTAGCGGGAATTGTGTCAAGAAGGGAGAGACTGCTACTATTACTCCGGTTGCTGCCAAACGTAGTACCGGCGAAGAGGTGCCTTCTCTTATTAAGAGCTGGAGTTTCTCTATCAAAGACAATGCCGGTGCTGCATTTATTCTGACGGGAAAAAGTGCGGCTACATTTACGGGAACAAATTGCCAAGTGAGTTATGATGATATGGTTAGGGCTAAAATGGGCTTATCGGGCACTATTAGCGGGACTGCATAAATTATGTGATATGATGTTGACTGATACATTCTATTTAACAGCTGACGATGTACATTTGTGGATTGAGACAAATCCGGAGACTGTTTCGCTGGATGCGTACAATGTCCAGAAGTCTCCGCTCGCCATCCGGTTTTGGTCGGGTGAGGGCAGCCTGAAAACGGCAATGCCCGCTTATTTGACCTTGAAGGTTGAGAGTGTTGCGGGTAGTAGCGTCACGATATTATATACCTATAACTCTTCTGGCGCCGTGAGCTCGTATAGTTACACAATTCCTGCTGACAAGTACCCGACGGCTAACCGCATCAGCATATATGCTTATGAGGATTCGGCGCGCACGAAGGAGATTGCCTGCCGGCAGGTGAATATCATTGTGGATAATGCCACGCCGTTTCCGCGTGCAGAGGGTTGGTCTGCCGGTCTCACGTATAAGAATGGTGAGTATATCATGGTAGATGATGTATTGTACATGTGGAGCAGTCGCGTGCCGGGTAATACTGCTACTGATCCGAAGACATGGATACAGAACAACCCGACCAGCAAACTGTGGGTGTCATATCCTTATAATAAGATACTTGCTACGCAGATATTGCTTGCTAATTTCGCACTGATTGGTTCTGCCGTATTCAAGGATGAGTATATGTACTCGCAGCAGGGAGTTGATGCTTCCGGCAAATCCACGGTAGATTATCGCGGGTTTGGGAAGTCTGATTTTACCCCTAATTTGCTATTGGATTTCTTAACCGGTTCATTTACTTGCAATGACGTGAACGTGCGTGGAAGTATCGTAACGCCATATATAGGGATTGATGTAACTCCAAATATCGCTAAGTATATAACTGTCTCAGGACGCACAAACGCCTATGTTAACTGTTTGGGGAGCGGCTACCAGCAACACGATCTCTATATACCGTCTGCCCAAGATGTAGCGGCTGGTACGGAATTGAACTTGTATCATTTTAAAGCTTTTGGACGAATATCGCCCGCTCCTTATATTCGGATTACTGGTGGAGAAGAGTTTCTCCCAATTAACAAAGCGATGATCACGCTAACCAATGATGCAGAACTCCAAATGAAAGTTATCTTATACAATGGTGCCAATCGTTGGCTTATTCTCAATAGCCCATACAATCAGCTCAAGAAATCTCCCTTAGTATTAGCACAAGGAAAAGTGTATGGTACCAATACCGGAGCATCTATGAATGAGCGCTATACCTTCGATGACTCTGCCTTGACTGTGACAAGACAAAGTACTGGGATTTATAGAGTGAACTTTTCATCTTCCTGGGGACTCTTTGGTACGGATTACATAGTTTTGTTGACAGGATATGATGCTGTGTATAATACCTCAACAAATGCATCCAAAGCAACCTTAAAGAGTCGTGGAACAACATACTTTGATGTTATGGTATCAGATGATGATTCGTTAAATGATGGGAGCTTCATTTTTCAATTATTGGAGCTCAGAATGTAATTGTAATATACAGAGAATTCTGTCTTTTCCCAGCGCCTCCCGAACGCTGTGATTTCGGAAAATAAATTAAACAAAAAGAGATAGTAAATAAAATGTTAAATTGGACTGATTTTCATAACAGAAAAGATGTCCGTCAAAAGTA
>ERZ791737.303-NODE-303-length-51530-cov-94.713550_pt1 | contig 51530 bp, 48 predicted proteins | sample MGYA00510042_ERZ791737 | MGnify/ENA primary metagenome ERZ791737 (study PRJEB30046, sample SAMN00791965) | human gut metagenome | study: EMG produced TPA metagenomics assembly of the A metagenome-wide association study of gut microbiota in type 2... | reverse complement strand
GATATAGCCACCTTTTATTTAACTATAAAAAACTTAGATTGACGGCTATGAGATTGAATCTGCCCGATAACAGTTTGCTTTGTGTATCCGGGCGGATTCAATCGCCCCTACGGTGAATCAAGTTTTTGACGTCCCCCTCCTGTTTTAAAAGAAGAGCATCTGTTATTTTGTCTGCTCTGTAGAAGTATTATTGATCGAAGTCGAACTTGTGGTTGAAGCAGGGCCTGAGGCCGGACTTGGGTTTGGAGTTGCAACCGGAGCCGCAGCCTGTTCTTCCCAGTGGAAAGGTTCAAACTCTGTGCTCTTGTCCACCCACGACGGTTTACGTGACGCGTAGATAATGAACGGAGCAGAAACAACAACAATACAACCGATAATCAATACGGCAAACCATACGGTATTGCTACCTACGGCAATCTGGCTGGGCGGAATAAAGCTGAGTACGAATGCCAGCAGAGAACCGCAGAAACCAAGGCCGCCTACAAACCACATCAAACCATTACCTTTGCTGCCGATGCGGAAAGGACGCGGAGCTTTCTTCATGTTGTAACGCAGATAGATAGCACCGCTAAACATCAGCAGATACATGATGAGGTAAAGCAATACGGTGAGCTGTGACAATATCTGATAGAAGCTCTGTACGGAAGGCATGACCACAAACAGCAAACTGAGCAATGTTACAGCTAGACCTTGTATGAGCAAGATATTTTTCTGTACGCCGTTTTCATTCGTCTTTTGGAAGAAAGGAGGTAAATAACCTGCCTTACCCACAGCAAAGATACCTTTGGACGGACCGGCTACCCAAGTCAAAACGCCTGCCAGCACGCCAAATGCCAAAGCAATGGCAATGATAGGAGACAACCAGGAAGCATGAACATACTTAAAGTAATTGTCAAAACCTACCAGCAAACTCTGAGTAAGATTGATGTCTTTTTCGGGGATGATGATACCCAGTGCAAAAGTACCGAGTACGAAAATAACGACTGTGATAGCAGCACCGATAAATACGGCTTTCGGATAATTCTTGGCAGGGTTCTGCATATCTTTTACGTGGATACCGCCCATTTCCATACCGGCATAGAACAGGAAGATACTGGATGCAAGAACCAGATTGTCGAAATTACTGAAGTCCGGGAAGAAATTGCCGTCAAAGTTCATTTGGCTCTGTCCGCCTGATGCGAGGTAGATTACCGCCAGTACCATCAGCAATCCGGCAGGGATGATTGTTCCCACCATACCGCCTACTTTGGCTACTTTTCCTACCCAGCCCATACCTTTCAGTGAGATGAAGGTAGCCAGCCAGTAGATGATAAGCACTACGGCCAGTGAATAGTAGCGGTTGGATGCCAGCGACATATCGTGTGCGTCATTCATTCCGATAAATGCCAGTGACACGGCTCCGAAGGTTAATACTGTGGGATACCAGATGGTACTTTCCACCCATTGCAACCAGATGGCGAGGAATCCCCATTTCTTTCCGTAGGCTTCACCCACCCAACGGAACGTACCACCTTGCTTGTCCTGGAACATTGCCGCCAGTTCCGCTGCCACCAGTGAGGTAGGTATAAGGAACACAATAGCTGCAAATAAGTAATAAAATGCCGAACTCAGTCCGTATTCGGCTTCTGCCGGTAGTCCGCGTAGGGATACTACGGCAGTCACATTCATGATAGCGAGGGTAAACACCCCGAGCTTGACTGATTTACTAATGTTTGCCATAAAGTTTAGGTTTTAAAAAATGTAAGTTTTTTATTTACTGTGTCTATAACAACTCCTCAGAAATGATGTTTATCCGTTTAGGTTTATTAACCCCGTGCCCAAGTAAACAAACACAGCCGTGAGGACGTTTCTAGGGGGAAACAATATAAAACAAGTATAGTTTATGAAAACAGCTTTCTCTTCTTTTATTTATTCCCGGAAAGGAATTTATGGGATTTTGCATATCCTTATTCTTTTGCTGTCCCTATTTCTGGTTGTCAGCATCTCGATAGATACCTTTCATAATATTCCGTTTCTGAATCAGGGTTCCTATCTCAAGATACAGCTTTGGATTTGTATGTTTTTCCTGTTCGATTTCCTGTTGGAGTTCTTTCTTGCAAAGGACAAATGGCGGTTTCTGAGCAGCCACTTTATTTTCTTGCTGGTTTCCATACCTTATTTAAATATCATTGATTATTATCATATTACTTTCTCGCCCGAAGTGAGTTATTTTCTCCGGTTCATTCCTCTGCTGAGGGGTGGTTATGCGCTTGCCATTGTGGTGGGATGGCTTTCGGGCAGTAAGGCATCGGGATTATTCACTTCCTACATCACCATGTTGATGGCTACCGTTTATTTTGCCAGTCTGATCTTTTTTGTACTGGAACATAAGGTGAATCCCATGGTAACGGATTATTGGAGTGCGTTGTGGTGGGCATTTATGGATGTTACCACGGTGGGGAGTAATATTTATGCTGTTACTCCCACGGGTAAGATCTTATCTGTAGTGCTGGCAGCCTTGGGAATGATGATGTTTCCTATCTTTACGGTGTATGTCACCAGTTTGGTGCAACAGGCCAATAAGCGGAAACAGGAGTATTACCAGTCGCAACAAACGGGGCAGGGGGATGGTAAATAATCTCTCTATCTGCGTCTAAAATGAGAAAAAAGCCTTATCTTCGTAACCAATAACAAATTGCTAACCTAATTTATAGAAAACAAGATGAAGTTAAAGGCTTTTATTGTTGCGGGGCTGGGTTTGATGCTATGCGCCTCGTGTACAAACAACAAACATTTAATCAGTGATGAGACTGAACGGGCCACTGTTCAGCAGGACTTTGAAACACGGCGTGATACGCTGACCCAAGGAGAGATGTTCCGGATATTCGAACAACCCATGAGTGACGAACAACTGGAAGCAATGACTTTCCTTTATGCTTATATGCCATTGGCAGATATTGCAGATCATTCCGGCGAATATTATCTGGAAAATGTGGATTATACATTCAAGGCACGTGAAGAAATGCCGTGGGGCAAAACAATCCCTGAACGCGAATTTCGTCACTTTGTATTGCCTATCCGCGTAAATAACGAGAATCTGGACGATAGCCGCAAGGTATTTTATGAAGAACTGAAAGACCGTGTGAAAAACCTTTCCCTGTATGATGCAGTACTGGAAGTAAACCACTGGTGCCACGAAAAGGTGATTTATACACCGTCAGACGGTCGCACTAGCAGCCCGTTGGCATCCGTCAAAACTGCCTATGGACGTTGTGGTGAGGAATCTACCTTTACGGTAGCCGCTTTGCGTTCGGTGGGTATTCCTGCCCGTCAGGTATATACTCCGCGTTGGGCACATACCGATGACAATCACGCTTGGGTAGAGGCTTGGGTAGATGGCAAGTGGTATTTCATGGGAGCTTGCGAGCCCGAACCGGTGTTGAATTTAGGATGGTTCAATGCTCCGGCATCACGTGGTATGCTGATGCACACCAAGGTATTCGGACGCTATAACGGACCGGAAGAAGTGATGTATCGCACCCCCCGCTATACTGAAATTAATGTGATTGATAACTATGCACCCACTGCAAAAGCAGATGTGACCATCGTAGATGCCGAAGGCAAACCGGTTGCCGATGCTAAAGTGGAATTCAAAGTTTATAACTATGCCGAGTTCTACACCGTAGCCTCCAAGCAGACCGATGCAGACGGAAAAACATTCCTTACTGCCGGTAAAGGCGATATGCTGGTATGGGCTTCAAAAGACGGCAAGTTCGGTTACTCCAAACTTTCTTTCGGAAAAGACAATGCACTGACTGTGAAGTTGGATAAGACAGCTGGTGAAACTTATTCATTGGACATTGACATCGTGCCTCCTGTAGAAGGTGCCAATATGCCCGAAGTAACTCCCGAACAGCGTGCCGAAAACAATCGCCGCATGGCTGTGGAAGATTCTATCCGTAATGCTTATGTAGCTACATTCATGTCGGACGAATCTGCCCGCAACTTTGCCAAGGAATACCAATTGGATGAAGATGCTGTAGCCAAATTGTTGGTGGCATCACGTGGTAACCACGAAGTAATCCGCGACTTTATGGCGCGTCTCCGTTCTGAAAAGTCAAAGAAGGGCGGCATCGACCTGCTTCAGCAGATTTCTGCAAAAGACCTTCGCGATGTAAGCCTGGAAGTATTGATGGATCATATGATGAATTCGCACCTGTGCGCCAATGCCGAGTATTTCCGTAAATATGTGCGCAATCCGCGTGTAAGCAATGAAATGATTACTCCGTATAAAGCATTCTTTGAAAAAGAAATCTCCAAAGAAGATCAGGAAACTTATCGTGCGGATCCTATGAAAATGGTGGCATGGGTATCCGAGAATATCCGTGTAGACAAAGATTGTAACCTGGGCGGTTCTCCCATCACTCCTGCAGGTGTATGGAAGGCACGTACGGCCGATGCACATAGCCGTGATATTTTCTTTGTTTCGATGGCACGCAGCATGGGTGTCCCGGCACGTATTGATGATGTGACAGGCAAAGTACAGTTGATAGGTGACGAAGGACTGATTGATGTGAACTTTGAAGCTATGGAACAAACCAGTGCGCCTACCGGTAAGTTTGTTGCCAAATATACTCCGATCAAGTCTTTGGCAGATCCGAAATATTATTCTCATTTCTCTATCTCCAAATTGACTCCTGCCGGCACATTGAAATTGCTGAGTTATGACGAAGGCGATATTGATATGGGTGGCGGTGCAACCTGGTCCAATCTGTTGAAGAATGGAACAGCGCTGGATGCCGGAAATTATGTAATGGTAACCGGTACCCGTCTGGCAAGCGGCGGTGTATTGTCCCAGTTGACTTTCTTCACCATCAAGCCGGGAGAGACAACCACTGTAGACCTGGTAATGCGCGAAAGCAAAGATGATATTCAGGTAATCGGTAACTTCAATTCCGAATCTACATACAAACCGATTGATAGTGATGAACTGAAATCCATCTTGGCAACTACCGGTCGTGGTTACTATATTGTAGCCGTACTGGGTGCAGGTCAAGAGCCTACCAACCACGCATTGCGTGATATTGCAGCATTGGGCAAAGACTTTGACGAGTGGGGCAGAGGCATCGTGTTACTGTTCCCGGATGAAGAACAGTACAAGAAGTTCCGTCCGCAGGAATTCCCCGGATTGCCTTCTACCATTACTTATGGTATTGATGTGGATGGTTCTATCCAGAAGCAGATTGCAGACGGCATGAAGTTGTCTAATAAAACAATCCTGCCTATGTTCATTGTCGGTGATACCTTTAACAGAGTGGTATTTGTATCACAGGGTTACACCATCGGACTGGGTGAGCAGTTGATGAAGGTGATACATAAGCTGTAAAAAGGCTTTAAAATCGCTCTTTGTTTTTGGCTTTATAGCGCAGCCTCCCCCTTTTTAAGGGGGATTTAAGGGGGATGTTCTCCTTGGAATAATAGTTGCCTTACTATAGAAAGCAATCATTCCCAAAAAGAACATCCCCCTTGCCCCCTTAAAAAGGGGGAGGCTGCGCATGGAAAAAGTCATATACTTAAAAAGTAAAAACGCGAATATTCACGATGCCATGTGTGAATATTCGCGTTTATAGTTTTGAATATTCACGATGGCTATCATGAATATTCACGTTTTTATGGTTTACTTATCGTCTTCTAAATCCTCGTCCTCATCATCCCAATCATCCTCTTTCTTCACCTTCTTGGATTTATTAGCCTCTTTATTCTTCTTTTCCAGCGCTTTGTCATTCTCGTCTTTCAATGCCAGTTCGGCTAAAGCAGCTTTCACCTTTTCGGGATCTGTTACCTCATTCAGATATTCTTCAATCTTCACGGTGCCGCCCATGGATACTTTAGAATTGCGGTAAATCATACCACTTGCCACGGCGCTGCGTCCTGAGAAATGGAATTCGGATGTACCTGTTTCTTCTGCTATTTTGCGTATATTGCCCGCGTTTACGCCACAACCCGGCATAATGATAAGTCTGCCGTCAGCCTGTTCCACCAGTTCTTTCAACAGGGGAATACCTTTCTCGGCAGTACTTTCCTGTCCGGAGGTAAGGATGCGGTCAATACCCAGCTCTATGATCTGTTCCAAAGCCTCCTTGGGATTGCTGCACATATCAAAGGCACGGTGGAAAGTGACGCTCATTTCGCCTACACCGTTCATCAGTTTCTGCATCAAGGGAACATCTACATTGCCTTCTGCTGTCAGGCAACCGAATACCACGCCGTCTGCACCCAGTTGGCGTGCTACTTTAATATCATGCAGCATGATTTCTTGCTCGATGGGAGAATATAGAAAATCTCCGCCACGGGGACGGATAATGACATGCAATTTAGTTTGATTTAATAATTGGCGCGCCATACGGATTTCACCAAATGACGGGGTAGTTCCGCCTTCTGGAATACCTGCACATAATTCTACACGATAAGCACCTGCTTGTTGTGCCTTCACAGCACTTTCTACAGAATTGGCGCAAATCTCAATTTTTGATTTGTTACTCATAAAGTTATTTAATAGTTAATTCAATCACATAATCAACATCATCGGGTACCTTGGGCAGTTTCAGCAATACTCCGTCTTTCTCTTGTCGGAAAGAGATGGGCGCTTTGTCTGTAAACTGTACAGCCTTTTTCACCTTTGCTGCTAAAGGTATATAGAGTCCGTTGTCTTTCAAGTCCAGAATATGGATAAACAGGCGGTCGCCTTTGCGGGTGGATACTCCCCACGTGTGAGGGGCAACGTCTCCGCCACGGGTTCCATAAATGGTTTCTCCATATGTATCCATCCATTTGCCTACCTCTTTCAGGCGTTCTACGGCAGTAGCCGGAAGTTCGCCATTGGGTTGCGGGCCGATGTTCATCAATAAATTAGCATTCTTTCCGGCAGCACGAACCAAGTAATGGATCAACGCTTTCGGCGATTTATAGTTTTGATCTTCTATTCTGTATCCCCACATGCCGTTCATGGTTTCGCATGTTTCCAGGGGAAGTGCGCTGACGCTTTGTCCTGAGTAACCTGCCTTGTTTTCTCCGGGCAGGTCACGCTCAAATATCTGTATATCTTCACCTGCATAGGGGGTGCGGTGGTGGTTGTTTCCCACCAGGCAGCCGGGTTGCAGTTTGTGTATCAGTTCGTACTGTTGGGATAATTGCCAGTCAAAGTCCTCGGGTTGATCCCATACACCGTCAAACCAGATAGCGCCTACTGGACCGTAGTTGGTTAACAGTTCAGTCAACTGGTTGTTCATGAATTGGTAATAACTTTTCCAGTCACCATGTCCTTTGGGGCGTCCTGTGCCCTGTCCGGTTCTTCCTACAGGATAATCCTCGCGACGCCAGTCCAGATGGGAATAGTAAAAATGCAGCTTGATGCCTTGCTTGTGGCATTCATCTGCCAGTTCTTTCAGCACGTCACGTTTAAAAGGTGTGGCGTCTACTATATTATAGTCCGACCATTGGGTGTGGAACATGGAGAAACCGTCGTGATGGCGGCTGGTGATGCAGATGTATTTGGCACCCGATGCCTTGATGGCGGCTACCCACTGGGCGGCATTGAACCGTGAGGGATAGAAACCCGATGCCAACTTGGCGTATTCCTGCCAGTTGATATTGTTGTTGGTCATATACCATTCCCCTTGTGCCGTCATGCTGTAAATTCCCCAATGGAGGAAGATACCAAACTTGTTATCTTGAAATTCTTGACGGGTTTTCAGATTCTCCGGAGCAGGGATATAACTCTTTTCGGAGGATTGTGCAAAGGCCAAACTGCCTGTCATAAGGAGAAGTGCCGCACTTAAACCTATTTTCTGGATGACTTTGTTCTTCATAATATTATGAATTATGGGTGCAAAGATAGGCATAATGTAAGAGTGTGAGAAATATTTAGCGGAAAATATTTTCTATAAAAAAAGCCGGTACTTCCTTGCTGGTGCAAAAGAAATATCGGCCTTTCCATTGAGATGAATATATTATTCTATGCTGATGCGGTGACCGTTGAAGATATTCATACCTAATTTGTTCATAATATATTTGATGGCAAGTTGCGCTTTCACGGAGTTTCCGGCATCGTCCAGAGGAGGGGCAAAAGCGGCAATTCCCATGATGCCCGGCATTACTCCCATCACACCGCCTCCTACACCCGTCTTGGCAGGAATCCCGGAAGTGTAGAGCCAGTCGCCTGTGTGCTGATAGAAACCTACGGTGGCTATCATGGAAGTGATTTTCGGGGCAAGTTCTTTTTTGAATACTTGCTGTCCGGTGCTTGGGTTCAATCCTTCGTTGGCGATGGTTGCTCCGCAGATGGATAGCTGTTCGGCGGTGATACCCATGGAGCATTGGCGGGTATAAAGGTCGAGTGCCATATCGGGATCGTCGTAGATGCGGTTATAATTTTTCAATAGCCAGGCGATAGACCGGTTGTTGAAATTTGTTGCCGATTCTGATTTATACAGTTCGTCAATCAACTGTGGAGCGCTGCCACAGAGCTCGGTCATATTGTCTACAATCGCTTTCCATTTGGCGTCGCTGTTGCCTATGGGCTCCACCATGCTGTCGGCAGAGATGGCTCCGGCGTTTACCAGCGGGGTAGAGGGATGGTCGTTTTCCAGCAGGATGGCCATGATGGAGTTGAATGGTAATCCGGTGGCATCTGCACCGATCATTTCGAGCACTTTCTGTGCACCGTATTGGCGGAGTATCAGGATGGCAGTCAATACTTTGGATACGGATTCAATACCGAATTTGTATTGATAGTCGCCTAATTGGATTTTTTCTCCGTTCATCAGGCAGATGCTGATTCCAAAGAGTTTGGAGTCGATGTTTGCCAGATAGGGGATGTAGTCGGCATTTTTACCGCCTGTATTGTCTTTGTACAGGTTATATGCCTCTTGGGCGGCATCCTTTATTTGTTGGATGGTGATAATTCTTTCCATAAAATAATTCTATTGAAGTAAACATGAACCGTAGGGGCGGATTGAATCCGCCCGGAAACACTCCGAATGGTGTAATCGTAGATGCATTTGGGCGGAAGCATTCCGCCCCTACAGTAGATGTTTACGTTAATGTATCAATGTTTACTTTTTTGTGGCATTGCTATGCGCATTATGCGTAAACACAGTGCCTTTTACTTCTATATTCTTATCCTGCGCAATACGCGTCTGTGTAGGATATTCCAGTTTTTCCAGATCGGCAACAGCGTTGTTGATGTCATTCAACAACATATCTGCCATATCGCGGCTGAATCCTTGGCGGACAACAATACGCATCACTACATAATTCTGAAGATTATCAGGCAATGTATAAGCCGGAACCATCCAACCACTTTGCTGCAACTTAGCTTGCAAATCGTAAAGAGTCCATTTGGCATCCTTTGCATATTCGGGCTTCATGTACCAGATAAACAACGGATTAGGTATCTCTTCGCTGTAGTTTGCAAACGGAGTCATCTTGGCAATTTCACTATGCAGATACTTGGTGATTTCCATTGAATTGTACTGGATAGCTTTGTAACCGTTGAATCCCAAACGGATGAACTGGTAATACTGGCCCAGAATCTGTGCGGCAGGACGGCTGAAGTTCAAGCCTACCTGTGTGATGTTGGCTCCCAAATAGTTCACGCTGAATGACATGGCATCCGGCAAATATTTCTTGTCTTTCCATACCACCCATCCAAGGCCCGGATAAACCAATCCGAACTTGTGGCCGGAAGTACTGATGGAAAGTACCCATTTCAGACGGAAATCCCATTTGGTATCGGGATTCAGGAACGGAAGGATGAAACCACCCGTAGCGGCATCTACGTGGATAGGAACATCATAACCGGTCTTTGCATTATATTCATCCAATGCTTTGTCCAAGGCTTCCACATCATCGTTCAGTCCGGTCCATGTCACACCTTGTATGGGGACGATGCAGATGGTGTTTTCATCACACATCTTCAATGCTTCTTCGGGGTCAAGGGTTGTTTTGTCCAAAGTGAGAGGTACTTGGCGCATTTCAATCTGCCACAGTTGGGCAAACTTTTCCCAAACTACCTGGAAACCGCTTGAGATAACGAAGTTAGGTTTATCTGTCGGTTTGCCTTGGGCTTTACGTTTGTCTCTCCAACGCAACCAGGCGGCTACACCGCCCAGCATACATGCTTCGCTGGAACCGATAGCCAATGCTCCGGCTTTCCATTTTGCCTGTTCGGGTGAGTTCCACAGGTTTGCCATGATGTTGATACATTTGGCATTCATTACGGCGATACGCGGATATTCCGTTTCATCAATGTAGTTGATGTTGATGGCTTCGTTCATCAGTTTGGTGGCATAATCGTCCATGTAGGTGGTAACGAATGTTGCCAGGTTCAGGCGGGGCTGGGTTTGGGCGTAAGTTTCATCTTTTACCATCTGGTAGGCAATCTGCGGGGTGGTAGGGTCCATGGGGATAGTGTCTACCGGTGCGGGTTGCAGCATTTCGTTTGAGCCAAACACGGCTGTCTTGGCGTCACCGTCTCTCAAATCACAATTACAATCTTTCATTTTACTTAAAGTTTAGGTTAGTAATACAATGAAGAACGTGGGATTTTCCCGCGTTTTCCCCATGAACAGGAGGTTTTGGGAAAAGTTTCTCGATTTTATCTTTTTTAATTTATGGTAGGTGGTTGGGGGGATCAGTTCATTCCCATCCCGTTATGCTGTGCGGTTACTATTCTATATTTTTCCCTACCTGTTCATCCCCCAGGTTCACCGTGGTTTTCCCTTCTTTCAGCTTTTGGCATCTCTGTCCACGGGGTTGTTACGCATCACGATACTGTAATTAATCATACTCATTAAGAATTAAAACGTTCATACTAAATACTTTGAAACTCACTTGTGCAGGATGGTGAGGGAGATGCTTTGTTGCCGCTATTGATCTTCGGGTGTTGCCGTTACTAATCATCGGGCTTCGTCATTACTAATCGTCGCGCGTCGTCATTACTAATCGTTGACCCTCATCGTCCTACGCAGCGAAGATACGTCGTGCCCATGACGCAGGAACGTCATTATAAATGATACCTCAATATGATACAGGATGCTGCACGATATTACGCAATATACGGGGAATGCGTTAAGGCACATGGATGTCCTTTACAGTCACCCCGACCTTTCATAGCTCCACCCCACCCGTGCATTGGGTCGTGGTGGCGCATCGGCAGGAATCGGTACGCCGTCATACGATCGCTGTTTCGTCTTGGGATCATACTGCTCATAGGGCGAGTACGCCTTGTTCTGCACCTTTCCGCGGATGTACTCTTTCAGTTCCTCGTCCACTTTGCGGCGGGTGGGCGAGCCTTGGCGGATGAAGTTCATGAAGTACGATTTTGCCTCATGGTCTGAGGTGATGTTGTGCTCCGTGCCTTGTGCAATGACGTGGCGGGTGAACAGGTGGGTGATGAAGTTTAGGTTCTCTGCCAGTGCCATTTTCATTCCGCTTTGCATGGCCACCACTTCCAGCCATGAAGTTTGGGCGAAGGCATCGTGTATGCATTCCGTCCATTCTCGTGTCGGCTTCAAGTTGTCTGGTCGGGAAGTAGTAGTAATTTCTTTCTGGTTATATTTAATATTAATATTATTATTCCCCGAGGTAGTGGAAACAGCGCCAAAATCACTGCTTTTTGCCTGCTGAAACGATGTTTTTTCATCCGTTTTCGAGGTGTTTTTATAGCTTTTACAAGCTGTTTTTACTGTTTTTTCGACTATGGTTCCGGTCGTTTTTCCTGCTTTCGGGGCATCCTTTTCCGTTTGAGAAGTTTCTTTTCCCACTTCTTTTCTCACTCCTTTTTCGCTCGCTTCCGCCTCGACGTTTGCCGCCGGACTTGCCGTTTCTTTTGCCACCTTGCAGTTGGTGTACGGACGGGTAATATCCATTTCCTCATCCAGCATGGTGCTGCTGAATGTTCCGTCCTCGTCCATGCTGAACAGCTCGAAGTCGCAGATCACCCGGTTGAGGGTTTCGGTGTCTGTTTTGAATATCTTTGCCAGCAGTTCCAGTTTGTGGAGGTTGTGGCAACACTCTTTCTGCATGTACAGGAAGAAGTACATTTGAAAGTAGAGGCTGATCCCTTCGTGTCCCATCTCCTCGCTCAAGCTGATTACACGGAAATCTGACATCATATTCAGGTTCAGGTGTATTTGTTGTTCTTTCTTTGGTTTCATTGCTTTGTAATTTAATAAAATATTTATTCCGCTTAGTGCACTAATTGTCTTGATGACAATGCAAAGGTAGGTAGAATAAAATTAAGAATATAGGCGTGTTTTTAGGGGTGTAACAGGCCTATGTGGTTGATGTTTAGCGAGTAAGGTGTATGCGAAGTGCAAAAACAGACCTACAAAGAAAATCTTACTTTTTTTGTCGCATGGGCTTAACTTGCTGTCTTTCTTACGTTTATAGGAACCTTTGGTTTTATGGTTCTTTGGGCATATACTTCTTTCTCACTTCCGTCATTAATATGGTGTACACTTCTTCGTCTGTAAATCCGTCGAAGGTAAAGATAAGGCTGATGGTGTGTGCAAATGCTTGTGTGATGGTGGCGTTCTCGTCTTCGTTTCCTGTGACGAGGGGATGGTTCATGTCAAACATATTTTGGGCAAACTCCACCAATGCTTTTGTTTTTTGCTCCCGGTTCTTGCCGGGCAGTTGTTTTTTGATGCGGTTGTTGGTCAGCAGTCCGCGCGTTTGGGGGCAGAGTCGGGCTATGGAGTTATTCAGCGAGAGGGCTTCGGCAAGTTCGTCCGGGGTGAGCGGCTCTTTTTTTTATACCGTTCGTTCAGTTGCTTCTTGGTTTCTTTCAGGAGCTTCTTCAGTGAGGGGGCTTCTTCTTGCTTCTTTGCCTTTACTCGTTTTTGGGGTTTCACTTGTTTGTTGTTTTGTTCTTTGTTGAGGTCTTCCTCTTGTTTTCCTGTAAAATCTTTCATCTTTTTCCTATATTAAATTGATTGATATAATAGTTGTTTTTGTATAGCTGTAGGGGCGGGGTTCGCCCGCCCGAAAACAGTTTGCTTTCTGTTTTCGGGCAGGCAAACCCTGCCCCTACGGTGGGTGATGGCGCGTTGTGCTATCGGGCGGACACATGGGTCCGCCCCTACGGCAAAAGGAGGGGTGATGTTAGTTCTTTTGATGCATTCATCCTCTTAATCCGTTGCCTTCGGGGGATTTGCAATCCTCGACTTTCACCTGGTGTTATGGGGTTGTTTCAATGGCTTCAAAATGATTTTGTAGATTGCTGAATTTATTTTTCATGGCATCTAACTTGCTACCGGGCACTTTGATTTTGAAATTGCTGCTGGCATTATTGAATGCACCACTACTGATTGTAATCCCACTCACATTCACTCCTTCTGCAATAGGCCAAGTGATGGTCTCTAGTGCGGAGCATTCACTGAACATATGCCAATCTATTTTAGTGAATGTAGAGGGAAGTGATACCTCTTTCAGGTTGGTACAGAATTCGAATGTATATTTCTCGGTAGATGTTATTCCTTCAGGAATCTCGATTTTCTCTAATTTTGCACATCCATAAAAAGCATAATCGTAAATTGTTGTTACACTGGTTGGGATGGTTATACTGGATAGGTTGCTGCAACCACGGAAAGCTCCATATTCTGCATAATAACTTCCTCCTATCGTTTTCAATCCTTTGGGCAATTTGACAGATGTCAATGTGGTATTATTTTGGAAAGCCTCTCTGGGCAATTCTGTCATATCCACATTTTCCATATCCAGATAGGTAATGGTTGTATTGTTTTTGATTGCATTTAAATCATTACTATTCATGCGCCCATTCACCGTCAGCGAATTCCCTGTAAATCCCTCTAGCATTTCCTGTAAATTGCCATTGGCAGCAGTGACATATAGATAATAATTGTTATCTGTTCGTATATCTAGTGAGCGCATAATACTTTGGTTATTATCTACATTCAGCACCACTATCAGTTTACCATTATATTCTGCCCAATCTGTATCAGAACTGCTTGGCGAGTATAGCACCAGTGTATTATGTGTTTCATCTATAGGGTCTGCTTTCCATCCCTTAGGAATAAATATGTCTGTGGTGTGGGTACTGCCGGAAGGGCAGGTTATTTGGCAAGTCACGGTCATGGAGTTACCTGCATAAGGCCAACTGGCGGGTGCAGTCAGCGTAAGGCTGGCAGCTTTATAGATAGGTACTTGGTAGCTGCTTCCTCCTGTCAGTTCCAAAGTGAGGTAATCACCAGTGGCAGTTACATTTTGGAAGAAAGAATCTCCTTTTTCACCTTGCGGACCGGTTGGTCCTGTTGCTCCCGTAGAACCATTTTGGCCCTCATCGCCCGAAATTTTCCACCACGTTGTGCCATTGTCCACGCTAAGATATACGGCGGTAGAAATAATTGTATTTCCTTGCCCGTCTTTCGTGCCGCTTTTCAATGTATTACCCAGCTGCACCTTTGGGGTGGGGGCATCTTTCCCGGCATCTCCTTTGCTGCCATCTTGTCCGGTGGCACATACCTTGTCGTTGTTGGTACCTACGGTGATCCATACTCCGTCCACTGTCCAATACCATTTCCCGTCTTTGTCTTCCCGGGCGCTGATGGTGGGTGTATGTCCGGCACTGCCTTCTGCTCCGTCTTTTCCATCCCAAATGGTGAAAGTGCCGTTAGTGGTCTTTCCTGTCGCATCTGTTTCGGTCCAGCTTATTTTTTGTCCCGTCTTTCCGTTATCGGTAATGGATTCTATGGCGGTGATGTATTTCTTTCCTGCCAGCAAGGTGCGGAAGGTGGCCATGTCGTTATTCATATTATCCAGCCGGGTTTGTATGGTTTGTGCCCATTTCCAAGTGGGGATTTCTATCGTGGTGTTGTCGGTCAGTGTAAAGATTACTTTGTTTTCGTCCTCGGTGTTTATTGATTGAAACATACTGTCGCCGTTGCTGCCGGTTGCTCCTGTTGCGCCTTTGTCGCCCGATACCTTGGTCCATTTCTTTCCTCCGTCTACACTCAGATACACAGCGTCAGCAGTCCACGGTCCGCCTGTGGTTCCGGTGGTAGTCAGTTCATCGCCTGTTTTCAGTTGAGGGGTAGGGGCATCTTGTCCGGGTTTCCCATCAGTGCCGGGCTTGCCGTCGGTTCCGTCATTGCCATCTGCTCCATTGTTGCCGTCGGCTCCATCCTGTCCGTTGGCACGAATGGGGTTTCCTTGGGTATCGGTCATCAGGTTTCCATTCAGTGTCCAGTACCAATTTCCGTCCTCGCCTTGTGTCAGGCTGACGATGGGGAGGGTGGCGGCGTTTCCGTCTTCTCCCTTGTCGCCTTTGTCTCCTTGTTCTCCTTTATCGCCTTTTGCGCCGTGGTAGATGGTGATGGGCGATTGGGACTTGAAGGCGATGGTGTATCCCACTGTTTCTCCGTTCAGGGTGACGGGTGTCACTGCGGTGATGTAGTCGTTTTCGGTCACCAGCCTTTGCAGGGCTTCTATGTTTCCGTTCACTACTTTTTGCCAGGTTTCCAGTGCGGCAATGCGCTGTTCTTGTTCGTTCACGGCGTCCCATAGTTTGTCGTCGTTGTAACATCCCGATAGTAATAGCAGGGTTAATGCTATCATCCATAGGGTGAGTTGTTTACTCCTTGTTTTGTGGTTCATAAATACTTTTCTTTTTATTGGTGAATTAATAGTGATATAAATTGCTTTGATTCAGTTATCGAAAGGAAGGATTTTCACTCTTTCTGTATTCGAAACTTGAATCTTTTGCAAAAATAATCATTAAGTCTTTAAATAGGTTGTAAAAGCTTTATTATTTTAATGTACCTCATAAAAAGTTAAGCTATGGTGGGCAGAAGGTGGGTGGTAGTGTCGGTGGATAATACTTCTGCCGTTATTTCAGAAAAAACAAGCAAGATGGCTTACATAATCCGATTATTTTCCCTAAGTTTGCATAGGTATAACATATAGTATATTAAGTACGAAACGAATGAAGCATCTGATTATAAAAAACTTAGGACCGATAAATGCTATTGAGATGGAAATGAAACGGGTTAATTTGATTATTGGTCCGCAGAGTTCCGGCAAGAGTAGTGTGTTGAAAGTCGCTTGCTACTGTACTTGGGTTGAGAAAAGAATATCGGTGGAACAAAACCCCGATAAGTTTGCCGAACCCGGGTACTTTGAACGATACTTGGTGTCTTTTCATAAATTAGAAGGCTTTGTTCGGCAGGATACTTATATAGAATATGAATCGGACATTATGAAATTCTCTTTCTCTAAAGAGAGTGAGGCTTTCCGGTTTGAATGGAAAAACAGATGGGACTATCGTAAGAGTAAAATATCATATATCCCGGCCGAAAGAAACATTGTTGCTGCTATCCCCAACTGGTTTGAAGTGAATATGGCGAATAACAACATCCGTAATTTTATGGCGGATTGGGAGCTTGCCCGCAAGAACTTCACAGATAGCGACAGACTGGATATATTGAATTTGGGAGTGAGCTATTTTTATGATACAAAGAGCAAGGAAGATAAAATGCAGGTTGCCCAGGGGAAGTTCCTTAATTTTACAAATACTTCCAGTGGATTGCAGTCGTTGGTTCCCCTATATGTATTCCTGAAATATTTCACAGAACGCTTTTTCCTGAAAGAGGAAGAAGAAGGAAATGTAATAGGTGAGGAGATAAAGAAGCATTTGGCAGAGGTAATATCTTCCGAAGTATTCTCCGGTTCAAAGTCTAAAGAAGATGCGGACAAGTTCTCTGCTCTTTTCTCTAATTTTACCAAAGTAAACAACTGTAATATCTTCTTGGAAGAACCGGAAGAAAATCTGTTCCCTCTGACCCAGCGCGATTTGGTTAATGCATTGGTAGAGATGATAAATGGGGAACGGAAACATAATTTATTTATTACCACTCATAGCCCTTACGTCATGGCGTCTTTCAATAATCTGATTCAGGCAGGTGATGTGTTGGACGAGGATAGGACGAAACAAGAGAAGCTAGCCCGGATAATGCCGCTTTCTCTGGTCCTGAATTATGAAGATGTGGGCGCATATGCCATAAAGGATGGAAACTTGCATACCATGATGGATGATGAAATGAAACTCATTTCTCCAACAGAACTGGATGCCGTATCTGACGAAATATCCATTCAGTTTGGAAAATTGCTTGAACTATGAAACAGAATCCCCCCGTCAATTACCCGATAGGATAACCTATTGTTGTTTCTCCGTAAGATACTTCCAATAACGCACCGGCATATCCTGCCTATGCTTTCTGGGATTCCAACGCTCCTTGATGCAGATCGCTTTAAAGTAAGTCTTCCACAGATTTTGGAATAACTTCTCATCGTTATCCATCAGGCTTTCATTCAGCATGCCTGTAACCAGGTGTGCCTGGTGGGGATCTTGGAAAGTAACTTCTTCCATCGTTTTCAGATCATAATAATACCCATATTGCCGCTTTACATCATAAATGAGCCAGCGTTGGTCGGCAAAACGATCCTTGAAGTGGTCTACCGCCAGCGGCAATGCATTGTATAGCGGCTCTACGGCAGCAAAGAATGTTCCATCCGCAGCCTTTTGGAAGCGGATGAATTGCATGAGGTGGACACGCTCGCCATCTACTTTCTTATAGATCTTAGAGAGTTCCAAAACGTCAGGATCAGCAAAATTGGTTTCAATGGAGCGTGGGGAGTCCACCGCCTTGCGGATATAGCGGAAAAGTATCTTGTCCACTTCCGGCAACTCCGACAGCCAGCAATAAGTAAGGGCGGTAAGGGCAGAGCCGGAAATCTTTTTCTGTAGTCCGCGCCATACGCGCAGGGCTTTCCCTTCATCGGTGGAGATGTGGATGGCTTCATCATAAAACAGGGGGAAGGGCTCGCCTTCCATCAAAAGCAAGTCGGGAAAGGTCTTGCGGAAATAAGCGTCGAAAATGCAGGTGAGCAAGCCTTCAAAGGTATGGTCGTAGATAAATAAAGTCATTCGTTATCTTCAAATGTCAGCGTCAGTTGGCGTTCGTCTATTCTCTTTTTGGGTTTGGGCAATAACAGTTTGCGCACGCCCATGGGGGTCAATTCGTTGACCGTTCGCGTGGGCAACTCGTTGCAGGTAATGAAGTATTGCGCTTTCTTCATTACTACGCCTATCTTTTTCAGTTCATAGAATCCCAGTTTGGAGAAACGGCGCGAAGCGACAATCTGCCGTGCAGACTTTACTCCGATGCCTGGTACGCGGAGAATCATTTCATAATCCGCCCGGTTTATATCCACCGGAAATTGTTCGGGATGGCGCAATGCCCAGCCCAGTTTGGGGTCTATCTCCAAATCCAGGTCGGGGTAGGAGTCATCTACTATCTCCTCCACCTTGAACTGATAGAAACGTAGCAGCCAGTCGGCCTGATAGAGGCGGTTCTCGCGCACCAGGGGCGGCTGTTTCAATGCGGGCAGGCGTTTGTCATAGGTGTTTACCGAAATGTAGCCCGAATAGTAGACGCGCCGCATGGTGGGATGCTGATAGAGGGCGGAGGAAAGATGCAATATATCTTTATCGCTCTCCGGGGTAGCGCCTACAATCATTTGCGTGCTTTGTCCTGCCGGCACAAAACGGGGGGCGTGGCGGAATTTCTTCCGGTCTTCCTTGTTGGTCAGCACTCCCTGCTGTATGTAGCGCATGGGTTGGTACACACTGTTGTGGTCTTTTTCGGGCGCCAGCAGTTTCAGGTTTTCCTCCTTGGGAATCTCTATGTTCACACTGAGGCGGTCGGCATAGAGCCCGGCTTCGTTTACCAGTTCGCGGCTGGCTCCAGGGATGCTTTTCAGGTGGATGTATCCGTTGAAACGATGTACCAACCGCAGGTCTTTGGCTACACGCACCAGGCGTTCCATGGTGTAATCGGGGTTGCGCACTACGCCCGAGCTGAGGAAAAGCCCTTCTATGTAGTTGCGGCGATAAAACTCGATGGTGAGGTCTACCAGCTCTGTCACTGTGAGGGTGGCGCGGGGGATGTCATTGCTTCGGCGGTTGATGCAATAGGCGCAATCGTAGATGCAATAATTGGTCAGCATCACCTTTAGCAGGGAGATGCAACGCCCGTCCTCGGCAAAACTATGGCAGATGCCCCAACCGCCCACAGTATTTCCCAGTGTGCCGGCTTGGTTGCGGCGCACGGTTCCACTGCTGGAGCAGGAAACATCGTACTTGGCTGATTCTGCCAGTACTTTTAGTTTGGTAAGGACGTTCTCGTTCATTGTTTTAATTGGATATTTCTGCCAAAAATACGGATAGTGTTTGGAATGAGCAAATGGTTTGGAGATTCTCCCGTTAATTTTTTGTTTTCTAACCTAGGTTAATAAAGGTAGGAAAATAACCGTAGGGGCAGGTTTCAAAGAGGGCACTGAAAAAGTCCCTAGCTGATAGTAATATATCACCTGTAGGGGCAGGGTTTGCCTGCCCGAATATACAAAGTGAACTGTTTTCGGGCGGGCAAACCCCGCCCCTACAGCAAAAGGATGGCAAAAAATACTTTTTCAGTGCCCTTGTTTCAAACCTGCCCGATAACATGCATTGCTTGGAACGAATGGTGCGGATACAAGAAGGGCGGGTTTGGAACCCGCCCCTACGTTATAATTCTATTGAATATAGATTAGTGGCAATGTCCGCAGCCGCAACCGCCTTCTTCTCCACAACCGTCGCCGCAATCATCTCCGCCGCAACCGCATCCGCAGCCTTCGCCGCTCATCATGTTCAGCATACCCTGAATTTCTTCGTTGGTAGCCGGACGTGATTCCACTACTTCGCCTTCGAAAGTAAGATCCTTACCTGCGTGCGGGTGGTTCAAGTCCACAGTAACAGTGTCACCGGTCACTTCGCCTACAGTGGCATAGAAGTGGTGGCCTTCATTGTCCTGCAAAGGAATGATAGCTCCCTGGAAGATGCGTTCTTCATCAAACACACCATCAATAGTGAACATTTCTTTTGATACAGTGCGTACACCCTCGGGCATATATTCTCCGTAGGCTTCTGCGGTGGGGATCACAAAATTAAATTTATCACCTTTGTTCAGAGCGGTTATTTCGGTTTCGAAACGTTCCAGCGTAGTTCCCAAACCTGAAATGAACTGGAACGGGTGTTCTACAGTTGCTTCTTCTACCATTGTTTTCTTACCGTCTTGCATAACGTACAGTTTGTATGCTACGGTGATGTACTTATTTTCCATGTTTTCTATATATAATAATGTAATATAAACTACTTGCGTAGATTTTTCGCCCGCAAAGATACGAATTAATTCTCCTACTAGCCTCGTTATTACGTTTATATTACATAAATTTGTTATAATGATACCATATAGGGGATTATGGTAACATTAATATCTTGATGTAGATCAATTAAACGTGTGTTTTGATAGCTGTTTGCGTTTATTAACGGAAAAGTGATACGATGTTGTAAAACATATCCTTATCTTCGCAGCAGGAAAAAGATAAGGTAACAAAGATAACAAGATTGTTTTTAAAAGGTATTACTTAGTTTTTTAAGGGTACTAAGTAAGTTGTTTTTAGGTTTAACACATTAAAATTTTTAGGTATTATGAAACGTTTAGTATTATTGGTAGCTGTGGCATTGGGAATGTCAGCTACAAGTTTCGCAGGAAACAAAGTAGAAGGTAAAGATTGGAAAGTGGATGTTAACGTCGTAAAGTTGAGCAAGTATTTGAATTTGGATGCACGCCAAATGGAAGAAGTATCCAGCATCTCAGATTACTTTGCCGACAAAGTACAGAGCGCAAGCTACGCAAAAGAAGATAAACAAGGTAAGAAATTGCGTGAAGCCGTATATGGAAACTTCAAACTGATGAAGCGTACATTGACCAACGAACAGTATAAGAAATATGTGCAGTTGGTAAATGTTACCCTGAAGAACAAAGGTTTGGACTATTATATGGAAGATGTGGCTAGCAGATAATAGTAGAACAAAATAAAAGGACTAAAGAGAGGATGTACTGGTTTGCATCCTCTCTTTTTGCTTTTATGCCAAGGGAAGAAGATGAACGTTTGTGATAAAATGATTATTTAAGGGCTGGTTTAGTTACGAATAATAATTTATAAGAAAAAAAACCTTCATTTTATTTGTTTGTTACGAAAAACGCCTTACCTTTGCAGTCGTTAAAGAAACAAAGAAAACAGATATATGAATATTACTACTCTAAATAACCTGGCAGTCCTGCATATTATTCGCGTCGTGGTGGTCCCATCAAGAGCGTGAGAAAGGTTGTGTATGTGTAGTTGTACATATAAAGAAATAATTGAAGGCCTTTCTCACATGGTGAGAGAGGCTTTTTCAATAAATAATAGGAAGTTATAGATTTTAGAATAAGATGAAGAATCAGTTACGCAGCTCGTTTAGCACACAAGGACGCCGCATGGCAGGAGCAAGAGCTCTGTGGGTGGCTAACGGCATGAAGAAAGAAATGATGGGTAAACCCATTATCGCCATAGTAAACTCGTTTACGCAGTTTGTCCCCGGACACACGCACCTGCACGAAATAGGACAGCAGGTGAAAGCCGAGATTGAAAAATTGGGATGCTTTGCGGCAGAATTCAATACGATTGCCATAGACGACGGTATCGCTATGGGACACGATGGTATGCTCTACTCACTGCCCAGCCGCGACATCATAGCCGACAGCGTGGAGTATATGGTAAACGCCCACAAGGCAGATGCAATGGTGTGCATCAGTAACTGTGACAAGATTACTCCGGGTATGCTGATGGCTGCCATGAGACTGAATATCCCTACGGTATTCGTATCCGGCGGCCCTATGGAAGCAGGAGAATGGAATAATCAACATCTGGACTTGATTGATGCCATGATAAAATCGGCCGACGCTTCTGTCAGTGATGAAGAAGTGGCTCAGATTGAGAACAATGCCTGTCCCGGTTGCGGTTGCTGTTCGGGTATGTTTACGGCAAACTCCATGAACTGTCTGAATGAAGCCATTGGTTTGGGACTTCCGGGCAACGGTACTATCTTGGCTACCCATGCCAATCGTACTCAGTTGTTCAAAGATGCAGCCGCATTGATCGTGAAGAACGCTTATAAATATTATGAAGAAGGCGATGACAGCGTATTGCCCAGAAGCATTGCCACCCGCGACGCTTTCCTCAATGCCATGACGCTGGATATAGCGATGGGCGGTTCTACCAACACCGTGCTCCACCTGCTGGCAATAGCCCATGAAGCGGAAGTGGATTTCAAAATGGATGATATTGATATGCTTTCACGCCACGTGCCCTGCCTGAGCAAGGTAGCTCCGAATACTCAGAAATACCACATTCAGGATGTGAACCGTGCAGGAGGTATCCTTAATATATTAGGAGAACTGTCCCGAGGCGGTCTGCTGAAAACAGACGTGAAGCGCGTGGACGGACTGACACTGGCAGAAGCTATCGCAAAATATGATATATGCAAGGAGAAAGTGGATGCAGAAGCAAAACGCATCTATTCCAGTGCTCCGGGCAATAAATTCAATATTAAACTCGGCTCTCAGAACGCTGTTTACAAGGAACTGGATACCGACCGTGCCAACGGTTGCATCCGCGACCTGCAACACGCTTATAGCAAAGATGGTGGACTGGCGGTACTGAAAGGAAACATTGCACAAGACGGTTGCGTGGTAAAGACCGCCGGAGTAGACGAAAGCATCTGGAAATTCTCCGGTCCCGCTAAGGTATTCGATTCTCAGGATGCAGCCTGCGAAGGCATCTTGGGCGGAAAGGTGGTGAGTGGCGATGTGGTTGTCATTACCCACGAAGGCCCCAAAGGCGGTCCCGGTATGCAGGAAATGCTTTATCCCACTTCGTACATCAAATCAAAACATCTTGGAAAAGAATGTGCATTGATTACCGACGGACGTTTCAGCGGCGGTACTTCCGGATTGAGTATCGGACACGTTTCTCCCGAAGCAGCAGCAGGTGGCAACATCGGAAAGATTGTAGACGGAGACATTATCGAGATCGATATTCCAAACCGCAGCATCAATGTGAAACTGAGCGATGAGGAACTGGCTGCCCGCCCCATGACACCGGTAACACGTGATCGCCATGTGCCGAAAAGCCTGAAAGCATACGCCAGCATGGTAAGCTCGGCAGATAAAGGCGGAGTGAGAATAATAGACTAACAATAAAGGAATACATAACCCGTAGGGGCAGACCCATGTGTCTGCCCTATAATAGTCCGAATGGCGCATTCGGGCGGACACATGGGTCCGCCCCTACGGAAAAACAACAAATTATATGGCAAAAGAAACAATAACAGGAGCAGAGGCAATGATGCGCTCATTAGAGTATCAAGGGGTAAAGACCCTTTTCGGATACCCCGGAGGCTCTATTATGCCTACCTTTGATGCTCTCTATCATCACAGGGATACATTAAACCATATATTGGTCCGTCACGAACAAGGAGCTGCCCATGCAGCACAAGGGTTTGCCCGCGTATCGGGTGAAGTCGGCGTGTGCCTGGTAACCAGCGGGCCGGGTGCAACGAACACCATCACCGGCATTGCCGATGCCATGATAGACAGCACCCCCATCGTAGTGATTGCCGGACAGGTAGGAGCATCCTTCCTGGGCACGGACGCATTTCAGGAAGTAGACCTGGTAGGCGTAACCCAGCCTATCACCAAATGGAGTTACCAAATACGCCGCGCAGAAGATGTAGCTTGGGCAGTAGCCCGCGCTTTCTACATTGCCAAAAGCGGACGTCCCGGACCTGTTGTACTGGACTTTGCCAAGAATGCACAAACCGACATGGTGGATTATGAACCGATGAAGCTGGACTTCATCCGCAGCTATGATCCCGACCCCGATCCCGAAACAGAATGTCTGCAAGAAGCCGCCCACCTGATAAACAACGCCAAGAAACCTTTAGTATTGGTAGGGCAGGGCGTAGAACTGGGCAATGCACAGGACGAACTTCTCGCCTTTGTAGAAAAAGCCGATATGCCTTGCGGTTGCACCCTGTTGGGACTCTCCGCCATCCCCACCGCCCATCCTTTAAATAAAGGTATGCTGGGAATGCATGGAAACCTCGGCCCGAATGTAAAGACCAACGAATGTGATGTACTGATTGCCGTAGGTATGCGTTTTGACGACCGCGTAACCGGCAAACTGGAAACATACGCCAAGCAGGCCAAGATAATCCACCTGGATATTGACGCCTCCGAAATAGACAAGAATGTGAAAGTGGATGTGCCTGTGCTGGGCAACTGCAAACACACCCTTGCCATGCTGACACAACTGATCAGCGAAAACAAACATACCGAATGGGTAAACAGCTTTGCAGAATATGAAAAGACCGAGTACGACCACGTCATCAGCAAAGAAATCCATCCCACGGAAGGAGCTTTGAACATGGGCGAAGTGGTACGCGCCGTGAGCGAGGCATCCCATAACGAAGCAATACTGGTAACCGATGTAGGCCAAAACCAAATGATGGCTGCCCGTTACTTTAAATACAGCAAGAACCGCAGCATCGTAACCTCCGGCGGTCTGGGCACTATGGGCTTCGGACTTCCCGCAGCTATTGGCGCCACCTTCGGACGTCCCGACCGCACCGTATGCGTATTCATGGGAGACGGCGGTTTGCAGATGAGCATTCAGGAACTGGGCACTATCATGGAACAGAAAGCTCCGGTAAAGATCATCCTGCTGAACAATAACTATCTGGGCAATGTTCGTCAATGGCAGGCCATGTTCTTCGGACGCCGCTACTCGTTCACCCCCATGCTGAACCCGGACTACATGAAGATAGCCGAAGCATACGAAATCCCCTCGCGCCGCGTCATGAAGCGTGAAGAATTGCAAGATGCCATCAGCGAAATGCTTACTACCGACGGTCCGTTCCTGTTGGAGGCTTGCGTAGTAGAAGAAGGAAACGTGTTGCCGATGACCCCTCCGGGCGGTTCGGTAAACCAGATGTTGTTAGAATGCTAAAAGAGAGTAAGGTTATGGATAAAACATTATATACATTAATCGTTCATTCGGAAAATATCGCCGGTTTGCTGAATCAGATTACGGCCGTATTTACCCGTCGTCAGATCAACATTGAAAGCCTTAATGTGTCTGCATCTTCCATCAAGGGAATACATAAATATACCATCACCGCCTGGGCCACCCAAGACGTGATAGAGAAAGTAGTGAAGCAGATAGAAAAGAAAATAGACGTGTTGCAGGCACACTATTTCAGCGATGATGAAATTTACCAGCACGAGATTGCTTTATATAAGGTGTCTACCCCTGAGTTTCAGGAAAACCCCATCGCATCTAAGGTAATCCGCCGCTATAATGCCCGCATCGTAGAGGTGAACCCTGTATTCTCTATCGTCGAAAAGAACGGCATGAGTGAGGAAATCACCTCCCTTTACGAGGAGTTACGTGCGCTGAGCTGTGTATTGCAATTTGTCCGTTCAGGACGTATAGCGATAACTACCAGTTGCTTTGAACGCGTAAACGAATACCTCACCCAACGCGAAGAAAAATATCGTCAACAAAAATAAGAAACGGAGCAATCAATGAGTGAAGATAAAGTAGGAACATACAAATTTGTGGCAGAACCCTTCCACTGTGATTTCAGTGGAAAGTTGACAATGAGTGTACTAGGCAACCATCTGCTGAATTGTGCAGGCTTCCATGCCGCCGACAGAGGCTTTGGCATCGCCAGCCTCAATGAAAACCACTATACGTGGGTACTTTCCCGCCTGGCTATCGAACTGGAAGATATGCCTCGCCAATACGAGGATTTCAGTATCCAGACGTGGGTAGAGAATGTCTATCGCCTGTTTACCGACCGTAACTTCGCCCTCTTGGACAAGGAAGGCAAAGCCATCGGCTACGCCCGTTCCGTATGGGCAATGATCAGCATAGAAACCCGCAAACCTGCCGACCTGCTTACCCTTCACGAAGGAAAGATTACCGAATATATCTGTGACAAGGAATGCCCCATCAGCAAACCGGGCCGCATCAAGGTAACCGAGAAGACTCCGCTTTCCGAGTACCACACCAAGTACAGCGATATTGACATAAACGGCCATGTAAACAGTATCAAGTACATTGAGCACATCCTCGACCTGTTCCCCCTTGAGTTCTTCAAGGAAAAGCAGATCAAGCGTTTCGAAATGGCATACGTGGCCGAAAGCTATTATGGCGATACCTTGAGCTTCTACCGCGAGGAAGTGGGCGAAAACGAATATGATATAGAAGTGAAGAAGAACGGCACAGACGTCGTTGTTCGCAGTAAAGTGATATTTATTTAATTTAATAACAATAGGGCGGCACAGTGTTGCCCGTAAAAAAATTAGTTTTAAAATGGCACAATTGAATTTTGGCGGTGTTATAGAAAACGTAGTAACCCGCGAAGAATTTCCTTTGGAAAAAGCACGTGAAGTATTGAAAGATGAAACAATCGCTGTTATCGGTTACGGTGTACAGGGTCCGGGTCAGTCATTGAACCTGCGCGACAATGGTTTCAACGTAATCGTTGGCCAGCGTCCGGGTAAAACATACGAAAAAGCAATCGCAGACGGATGGGTTCCGGGTGAAACCCTGTTCGGCATCGAAGAAGCTTGCCAGAAGGCAACTATCATCATGTGTCTGCTCTCTGATGCAGCCGTGATGTCTGTATGGCCTACTATGAAGCCTTACCTCACTCCGGGCAAAGCTCTGTATTTCTCTCATGGTTTCGCCATCACTTGGAGCGACCGCACAGGCGTAGTTCCTCCTGCTGACATTGACGTGATCATGGTAGCTCCCAAAGGATCGGGTACTTCATTGCGTACCATGTTCCTAGAAGGCCGTGGCTTGAATTCTTCTTATGCTATCTATCAAGACGTTACAGGCAAGGCATACAACCGCACTATCGCCCTGGGTATCGGTGTAGGTTCAGGATACTTGTTCGAAACTACTTTCCAGCGCGAAGCCACTTCCGACCTTACCGGCGAACGCGGTTCATTGATGGGTGCTATCCAAGGCTTGCTGTTGGCTCAGTACGAAGTATTGCGTGAAAACGGACATACTCCTTCCGAAGCATTCAACGAAACTGTAGAGGAACTGACTCAGTCATTGATGCCTTTGTTTGCCAAGAACGGTATGGACTGGATGTATGCTAACTGTTCTACTACTGCACAGCGCGGTGCATTGGACTGGATGACTCCGTTCCACGATGCCATCAAGCCGGTTGTAGAAAAGTTGTACCACAGCGTAAAGACCGGTAACGAAGCCCAGATTTCAATCGACTCTAACTCTAAACCCGATTATCGTGAAAAGTTGGAAGAAGAATTGAAAGCATTGCGCGAAAGCGAAATGTGGCAGACTGCTGTTACAGTACGTCAACTTCGTCCCGAAAACAATTAATAGTTAGTATTTAAGTATATATTTTAAGGAAGCGGGGGTGCGTTGAGGCATCTCCGCTTTCTTTTATTTATATATATTAATATTACTGTTGTTGTTTGTCCGGATCGCAATCGTTACTTTTGTAAAAACAAGACTTGATTATGGGATATAGGTTTACACTTTTGTTATTGTACGTCTTTTCATTTACTTCTTTTTATGCACAGAGTCATTATTCTCCTCCTTCTTATCCCACTCTGAATGGTGCGAGTGACTATGCTGTATGGCATCTCGTTTATCCGGATTCGTTGTTGAGGAAAGATGTGGCGGGAGAGGCGGTTTGCACGGTTCGCATTGATACCTTGGGACGTGTAGGCAGCAAGCAGATTACGGCTTCGCATCCACTGTTTATGGAAGCGGCAGAAAAAGTAATTGATGAAATGACAAATTGGCGTCCTGCACAGCTGGGCGCGCGCAAAGTAGATACTACAGTCGTAATCCGCATACCTTTTAATCCTGATACCTACTTGGAGCGTGTATGGCGGCAACAGCAGATTTTGGACCCGTGCAGAGGGCAGATAGTAGATACGGAACCTCTGTTTCCCGATAACATTCGTAAGCTGGTAATGGGAAATATGAGTTGGCCCGACCGGAAAGTAAAGACTGCGGTTGCTGTGTGTCGCTTCACCGTGAATGAACAGGGATACATAGAGAATGCCCGTGTGCTGAAAGGAACGAATCCGGTCTTTGATAAAGAGGCGGTGCGTATTCTTTCCAGCTTTCCCCGATTGATTCCTGCCAAGCGGGATGGGAAATATGTGCCGTTTGATTACTTCCTGACGATGAGTTTCTGGAAAGAGGATTTTATGCATTATCTGCGGGACAGGGAGACTGCGCAGGAGGAATTGGAGAAGGTTTATGGAGAACCTTATACTTATTCCGTTTATCCGGGAGGCACCATGGCTTTGACTCAGTTTATTAATGCTCACCTCCACGTTACGCCCGAAATGAAAGCTACAGGAAAGCAAGGGCGTGTCATTTATAGTTTTGATGTAGATATAGACGGCTCGATGAAGAACTTTAAATTGGTTCGCGGTCTTGATCCTTTGATGGATGCCGAGGCGCTACGGGTGCTTCAGTTGGTGGATACAAAGTGGTCTACGGGGTATTACTTTAATGCAAAGAAGTGGTATAGGGAGTTTTATGTCACTCAATTTACAATTCCGGTTATCTTCGAGTGGTGATACTTTCATCCTTTGTCTTTCTACATATCTTTTTAATATGTCCATGGGGGAGCTACGCAATGGAATTTTCGATTGGCTTTGTCAACGAATTTATTTGTAATTTGCGAATAGATATATCTTTAAATTGCACCATGAAAATCTAAATACGGGAAATTAATTCCGATAATGAATCTGTAATGTAATAGTTTGAAAATCAGGTGATTTGCTTACCTGAATACTCAGCAAAAATGGGGGTCTCTTCATAAGAGATCCCCATTTTTGTGCAAATATAGTTCACATTTGCCTAAAATGCAATTTTATATGCAAATACAGCTTGTATTTGCTTAAAATGCAAATTTTCTGTGCAAATATAGCCCATATTTACTTAAAGCGCAATTTTTTATCAGAAAAAAATAAGAGAAAGTTGTAAGTAAGCGAGCTTTGTTCACAAAAACATCATGAGATAAAATCAGTAAACGCCCAATTATCAGCATTTTAACTCGAAATGGGGATCTCTTATGAAGAGAACCCCAAAATATTGAGGATATCTGATGAAAAATCTGTTCCTCATTTTTAAATAATAGAAATATAAAATGTAATGTTTTGATGAAAACAACGAATAACAATCAAGACATAACGAGCGAAGCGCCTAAGTTACTGCTCTGCAGTTCAATCGCTTCCGTCTCAGACCCGGGGTCAAATGCAGGAATCAAGCTACAGGCTGGAATAGGGAAAGAACACCCTGAAGTCAGTTGGTACTACCTATATCTTTCTAACAGGGAACTGAAACGCTACATCGGTGTCTTCAGTGGCAGGAAGCCCGTAAAGCTTCGTACTTCATCGGGTGCCGTAGAAGAGAGATTCTTTTGTTTCAAGGTATTTTCTTATACTGCAATTGACCACAAGAAACGCTTCGAGCAATGCGCCTATACTAAGGAAGAATATACCGTTCGCCGTGATTCCGTCCGGGTGGTGAAGGAGGCCTTTGCTACCGATTCCGCTCGGAAGTTGAACGATCTGACGGACGAGAAGGAAGTCGCAGGCAACGGCTGGCTGTTTGTTTGTGCTCCATTAGATCAGCTGGAACTCATTCTGTCCGCCATGCTTCCCCGCCAGTATTTGGTGACTGACTATAACACGCATCGTGCGGCGATCATCCCTCAAAGCCAGATGGAGGAATTTATTTATTTGTACGAATCTATGCCTTACAATATCGAACTGATGAACCGTCCTTTGGAAGATTATCTTCAAAAGAAGCAGCGGATTCGTATTACTGCCGGTGTCTTCAAGGGTAAGGAAGGGTGCATCATGCGTCTGCATCGCAATACTCGGCTGGTGTTTGCTTTTGGTAATATGACGGTGGCTGTGAGTTATCTTCATGCGTTTCCATTTGAAAAGGTTGATTAGTTTTTAATAAACTATCTATAAGGAGCAGCCGGTCGTGCATTCAGCTAACTGTATCCGGAGAAATTGAATGCGATACATTAATCAAAATTTTTATTGTACTATGAAAGAACTTGTAAAATCCGAATCTTTCGGAAAGTTTGATGCATTCTCAGGATCTTATGATGCCAGAGAAGTTTATGAATCTCATTTATTGGGTTTGCCTACACAGATTGTTATCTGTAGTGGTGATGTTATTGATTCCGTATCTTTTATTTACGGTGAGTTTGAACTTCCGGTCTTGGGTGGCACCGGAGGTGGTAAACATGTTTTCTCTCTGAGAGCTAACGAATACATTGTAAAGGTGTCCGGTGCTTATACTTCTAATTATTTTGGTGCATCCGCATTGACAGCTTTGTCTTTCTACACCAATTTGGGTAATATTTATGGTGTGACTGCCAATAGTCGTGCAGAGTCTCATTTTGAGTATGAAGTTCCTGCTGATAAAGTAATCTGTTGCTTGTTTGGTAGCCGTTCTGAGCATACTGACGGTTCTGTATTTGTGTCTACCATTGGTTTCTATGCTTGCGAAAAGCCTTCTGTCGGCGTTTCCAAGATTACCTGCATCAACAATGCCGGTTTTATTCAGAAATTCCGTGTCCTTTGGGATGGCGGAGCCAGTGACTGGTCTTCAAAGTATCCCAATCCCCAATCTGCCACTATTGATCTGACTGGTTTGAACATTCCTGCTCATACCCGTGTGTGGATTGAAGTCGATGCTATATTGGGCAAAACGAAGCAATCTTCTGATCGTGTTATTTATGAACCGACTAGTGCAAATGCTGCTGTGTATCGTACGACCGGTGCTACCCTGACTTACAGAATTCATTTGGAAGGATAATTATTAACTTTTAAATTGAAAAGATCATGAAACATGTATCCAGAATAACCTGTATTAATAATGGAGGTTTTTATCAAATGTTTGAGATTGTCTGTAATGGTCGAGGTGTCTATCGCTCTGATAAATATCCTAATCCGCAATCTCGCGTTGTAGACTTGAATCATTTGAATTTGCCTGAAGGTGCTGAAGTTTGGATTGTCGTACATGCTGTTTTGGGCAAGACAAAAGAATCTTGGGAGCATGTCATTTACTCTCGTGGCAGTTCAGATACTGCGGTGTATCGTGTTACCGGAACTATCTGGTCCGTTTCTGTAAGATTAGAGAATTAATAATTCCTTTTATCCATTCAAAAAAATGAGATTATGAAAGTTGGTGATATTATTACAATAGACCGTACCATCCAAGGTGGTACCGGTTATTATCATTATCCGGTATTGTTGACAGGCGGTGTAGCTTTGTTGGGCAGTAAGACTGAAGTTGAAAGAGATGCAGACGGTCTTCCCAAGATCGGTGGAACGGAAACTCAATATTTTTCTTTCCAGTTCCTTCGTGCCGGTAAGTCTGAGGTTCAGCTGGCTCGTTTCCGTTCTTTTGAACCTGAAGATGCGCTTTATGAGCAAGTGATGACTTTTGATGTAGAGTCTCAGGAAGCTGATATCTTAGGTGGCTGGACTCCGTTTGATGACTTGGAAGAGCAGGATCAGGAAGTCTTTGACGCTGCTGTGAAACTTGTTGGTGTGAAATTCATCCCTGAAAAGGTTTCTAAGCAGATTGTGAATGGCACTAATTACCGTTTCTTCTGTTATGGCCGTCCCGCAGTGGTTGGGGAACATCGTTTTCCTGTAATCTTGAAGGTTTTTAAAGCTGCTGATGGTAAGGTGGAGCTGATGGAGATTGAAAGAGTCGTGCTGTAAGAATTGTGTATTCAACCCTCATCTTTGTTTATGAGGTGAGGGTTGATCTTTCTTTTCGGAGAACTTTTTAAAATTTGCTTAGGAAGGTCTTCGGAATTATAAAAATGACATCTATTTTGAAGAGTAAAACTTTTAGTGCTATAGTCTGGAGTAGTTTAGATCGTTTCTCTGTACAAGGAATACAGTTTATTCTATCATTTGTCATAGCACGAAAATTAAGTCCGTCTGATTATGGACTGATAGCTATGCTGGGCATATTTATGGCTCTGGCTCAAACTTTTATTGATTCGGGGTTTTCTAACGCCTTAATACAAAAACAGAATCGTACTCTGATTGACTTTTCTACAGTCTTTTACTTCAATATTATAGTAAGTGTTTTCTTATATGCATTTCTTTGTCTTTTGGCACCTGCTATATCTGCTTTTTATAATCAGCCATTATTGGAGAGTATTATAAAATGGGTGGGATTGAATTTTATTATACATGCTTTTTCTACAGTACAACGTGCAAAACTGATTATAGAATTAGACTTCAGGCGACAAGCGGTAATTTCTATTATATCAGTGGTCGTTAGTGGAGCTGTCGCTGTATATTTAGCTTATAATGGATATGGAGTTTGGACTCTGGTTGTGCAAGCTTTGTTGAATAACTTGATAGGTGTCGTGTTACTTTGGATTTCTGCCCATTGGCATCCTCAGTGGGTATTCTCTGTCGTATCCTTCAAAGAATTATTTGGTTTCGGTTCTAAACTGTTAGGAGGTGCAATATTGCACACCATATATGTTAATATGTATACATTGGTTATAGGTAAAGTCTTTTCTTCTACAGAATTAGGTTATTATAACCGCGGGTACACAATAACTCAATATCCTTCATCGAACATAACAACTATTTTGACAAGAGTAACTTATCCTATTGAGTGTCAAATGCAAAATGATGACAAGGAGTTGCAGGACAAATTTTATTTGTTTATTCGGTTAACAGCATTTTTTGTTTTCCCCATGATGATTGGGTTGGCTGTGGTATCCGAATCGCTGGTGCGTATTATATTGACGGATAAATGGATCGGATGTGTAGTTTATCTCCAAATCATGTGCTTTGCCTATATGTGGGATCCTATTATGCGAATGATCTGGGACTTGCTGAATGTGAAGCATCGAGGTGACTATTCTCTGAAATCTGAAATATTGAAGAAAGTTGTTGCTTTTGGTTTGCTTTTTATTACTATTCCTTTAGGTATAAAAGCCATGTGCTTAGGATTGATATGTTATTCCTTGTCAGATATAGTAATTGTTACTCAATATACAAAGCGTATTTTGCCTCAAGTGACATTTGGGAAAGTGGTGAAGTCTTTATTTCCTGTTCTTTTCATCAGTTTATTAATGGGGGGAATTGTTTATATTATCCAATTTATATTTATTAATGTATGGTTACAATTATGGTTTGGAATCGTAGTAGGTGTGTGTGTTTATTTATCATGTGCTTATTTTTTTAGGTTCAAAGAATTAAATTATATACTTGTTCAATTTAAAGAAAAATAATAATGGATGTTGTTTGTTGTACGGATAATAACTATATAATGCCTACTGGTGTATTGCTATGTTCTATATGCGAGAATAATAAAAGCGAAGAAATAATTTTTCATATCATTTTGAATAGTGATATATCAGAGAATAATAAATGTTCTCTTAAAAATGTGGTAGCCAAATATTTTTCAAAAGTAATTTGTTTTTATGTAGTCGAACATAAAATCCCAGAATATTTCACTGTAAATAAACCGGGACAACCACAACATATTACAAGTGTATCCTATTTTCGTTTATTGGTTACTGAAATTTTACCCGAAAATATAGATAAGGTAATTTATTTGGATTGTGATATAATTGTCAGACATTCATTGCGTGAACTATATAATTATGATGTGGAGAAATATGCAGTAGCAGCTGTTCCTGATATGACAGAAGGTCAGATTCATTGGTATAATTATTTAAGATATCCTCAGCGTTATGGGTATTTCAACGCTGGTGTATTGCTTATTAATTTAAAATATTGGAGAGATAATGATATGTTGACGCAATTCTCCAATTTTGCAAAAAACTATCCTCAACGCATCAGAATGCATGATCAAGATATATTAAATTATGTATTACACGATAAAAAATTAAATCTTCCTTTGAAATATAATTTTCAAGATGGCTTTTTTTATAAAGAACCACTTATATCTTGGGAATATGAAGATGAACTAGAGGAGGCTATAGATAATCCGTTTATTATTCATTATACTTCTACTAAACCTTGGATGGAAGATTGTAAAAATCCATATAAAGAAATCTTTTTTCAATATCAGTCAAAAACGGAATGGAAGAATATGCCTTTGCTCAAAAATAAGCAATCTAAAAAAGAAATAATAAAGAATATTCTTCAAAAGATAGGGTTGCTATCAACACCTAAGAATCTTTATAGAGACAATTTAAGATTAGAACAATGAAAAAGGAAATCAAGCATATACCAAAAGCCATTGCACCTAAAAGGGATAATACTGTCCTATCAAACTTATGGAAGTGTATTGCACAGGAAACGTTTTGACAACAAATTTCAGTGTAAATTGGATAAATTGTCATATTTTCTGCCATTCTACATGTATAATGATGTAATGGGACGTACAGAATGTGCTTATTTGCAAGTAGCAAAAGTACAAAGTCGGATTAGTACTGATGTGTTATTTTTCTAACGCAAAATTAAATAAATCGAGTTCTTTGACATTTTTGTTTTGACTGAGTGATTCAGTAATCAATAGCTCCCTCAAATCAATCTTGGCTAAAGCTGACACGCTAATTAATGTATAGCATTCAGTGATTGAATATGGGCTTTGGTAGTTGGCTTTAATTCTTGCTACCAATAGATATGCACATATTGCCGTCCATAGATGCAGCTTAACTGCATTTTCGGAGTTTTCCCAGAGTAATTTGATAGTCAGGTTTTGTTTTATCCACTTGAAGAATACTTCAATTTGCCACCTGTTTTTGTAGATGTTAGTCACTTCAAGAGCACTGATATCGCGATTATTAGTGATAAATTTGAACTCTTCCTCTTTGCTGGTATCATAAAAGACTACTATTTTCATACTCTTTGGATATAAGTTCTTGGACTTTACTCCAGTAAGTTTGACTGTATAGTCTCCTCTTAATCGTAAGCATCCAACCGCTATTTTGTTTCTCTAGAATATATCATTTACATTTGCCATCACATTTACAAATAAATATATGGCAACAAGTAGTAAAGACATTGAGATCCTTTGGAAGCGTTATTCCGACGAAGGAGTAAAGCGAGGTATCTCAGTAACCCAGTTTTTCGAGTCCAACGGTGTACCTTATAGGACCTTTGAACGATGGTACAAACAAAGATTTCAACAACCATCAGTAGTGGATTGTGTTGTTGATGGTGCTCCGGAAGCAATCAATCAGGAAGTAGCAAGACATGGCCTGGATCTTCAGAATAAGGACTGTATGATCTCTTATGTAAACATTGGCTTGAGGAATGGCATCAAAATAGAACATCATAAGCTGAGTTATCCTGAACTTCTGGATTTTATCCAAAAAATAGAGTCGTTATGTTTAGCTTGAATGGTGCGGTAAAGTATAAGTATATCCCGAATTACAAGGATATGCGTGGAGGATACGCTAAGCTTAGCGGAGTAGTCCGCTCTTTGGGTAATGATCCTGAAGACGGTACTGCCTATGTATTCACGTCAAAGGACCAGAAGCTAGTGAAGATCATACGGCATGAACATCATGAATGCCAGTTGTTTATCCAACGTTTTGATAATAACATGAGTTTTGTACGATTGGCTTTTGACGGTATAAATCCGATATACGTCCTTGACTGGAAATATATTGTCGCCCTTCTGTCTTGTCCTGTAGTAAAGAGCATCGTTGCTGGAACGGATGAAGCACGGCATGGTGTCTGTTCAAGCTGTTAAATAAATATAATGCAAGAGATGGATTATGCAACTTGTGATAATGGTAAGATGCAGATTATCAGCATGATATATACTATTTGCAGTGCTATTTTTAGCTGCCGTACGTTCTTTGTGTCGTTTCATATTTATAGCCCACATACTATTCTATTGGAGGTATGCCAGCCTTGTTTTAATGGTTTTATATATTTGATTGTCAATATGTTAAGTGATATTTGTTCTATTTTATGCTGCCATAATAATGGTTATCTTTGCCTGACTAATATATCAGAAGATGGCAGACCGGCATATAGACATAGAACACATGATAATGCAAACCAACTACGAGTTGTCCTTGACAACATCGTCGTTTGACAATACATCTGTCGATATGGATTACGAAAAACGTATAAAAGAACTTGTTCAGGTTGCGTCAACCCTGTTGGACTCCAATACAAAATTGGGTGAAAAAGTGGATGCTCAAATGAAAGAAAACCAAGTTCTCCGTGATGAAAACTCTGCATTAAACACCAGGATAGAAAAGCTTGAAGGTCAGTTGGCAGACCTTAATCGGGATAAGTATGGCAGCTCGAATGAGAAGAATCCAAGAACGCCCAAACCCGATAAGGGCACCACCAAGGAAGAGGATGAAAAAGCCTTCATCGAGAGTGAAGGCAAGCCATCCCCATCCGAAGCCGGTGCAGACGATGACGGGGCAACATCCTCGTCTGTAGCGCGCAAAGAGGAGAAAGACCGTGATATGTCCCAACGTCCGGACTGCTATAAGACGATGCATGCAGACCTGTGTGTCATACATGACTGTGATTTGGAGAAGCTGAAAGAAATGGGCTTGTCATTTGTTCGTTATACCCGTCCTGTGGATCAATTTGACCGGATTAGCATTGTCCGTCAGGACAGATATCTCTATGTGTGGGTTCGTGACAAGGCCGGAAACGAGTTCCCTTATTTTGTTCCCCGTCCTGAGGATAACTCAAGACGCTGCATACTAAGCAATGAAGAAATGTACGCTATGCCGAGCTTCATACCCCATACAAGCTGCACGGGCAATATGCTGTCAGACCTTGTCGTGAACCGTTTCCAGTATGCCATATCCACAGGGCGTGAGATGTATCGCATGTTCAATGAAAAGATGCAAATGTCTAAGCAGACGATTCTAAACTGGTTGGCCGAGGGTTCCAAGTTCTTAAAAGGGCCATTGGACAGCATCAGGAAGAAGCTCCTGAAGAAAGGTTCCGTGTTGTATTGTGATGAAACGTGGATAGATACCAAGGTTCAGGATGCCCATGGTGGGATCCATTATCGTAAACGTTATATGTGGGTATTGGTAAATCTGACCACAAAGGTTTGCTATTATCTGTTTGGTAGCCGTAAACGTGAAGTGATAGAGGATTTTCTCGCAGACTTCAAAGGCATTCTGATGACAGATGCCTACGCTGCATACAAGTACTTCAATAATCTGAAGGAAAGCACTCATTTGTGTTGTTGGGCTCATGCAAGACGCATCTTTGTGTCCGCACTCCAGAATTATAAGGATGTCAAAGCCGAGGAATACATCGAACTGATAGGCGTACTATATAAGGTTGAAATGGAAAGCATGATGCTTCATCGTACAGAAGAGGATGTTGTCAACGCCAGAAAGCTAACCTCCATAGCTGTTTTGAACGAACTGAAGCAGAAGGCGGAACTACTATTACTAGCATGTGACGCCAAACAAGAAACCATCTCAGACAAACTGCGTCAGGCATTGAAATATATGCTGAACAACTGGACAGAACTGATAGGTTATGTCAATATTGGTAATGTCTTCATGGATAACAACAGTTGTGAGCGTGCTGTCCGCCCCTTTACAAATCTACGAAAAAGCTTCGGTGGTTTTAGTAGTGAGAATGGTGGTCATGCAACAGCAACCTATTTATCCATTGTCGAAACATGCAAACTTTTGAAGAAGCCTCCATTGGAATTTTTCAGGCGGTTCTTTAGCATGATCGCTGAAGGTCGAAGGGATTATGACTTCATGACCCAAGAGCTTTTGGGTTAAAATCAAATAAATAACGGATAAATTCAATTTTTCTATGACTCTAAAACCCCAGTGAATACTGGGGCTAAGGATTATTGCCATAGGGGTTGGATGCTTACTTTGAATCCTATCAATCAGGCTCAGCAGTTGGCTGCTGAGGTAGTGAAACGTTTGGGACAGTTGAATTTGCACAGACGTGAATTGGAGCGTAAACTTCATGTGGCTAATGGTTTCTTTGCCAAAGCCTAAGATGGAAAAAGTAACATGACGCTTGTTCTTTTTTTTGAGGTGAAGGCGATTATAGAAGAACAGTATGAGAAGCGTATTGAGTTTTACAGGTATGTCAATCCGCCGTTGTCGCGAGGGGCTGAACGTGAGTTGGAGGAGTGGAAGATGAAGGTGAGGGAGATAATGGGGGTGTAGAGGCTTGGTGGCAGGATATATACGTGTTGTATATGTTGCCCAAAGGGTGATAATAACTAGAATAAGTAGCTGGTAAATCGCCTTTTGAGGCTTTGTGATGAGTAGCATAGACTTAGTGAATAGATTATTAACGAATAGATTATTAATATAATGAAAAAAATCCAAGAACTAAAACGTAATCTTAAAGAAGATCATTCTTCTTTGCCGATATGTAAAGTTGCCCTGTTAGGTGATACAGCTACCCAATTTTTAGCAATATCGCTTCGTGGCATGGGATATGAGCATGGTTATAACATCGACTTGTTTGAAGCAGAATATAATCAAGTGGAACGTCAAGTGTTGGATATGACTTCTGATTTTTATCGTTTTATGGCTGATTATACTGTTGTATTTCAATCTACACATAAATTATTGGAAAAGTACAGTTTGCTTTCTGCTAAGGAACAGGCTGGTATTGCAGTTGAGAGATTAAATTTTGTACGCACACTTTGTAGTTTGATACACGGACGTATTATTTATTATAATTACCCAGAAATAGAGGACTGTGTTTTTGGAAGTTATGCTAATAAAGTGCCTTCTTCGTTCACCTATCAAATCAGGTCACTGAATTTTGAACTGATGAATCTAGCCCAGCAGTGTTCTAATTTGTTTATTTGTGACATTGCCGCTTTGCAAAATAAATTCGGACGTAACTTTATGTTTGATTGTAATGTCTATGTAAATGCCGAAATGGTTCTGAGCTTGGATATCCTTCCCTATATATCTTCTCGTACACTGGATATTATTTGTGCTGCCGAAGGCAGATTCAAAAAGTGCCTTATACTTGATTTGGATAATACTCTGTGGGGAGGGGTAGTAGGTGATGATGGTTGGGAGAATATTCAAATCGGACATGGGTTAGGGGTGGAAGGCATTTACAGAATTCCAGGAGTGGGTGAGAAAGCTAAAGAACCGCGGTATTATTATCGCTGTCTGTAGCAAAAACGACGAAATCAGAGCTAAAGAACCTTTCGAAAGAAATCCGGAAATGATTTTGCGATTGAATGATATAGCAGTATTTATGGCTAATTGGGAAAATAAAGTGAATAATATTCGGGCTATACAGGGCATTTTGAATATTGGTTTTGATTCCATGGTTTTCTTGGATGATAATCCTTTTGAACGTAATATGGTACGTGAACATATTTCAGATCTGACTGTTCCTGAACTTCCCAAAGATCCGGCTGAATATCTTGAATATCTTTATTCTTTAAATCTTTTTGAGACGGCATCATATTCTGGTGCGGATGCTGATCGTACTAGGCAGTATCAGATAGAGGTTCAACGTGCATCGCTTCAAAAAAACTTCATAAATGAAGCTGATTTTCTGAAATCCTTAAGTATGGTTTCTGAGGTGAGGGGTTTTGATCCATTTAATACACCTCGTGTCGCTCAATTGTCACAACGAAGTAATCAATTCAATCTCCGCACGGTCCGCTATACTGAGGCTGATGTTGTCCGTATTGGACAAGACGAAAGTTATGCGGTCTTTTCTTTTACGTTGGTCGACAAGTTCGGTGATAATGGATTGGTTTGTGTGGTTATTCTTGAAAAAAGGGATGCTGGTACCCTTTTTATTGATACGTGGTTTATGAGTTGCCGTGTCCTAAAGCGCGGTATGGAGAGTTTTACTTTGAATACAATTGTGGAATGGGCGGCAGAACATGGCTTTTTGCGTATCGTTGGTGAGTATTTGCCCACTGCTAAAAACAAAATGGTTGAGGGACATTATTCCCGTTTAGGGTTTTCTCCTATAGTAGGAGTCTCTACCAACCAGTTTGAATTGTATGTCAATGCATATAAAAAACTTGAATGTTATATCACTAAAAAATAAATATAGTATGGAAAAAAATGAGATTTTGACAAAAGTGGAGGAAATCTTTCGTGAGGTGTTGGATAATAAAGATATTGTACTGACAGACGAGACAACTGCAGACGATATAGAAGATTGGGACTCTTTGTCTCATATTCAGCTTATTGTAGCCTTTGAAAAGAGCTTTGGAATAAAATTTACTTCAAAGGAGATGCTTTCATGGGATAATGTAGGAGAAATGGTTGAATGTATAATACTAAAATTGAATTATGCTTGATTATTTTAAATTTCACCATATTGGTTATGTAACGGATAATATAATTAATACTTCTTCAGTCTATATGCAAGCGGGGTATCAGGCAAGTTCCATATTTGAGGATGGCATACAAAGAGTAAGAATATGTTTTCTGACTAAAAGTGGCTGTCCTATGATAGAATTGGTTGAACCTGCTGATGAACATTCTTCAGTGAATAAAATTCTAAAAAAGAATGGTGTGTCCCCTTATCATATATGTTATGAGGTTGATGATATTAATGTTGCTTTTAATAAATTGACGGAAGAGCTAAATTATATTCCACTTTTTCGTCCGGTTGAAGCTGTTGCAATGGGGGATAAGCAGATTTGCTATCTCTATAAGGAAACTGTAGGTTTTATAGAATTAGTAAATAAGTAGCAATTATATGAAAGTAAAAATGATAGATAAAATAGTTACTCATCTTCCTTATCTTCCTTATATTTTTTATTCTATTTATTTTAATTTTAGGTATTTGCCTTTTAAACAGGCTGTTAGACTTCCAATTCTCTTACACAAACCTTTATTTCGAAAATGTTATGGAAGTGTAGTCATTGATGCTCCTAATATAGAGACAGGAATGATTAGGTTAGGAGCAAGGATGTCTGGAATACATAGAAATAATGGGGTAATATGGGAAAATGAAGGAAAGGTTGTATTTAAGGGAAGAGCTTGTGTGAGTAGCGGTTGTGCAATATCTGTCGGGCTATATGGAACTCTGATTTTGGGACATGCCTGTTCCTTTAATGCTGATTCGAAGATTGTTTGCTGGCATTATGTGGAATTAGGTGATTATGTTCATTCTGCTTGGAATGTAATTATAATAGATACGGATTTTCATTCAATAAAGAATGCGTTTACGCATAAAAAAATCAAGGCTTATGCTCCTATTGTTATAGGTTCTTATAACTGGATTGGGCAGCGGTCATTAATATTGAAGGGAGTGAAAACTCCTAATCACATTATTATTTCTGCTGCTTCGGTATTGAATAGAAAATACAAATGTGAAGAAAATTCAATCATTTCAGGAAATCCAGCCTCTGTCACAGCGGAAGGCTGTTACTATAGGGACTGGTTGGATGATGCTGTAGACTATTGTGATAGGAAATAGACCATTATATCAAGAGAAAATCATAGCATATAGTTATTATGAACGTAAAAATATTGGTATGCTGCCACAAACAGGATGTGATGGCTACCTCTGCCCCTTATATGCCTGTTCAGGTAGGCAAGGCTGTTTCTAAGGTGAACCTTGGGGTTATAGGTGATGATACAGGTGATAATATCAGTTCAAAGAACAAATCGTATTGTGAGTGTACAGGACTGTATTGGGCATGGAAGAATCTCAAAGGAGTGGATATTATCGGTTTGTGCCATTACCGTCGTTATTTTGATTTCCATCATCAAGTAAAACGCCCATATAACTATAGGATCTATCCTGCATCTGAATTTGGCAAACTAGACTTGTCTGTTCCCGAATCTGTAATAAGGAAAGTTGCTAAGGGCGGTGTTGTGGTGACTGAGCCAAATGTATATCCTTATTCGATATGGTGCGATTATTGTAATTGTCATTATTCTACAGATATTCGAGTTGTGCATGAGATTATTTGCGAGAAGGGAGAAGAAAAATATATAGATGCGTTTGATGAATCTATTTGTAAAAATAATAAATTATTGCATTATAATATGTTTCTGATGCGTTGGGAGGATTTTGATCGTTATTGCACGTGGTTATTTTCCATCCTTGAAGCGGCAGAACACAGGATAGACATTTCGCATTATGATGCAGTTCAAGGTCGCATTTGGGGCTATTTGGCTGAACGTTTGATGAATGTATGGCTCTATGCCGAGCAGAAGGAGCTTATTAAGAGGCCGATGTTGTGGATTCTTAACGAAAAGGTGGACAGAATATCACCATTGCATTATATGTTCAAATGTTGGAAGTATAATTTGGCAATGAAACTGGTTAATCCATTATTTAGTAAAAGGTAATAAGGCTATGAAAATTTTCATCAAGAACAGAATACGCGGCAAGCATCAATTCCAGTTTTTCATGTATGGCTTTGTAGAAGCTTCCATCAAGCTGGGCTTCAAAGCCAAGCGTGAAGTAGGTAGAGGTGGAAGATTGCAAAAATGTGAGATGAAACTGTCACGGATTTTGATGCAAATGACAGGCAGGTTATGGCATAAACTAATGGTGAAAGATAAGGCTTTGCTTGTAACTTGCCGTGGGCAAAATTTGTTTTCGTCTGTTTTCCCCTATTATCGTTATAAAGTAATTCCGATGATATGGGATGTATGGCCCGGCTATTGGGAAACGTTATATACTGACTTGCGTCTGCTTCAGTGTGACATAGTATTTGTCACAGTTCGCCAAATGGCGGAAAAACTGAAGGCAGACTTGGGAATCAGGGCTTATTGGATTCCTGAAGGAATTGATTTAGGTGATTATTGTCCAGGCAATGACTTGTTCCGGCGAAGCATTGACGTATATGAATTAGGCAGGCAGAAACGGGAATATAACGCTATTATTGAAAACGTTTTATAAATGAGGGGTAAAAAGTTTAGTGCGTAACGAATATGTAGCAGACGGATCTCTGCTTAAACTGGCATACCCTACGGCAGAATCCTTGTTGCGGCACTTGCCTGAGATGAAGGTCATTGTTTCTTTTCCCCAATGTACACGCATCCCGAGAACGCAGGAAATCTGGAAACGCTTACCCAGCGTTATTGGGAAGCTATGCTTTCCCGTTGTCTGATAGTGGGGCGTGCTCCCAAAGAGTTGACAGACTTGATAGGATACAATCCCGTTGTTGACGTGGACTGGAATGCTCCTGAAGATCAGCTAACCCACATTTTGAGTCATATTGCCGATTATCAGGGTTTTGTAAATAAAAATTATACTGTTGCATTGAAATATGCTTCATGGGATAATCGTATCAAGCAGGTCAAATCTATTTTAGCATCTGAAGGCTATAATGGATTTTATAACGATCAATCAACACTCTAGCTTACAGTAGAATGTTAAAACAGAAATCCATATTCTTATTGCTTATAGTACTATTTGCAGAGAAGTTTCTAGATCCTTTTGGGATTATTACGACTATGGGACGCACCTATACACTGCTCACCTATGTCGTATTTGCCACAACGGGATTCTTTGCTTTTCGGAAAGGTATAAAGAAGAATGAGTGTTTTCCGTATAAGTGGTATTACTTGCTTGTTGGCAGTATTGGTCTTTCGGCGGTAATGGCTCACCTCTTCCATAATCAAGGATTAATAGTCTCATCTAGTGCTATATTCGGTGCTATGCTGACCTATTTGCTTCTTTCCTTTTTAATAAAGTTGAACATACCGGCAGAGAAGTATATGCAGATCATACGCCGATTTGCTTACGTGGGTATGGCTTGTTATGTAATCAACGCTTTGGCATTTCCTACCAAAATAATCGGAGGAGCAGAGTATGAGAATGTAGACATGTCTCGCGGAATAGTCCGTATAGGACTTCCATTGGTACTTTGGGTTGTGCTGCTTTTTCTCTATTCGCTGAATCAGTGGATTCAAAGCCGTGGGCAGAAAAGTATGTATTGCGCAATTCTATGCTATATATTCATAATTCTTTCCGTAACGCGGCAGGTCATCCTGCTATCTACACTGTTAGGGGGCTTTATGCTTCTCAAAGAGGCCGGGTGGGGTAAGCGTATTCTTGTTTCTGTAGTGGCATTTTTCTTCTTTTTCGTAGTGTTACCTCAAATACCTATATATAAAACGATGGTAAATTTGACGGAAGATCAGGTAGACAGGTCATCGGAAGATATGCCCGATATCAGGGTGCTTGGATATTTGTACTTCTGTGATATAGATCAGGTAAATGTTTATACCCGGGTGTTTGGTAATGGTACACCTCACGAGTCTAGCAAGTGGCATCAGGAAGAAGTCTTGAATGCAGAGGAAAACAAGATTTTTGATGTAGATGTAAGTTGGGCAGCTTTCTATAATCACTATGGAGCTGTGGCGGTAATAGCATTATTGGCTATTTTCCTGATTACGGCCAAACACTGCTATAATCGTCAGGACAGGTATATTTCTTATTGGATTCTTTATATTATAGGTACTGCATTTGCCTCTGGCGTAATCTGGTTTCAAAGTCAAACTGTAGAAATTCTGGTGGTGATAGCCATGGCTTATGCTCCGAAAAAGATAAATGCAATACCTCCACATTGTCAATTAATTAGAGAATAGAAAGTAATTTCCCGTAATGGACATATCTATTATTATTGTAAACTATAACACACGTAAAACTACCGTAAACTGCATAGACAGTATTTTCGCCCAGACTAGTGGGCTGGAATTTGAGGTAGTTCTTGTAGATAATGCCTCTACGGATGGCAGTAAAGAGTGTTTCGAACAAGATGACCGCATTACTTATGTTTACTCTGAAAGAAATTTGGGATTCGGACGTGCCAACAATTTGGGTTATGCCCATTGCAAGGGGAAATATATTTTTTGCCTGAATTCTGATACCATTCTTCTTAATAATGCATTACTGTTGTTTCTTAATAAGATGGAAAATCTTCCGGCGGAAGTGGGATGTCTGGGTACGTTGTTGCTGAACCGTCAGGGGCAGGTGATGCATTCTTATGGGCAGTTCCCCACTTTGTTGGGTAATATCAAATGGAGATTGGGAAAAACTTGTGAATGGAAAGATCCGAAATGGATGCAAGCGGACGACACTCGTTTCTTTGAGGTGGGCTATGTTACAGGGGCGGATTTGTTTATCCGCAGGAGTGTGATAGAGTCATGCGGCTTCTTCGATCCCGACTTTTTTCTTTATTTCGAAGAAACGGAGATGCAATGGCGTTTTCAAAACAGAGGATACAAGGTTTATGTTTATGCAGATCCGCAAATTGTTCATCTCGAAGGTGGTAGTGCTCCCAAGCATACTCCGGTCATGAAAACATTGAAGGGACTGCTGCGGACTGTCAATTCCGAACGGCTCTATTTCAAAAAGACCCGTTCAATGCTTTTTTATTACACAGTTGTTCTACCCTATACAGCGGCTGATTTTTCGTGGCTTATAGGCAGAACTTTTGTGGCTGGAGTACTCAAACATATTAGGAAGTAATGACATACATGAAAATATTGATTGATTTTACTGAATTGCGTGGACCGAATCATAGTCTGGAGGTTTATGGGGAACGCCTGATAACCGCCATACCGATGTGGCAACGTAAGCAGATAACGTTGCTTGTTTCACAGGACGGGATTGAACGTGCAAAACACCTGTTCCCCGATTTGCCTTGTCTAGTGTTTAATAAACAGCCCGCTCCACATATCACGCGTCCGCTGGATGTATTCCTGTTTCCTATCCGTCAGTGGAGGTATTGCCGTATCGTCAATCGATTCGATGTTCTTTTGGTAATGAGTCATTCTCATGCGGTCACTTCATGTCGTACACGTTGCCGTAAGGTCACGGTTGTGCACGACTTGACTTATACGCACATTCCCCACAAGCCGTTTGAACTCCTGCGTGCCCGTTCATGGGGACGGTACTTTTGCCGTCGTCATCTTCTTACGTCCGATGTGGTAGTGAGCATCTCCCGGTATACCAAAAAACACATTGCTATTGAATTTCCTGATATACCTCAAGATAAGATTCATGTAGTCTATAATTCAGTGGTGCTTCCGGAAGAGGAAAAAAGTCCGTACAATGCCGATCAATTGGGAGAATTTATTTTATATGTCAATACACTGCAGGAATACAAAAATATATTCACATTGCTCAAAGCGTATAACCGTTTGTTTGCCGTTACTGATAAAAAACTGGTTGTTGTGGGGCGTGAGACAGATTACTGGCGTGAAAAAATGTTACCTTATATTGAATGGCAAGGTATGTCCGAGCGTATTGTCCGTATAAGCGACATTCCTTTTGAGGAACTGCGCTGGCTATATTCTCATGCGTCGCTTTTCGTTACGCCCTCTCTCCACGAGGGATTCGGTTATACACCCATAGAGGCTGCCATTTGTGGCTGCCCAGTTATTAGTTCTACTTGTGAGTCACTTCCCGATGTCACACAAGGCAGGGTAATATATTATGAACCAGCAACTGATGACAAAGCATTGGCTTGCAGGATGGCTGAAATACTTAATAATCCTCCTTCTCGGGAACAACTGAATGAGACGGCATCCTTTTTTTCTAAGCTTTACTCTCCTGCTGTGCAGTGGTGCAATATCTATAAGCTGTTAATTGGTAAATTGGAAAATGATGAAGAGATTTAATGCTATTGACGTCCTTAAATTCTTTATGAGTTTCTTTGTTGTGGCCATCCACACCGATGCCGATAACGGGCTCATTACTCGCTATATTTGTCCTTTGGTAGTTCCTATGTTCTTCGCCATATCGGGATTCCTGTTGCAAGAGCATATCAATTTGAAAGTAATGAGAACGGAAACGGAAATCTATCGGGGAGGGATAATAAAACATTACATTAAAAAACTATTGTTTCTATACATCTTATGGACAGCTATCTATCTCCCTTGGTCGTATTATGGCTATTGCATAGTAGAGGGAAAAAGTTTTTTGCGAGCTACCGCCATCCTGTTGCGGAATATATTTGTTACAGGACAGAACTACATGAGCTGGCCATTGTGGTATTTGTGGGCGTTGATAATTTCTGTGTTAATGGTAGGATGGCTTCGGCGATTGAAATGGAGTATGGGTATGATTGTCTTATTGGGTATCCTTGCTAATGCGTTGGGAGAATGGATGAATACTGTCAGGGCAGACTGCGATATTTCTTGGTTGTCACATTTGCTCGAAATTTATTATGCTGTTTTTGTGAATACAATGAATGGTTTCTTTGGAGGACTTGGTTATGTGGCAACTGGAATGTGGCTGTCTATGTCGTATGGTAGGTGTTGCCGTAACGATAAATTAATGGTCTTCTTTTTAGTTGTAGCCGTAGCTCTATATGCTTCCATCCCCATTGGGAGCAAATATGTATTGTGCTTTTTCATGCTCTACCTTATAACTAAGATTCAATTGGACGATCGCCCTTGTTTTCTATGGTTCAGAAAGATGAGTACATGGATTTATTTTGCACATATGCTGTTTGTGGCTCCCGTCATCCTGTGGATGCCCCAAGTGACTCCGGGAGTTGAACGGTGGGCTCTTTCATCCTTTGGTGTATGTATATCGGGTGGTATCTTGATTGCATTAAGCCGCTATCCACGCTTGGCTTTGCTTAAAAGGCTGGTAGGATGATTTTATACCTTTAATATATATCTTCTAAAAAATGAAAGTAACCCATATCTTCTGGAACTTTACCTCCGAAGATATCATTGCTTCTATCTATCAATAAATTATCAGAATTTTTATGAAATTACTTTATGACCTATCAGCTACGCAGCCTAACCTTTCGGGTAAGCGTCATGGCGGTGGACGCTATGGCGAGATTATCCTCCTCCGCATGGTGGGGCGTGGCATGAAATTGGGCTGTTTCTATGACAGTTCCAAGTGGTTGAATCCTGAGATACGCGAGGCTTGCGAGAGAGGGGGCATTATGATGCACGATGTGTATGGTTCTTCAGTGGAACGGATTGTAAGTGAATACGGCTACACACGTATTTATTCTTGTCTGCCGGGTAAAAGGTTGCCTTTATTGACCTGTTGCGAGGTGTATGGCACTGTGCATGGTTTACGTGAGTTTGAAACGCCATACGATTCGATATTCTATCATTATCGGCATTCGGCGAAAGAATGGATGAAATATCTAGTGAAGAAGATGCTGCTACCATGGTATCGTCACCATTGTTTCCGTGGATATAGCTGCTACTTCAATACTTCTTTTCGTCTTATAACAGTGAGCGAACATTCGCGTTTTGCTTTCCTGTCGTTTTTTCCCGAACTGAAGGAAGATCAGATGCGAGTGTATTACAGTCCCAACACTTCGTGTCCCGAAAAATTGGAACGCAATCCAAACGCACCTCGCTATTTTCTGGCAGTGAGTGGCAATCGATGGGAAAAGAATAATCTGCGTGCAGTAATGGCATTTGACCGTCTAGTGTCGGCAGACCGTTTGCCGCAGGACATCCGTATGGTGGTGACGGGCACATGTGGCGATTCGTTCCGTTACCACATACAGAACCCTAGCCGCTTTTCGTTTCTCGGTTATGTAGACGATGACGAGCTGGAGCGCCTTTATGCTGATGCCTTTGTGTTTGTTTATCCTTCACTCAACGAAGGTTTCGGCTATCCGCCAATCGAGGCAATGCGTTATGGTGTACCTGTGATAGCCTCGCCACTATCGTCGATGGCGGAAGTCTGCTCCGGTGGTGTACTTTATTTTAACCCTTTTTCGGTGGAAGAGATTATGAACCGCATGATGATGGTTATGCAGCCCGAAGTTTACAATGAATATGTCCGTAGGGGGGTGGAGCAGTATAGGCGAATTCAGGAACGGCAGCGGAGGGATTTGGACGGAGTAATAGACTATATTACAGATATGCATTCAGTCCGCTCTTGTTGGTAGATGCTATTCTCCGAATACGGAAACTTTAGAGTTGAGCTGAAGTATAGTTCCAGCTGGGAGTGATAAAATAAGTTTCTCCATTGGAATTATCGGAAATAATTTCGCTTGAAATGACAAAAGGGGAGACACTGCTGAAACTGAAAGAGAAAAATGACGGTTACCATTTCACTTGACCTTCGCTTTACATTTATAATCTGTTCAGTCTTCTGAATACTTTCGAAGATAGCTAGTTGAACTCTTACTGGTTTGGTAGCGGCACACCCACCTATCTGACAGAGATGCTAGCCAAGTTTCACATTCTTTCGTCCGAATTGGGGCGGAGTATGCAGGCTATGGCTGTCGTTTTGATACCCCTACCGAGCGGATAGAAAGTATTGTGCCTTTGCTCTATCAGAGTGGCTATATTATGGTAAAGGACAATGACAAGCTGACGAAACTTTACACGCTGCACATTCCGAACGGTGAAATACGGGTAGGCTTAATGCAGAGTTTTTTGCCGAATGCTTCGTCCTCAGCGGGCTGCCCATGTCAAGGTAGGTATTACTTTGACCTTGAACAGCACACTTTGGGCGATTGGTTAATAGAAGAATAAATAGTTTACTTCTCTAAAAAGTCATATTCAGAACAGTCAAAGCACGGGCACGCCTTCGGAATGCTGCCCGGCATATCCCTATGCCCTCTAATCCGGGCATCGGGGAATAGCTTCTTGAGTTTCATCAGCAGGAGCAGCAGTTGCTCGTATTGCTCTTGCGTCCGGGTATCGGCCGGATGCCCTTCCACATCCAGTCCACCCTCGTAACAGATGCCGATGCTGCAACGGTTCCAGGGGCGACAGTGCGCACCCACTTCCAACAGGCGGCGGTGCTGCGTGATGACTCCGCTTCTTCTCACATAAAAATGATAGCCCACGGTGCGGAAACCGCGTGCTTTGTGGTCGCGGAGCAGTTGCTCGGCGGTATAGTCGCGGTTGCAGCGGGTGGCGGAGCAGTGGATGATGAGGTACTTCACCTCATGCATCACCGGTCCGTCCTCCATCTGCGTGAGCAGCTGGCGTTCAGTCAGTATCTCCTCTCCGCCAATCAGCATAGGGAATGTTTCTTCTGTCATCTTTTTGCTAAATTATAGTAGTACAACTGGTGATACCTAAGGCGGTGAGTGCGGCAATTGCCGCCTGAATGATGGCTTGGAATACCTTTTGCCATGTGATTTTATTCTTTGTTTCACTCATAATTTTATATGTTTGGATTTTAGAAAATAAGAATGGGGAGAGGGCGGACACATGAGTCCGTCCCTACGGTTAGAGGTTCTCGTTTTGCACTGCCTCAGAGTTGTCGGCTCCGCTTCCTGTCAGGTCTACGGTGGTTTCTCCTGCCTTGATGCTCTTCAGCAGGATCTTGGCGGAACGGCGTGAGGGCACGAGGTTGAACACGGCACTGTCTATGAGGTTTCGGAAGCGGTCGCCGGGTGTCCAGTTCACGTTGAGTTGCTCAATGTGGATGGCGGGGTTGAAGGCCTCCAGACTTTCGGCCCCCTGGCCTTGGATGCTGATGCTGAACACGCCCAGGTCTCCCATTTCGATGCGCTTTCCCTCCAGCAGCATTTCACGCATGCAGTCCACGGTCTGCATCAGCACGGCGTAGATGTCGGCACGGTTGTACTTGGAGCCGTGGCTGGCGATGTGCTCGGCAAACTTGTCCAGTGTCAGGATGTTGGTGTACTGGGACTTGGCGTAGGCCTTTCTGGGCGCATCCGCAATGATGGGGTTGGAATACATGGCGATACTGTAATTGATTGGCATAATTGTTTTGTTTTTACTGGTTATACATCACTACCGGTTGTGGCGGATTATCCGGAATGTCCACCGGACCGGCAGGCCTTGGGGGATGCGTTGAACAGCTTGAACAGGCTCCCGGTATGTACCGGGCAGGTTCGTTGAACAGGCTAGGCTTGTTCGCCGAATATGCTTAGCTTGTTCGCTGAACATGCTTGGCTGGTTCGCCGCATCTCCTTGACGTGTACAAAGATACCACCCGGCAAATCCGCCGTGTCTGTCTATGTCCGTTTATGTCCGTCTGGCGGCAAGGACGGAAGAAGACGGTCTTCCGGCTCTGCGGGTTTGCCCAGAAATTCTTGGATGAGCAGTACCTGCCGCCAGGTGAGGGAACGGTTCCGGCTTTGGTAGCCGGTCTTGCCGAGGGCTTCGACAAGGGGATGGCAACCGGTTATCCAGCGCATCAGGTGGCGCACGGCGGTTTCGGAGATGGAATCGGGAAAGTATTGCAGGGCAAGTTCTTGTTTGGTCATGGTTCTTGAATATTTTTTTGTTGTAGGGGGATGTGTCAAAACAAAAAATAGCTATCATTTTGCTGTAGGGGCAGATTGAATCTGCCCGATAATAATTTGCTTTGTGTATTTGGGCGGATTCAATCCGCCCCTACGATGAACAATTTGATAGTTACTTTAGAATTTTGACACACCCCCGATAACGGTTGGGATAATAACAAATGGCAGTGGAGGGTTTGGAAGGTTATTATATAACTTATATAAATAATATATTGATTATTCTTTCCTTTAAAGGGAAATACCTTTTACTCTCCTATAATATAAAGTTGCAAAACAACTATCCAAACCCTCCA
>ERZ791737.302-NODE-302-length-51739-cov-26.561934_pt1 | contig 51739 bp, 46 predicted proteins | sample MGYA00510042_ERZ791737 | MGnify/ENA primary metagenome ERZ791737 (study PRJEB30046, sample SAMN00791965) | human gut metagenome | study: EMG produced TPA metagenomics assembly of the A metagenome-wide association study of gut microbiota in type 2... | reverse complement strand
AAAAAAAATATCGGCTGAAAAAAGAAAAGAAGCCCTTAAGACCATGTATTTTGCGAAATTGCAAAATGTTCCTACTTCCCCCCGTAAAATGCGTCTCGTGGCTGACATGATTCGTGGGATGGAGGTGAACAGAGCGCTCGGCGTACTGAAGTTCTCTTCTAAAGAGGCTGCTGCCAGAGTAGAAAAGTTGCTGCGCTCTGCAATTGCTAACTGGGAGCAGAAAAACGAACGTAAAGCTGAAAGCGGTGAATTGTTCGTAACCAAGATTTTTGTTGATGGTGGTGCTACACTCAAAAGAATGAGACCGGCTCCGCAGGGTAGAGGTTACAGAATTCGTAAACGTTCAAACCACGTAACGCTGTTCGTTGGTTCTAAAAGTAATAACGAAGATCAAAATTAAGGTAAATGGGACAAAAAGTTAATCCAATAAGCAACCGTTTGGGAATTATCAGAGGATGGGATTCCAATTGGTATGGTGGAAAGAATTACGGCGATTCTCTGTTGGAAGATAGTAAGATTCGCAAATATTTGAATGCTCGTCTTGCTAAAGCCAGCGTTTCAAGAATTGTAATCGAACGTACACTGAAACTCGTGACTATTACCGTTTGTACTGCACGTCCGGGTATCATTATCGGTAAAGGTGGCCAAGAAGTTGACAAACTGAAAGAAGAGTTGAAGAAGGTCACTGATAAGGATATTCAGATTAATATCTTCGAAGTGAAAAGACCTGAACTGGATGCTGTTATCGTGGCTAACAACATCGCCCGCCAGGTAGAAGGTAAAATTGCCTACCGTCGTGCCATCAAGATGGCTATCGCCAATACAATGCGTATGGGTGCGGAAGGTATCAAAATTCAGATTTCAGGACGTTTGAATGGTGCAGAAATGGCCCGTTCTGAAATGTATAAGGAAGGAAGAACTCCGTTGCACACTTTCAGAGCAGATATCGACTACTGTCATGCAGAAGCATTGACAAAGGTTGGTCTTCTCGGTATTAAAGTTTGGATTTGTAGAGGTGAAGTTTATGGTAAGAGAGAATTGGCTCCGAACTTTACGCAAAGCAAAGAAAGTGGTCGTGGAAGCAATAGCGGAAACAATGGCGGAAAGAACTTCAAAAGAAAGAAAAATAATCGCTAACGAATTTGATTTTTAGGAATTATGTTACAACCGAAAAAAACAAAATTCAGAAGACAACAAAAAGGCCGTCAAAAAGGTAATGCCCAAAGAGGAAACCAACTGGCTTTCGGCTCTTTTGGTATTAAGGCCTTGGAAACGAAATGGATTACAGGCCGTCAGATTGAAGCTGCGCGTATTGCAGTAACGAGATATATGCAACGTCAAGGACAGATTTGGATTCGTATTTTCCCGGATAAACCCATTACAAGAAAGCCTGCTGATGTACGTATGGGTAAAGGTAAAGGTGCTCCGGAAGGATTCGTGGCTCCTGTTACACCCGGTAGAATTATTATCGAAGCTGAAGGAGTATCTTATGAAATCGCAAAAGAAGCTTTGCGCTTAGCTGCACAGAAGCTTCCTATCACAACGAAGTTTGTGGTTAGACGTGATTATGATATTCAAAATCAAAATGCGTAAGAAGTATGAAAATAGCAGAAATTAAAGAGATGACTACCAACGATTTGGTAGAAAGAGTAGAAGCAGAAGTAGCTAATTACAACCAAATGGTTTTAAATCATTCTATTTCTCCTTTGGATAATCCTGCTCAGATCAAACAATTACGCAGGACTATTGCGCGTATGAAAACTGAAGTGCGCCAAAGAGAACTTAACAATAAATGATGAGCTTGATGGAAGCAAGAAATTTAAGAAAAGAAAGAACTGGGGTTGTGCTGAGCAATAAAATGGACAAGACCATTACAGTAGCGGCTAAGTTTAAGGAAAAACACCCCATATATGGTAAGTTCGTTAGTAAGACGAAAAAGTACCATGCTCATGATGAAAAGAATGAGTGCAATATCGGTGATACTGTACACATCATGGAAACTCGTCCTTTGAGCAAGACTAAGAGATGGAGATTGGTAGAAATAATTGAAAGAGCTAAGTAATTATGATACAAGTAGAATCCAGACTTACAGTATGTGACAACAGTGGAGCGAAAGAGGCTCTCTGTATCCGCGTTTTAGGCGGTACAGGTCGTCGCTATGCTTCTGTAGGGGACGTGATTGTAGTTTCTGTAAAGAGCGTCATCCCTTCAAGTGATGTTAAAAAAGGTGCAGTGTCTAAGGCTTTGATCGTACGTACTAAGAAAGAAATCCGTCGTCCCGATGGTTCTTATATACGTTTTGATGATAATGCTTGCGTGTTGTTGAACAATGCAGGTGAAATTAGAGGTAGTCGTATTTTCGGTCCGGTAGCTCGTGAACTTCGTGCTACTAACATGAAAGTCGTTTCACTCGCTCCTGAAGTACTTTAATTTTGTAAAAGATTTAAGTAATGAGTAAATTACATATTAAAAAAGGCGATACAGTTTACGTAAATGCTGGTGAAGACAAGGGTAAGACTGGTCGTGTATTGAAAGTTCTTGTGAAAGAAGGTCGTGCAATCGTTGAAGGTATCAACATGGTATCTAAGAGCACAAAACCGAATGCAAAGAACCCGCAAGGTGGCATCGTGAAGCAGGAAGCTTCTATCCATTTGTCAAACTTGAACCCGGTTGACCCAAAAACTGGTAAAGCAACGCGTGTTGGTAGAAAAGAAAGTGCCGATGGTACTTTAGTGCGTTATTCTAAAAAATCAGGAGAGGAGATTAAGTAATGAGTAATACTGCTAGCCTAAAGAAAGAATATGCAGAGCGTATTGCGCCTGCATTGAAATCACAGTTCCAGTATTCTTCTACAATGCAGATACCCGTACTTAAGAAGATTGTTATCAATCAAGGTTTAGGTATGGCCGTTGCTGATAAGAAGATTATCGAAGTGGCAATTAATGAAATGAGTGCTATCACTGGTCAGAAAGCCGTAGCAACCATTTCTCGTAAAGATATCGCAAACTTTAAGTTGCGTAAGAAAATGCCGATTGGCGTTATGGTAACTTTGCGTCGTGAGAGAATGTACGAATTCCTCGAGAAGTTGGTTCGTGTGGCTCTGCCTCGTATCCGTGACTTCAAAGGTATTGAAAGTAAGTTCGATGGCAAGGGTAACTATACCCTTGGTATTCAGGAACAAATCATTTTCCCTGAAATTAATATCGATAGTATTACCAGAATTCTCGGAATGAATATTACCTTTGTAACCTCTGCGCAAACAGATGAAGAAGGGTATGCCTTGTTGAAAGAATTTGGTTTACCGTTTAAGAACGCTAAAAAAGATTGATAATATGGCAAAGGAATCAATGAAAGCACGTGAAGTAAGACGTGCTAAATTAGTAGCCAAATATGCCGAGAAAAGAGCTGCATTGAAGCAAATCGTTAGAACCGGTGATCCTGCTGAAGCTTTTGAAGCTGCACAGAAATTGCAGGACCTGCCTAAGAACTCTAATCCGATTCGCCTGCACAACCGTTGTAAGTTGACTGGTCGTCCGAAAGGATATATCCGTCAATTCGGTGTCTCCAGAATTCAGTTCCGTGAGATGGCCTCTAACGGTCTTATTCCCGGCGTAAAGAAAGCAAGCTGGTAATTTTGTTTTTTAAATATTGTCAGGGTAGGCCTGATTAATTTAATTTATTTTTATATGACTGATCCAATAGCAGATTATTTGACGAGGTTGCGGAACGCTATTCAAGCGAAGCACAGAGTTGTGGAAGTTCCGGCTTCAAATTTGAAAAAAGAAATCACTAAGATTCTTTTTGAAAAAGGCTACATTCTTAATTATAAGTTTGTAGAAGATGGTCCCCAAGGCACAATTAAGGTTGCCTTGAAGTATGATCCGGTAAATAAGGTTAACGCTATCAAGAAGCTGGAGAGAATTTCTTCTCCGGGTTTGCGTCAATATACCGGTTACAAGGATATGCCGCGAGTTATTAATGGTTTGGGTATTGCTATAATATCTACTTCCAAGGGTGTAATGACCAACAAAGAAGCCGCTGAACTGAAGATTGGTGGTGAAGTTTTGTGTTATGTATATTAATAGGAGGAGGAATTAGCAATGTCAAGAATAGGAAAATTACCCATTAGTATTCCCGCTGGAGTAACAGTTACTCTAAAGGATGACGTGGTTACCGTTAAGGGACCCAAAGGCGAAATGAGCCAATATGTAGATCCTGCTATCAATGTTGCCATCGAAGATGGTCAAGTTGTACTGACCGAGAATGAAAATGCAATGCTGGATAATCCCAAGCAAAAACATGCATTTCACGGTTTGTATCGTTCATTGGTTCACAACATGGTTGTTGGTGTATCAGAAGGATATAAGAAAGAGTTGGAACTCGTCGGTGTAGGTTACCGTGCTTCTAACCAAGGAAATATCATTGAACTGGCTTTAGGTTATACACATAATATCTTTATACAGTTGCCTCCTGAAGTGAAAGTTGAGACTAAGTCTGAAAGAAATAAGAATCCTCTTATCATTTTGGAATCTTGCGATAAGCAATTGCTTGGTCAAGTTTGCTCTAAAATACGTTCTTTCCGTAAGCCTGAACCGTATAAGGGTAAGGGTATTAAGTTTGTTGGCGAAGAAATTCGTAGAAAGTCTGGTAAATCAGCCGGTGCTAAATAATCATTTAAATTGATATTATTATGACAACAAAAATAGAAAGACGAATTAAGATCAAATATAGAGTACGCAATAAAATTTCAGGTACTACTGAATGCCCGCGTATGAGTGTATTTAGAAGTAATAAGCAAATCTATGTTCAGATTATCGACGACTTGTCTGGTAAGACATTGGCTGCCGCTTCTTCTTTAGGGCTGACTGAAAAGATGCCGAAGAAGGAACAAGCTGTCAAGGTAGGTGAACTGATTGCAAAAAAAGCTCAGGAAGCAGGTATTACTACTGTTGTTTTCGACCGTAATGGTTACTTGTATCATGGGAGAGTAAAAGAGGTAGCTGATGCTGCCCGTAACGGTGGACTTAAATTTTAATCATTATGGCAGGACTTAATAATAGAGTTAAGATTACGAACGATATAGAACTGAAAGACAGATTGGTTGCTATTAATCGTGTAACCAAAGTAACCAAAGGTGGTAGAACTTTTAGTTTCTCTGCTATTGTGGTAGTAGGTAACGAAGAAGGTATCATCGGTTGGGGCCTTGGTAAAGCCGGCGAAGTAACAGCTGCTATTGCCAAAGGTGTAGAATCTGCAAAGAAGAACCTGACGAAGGTGCCTGTACTGAAAGGTACAGTTCCCCACGAACAGTCTGCTAAGTTTGGTGGTGCCGAGGTATTCATCAAGCCGGCTTCTCACGGTACTGGTGTTGTAGCTGGTGGTGCAATGCGCGCAGTGTTGGAAAGTGTTGGTGTAACGGACGTTTTGGCTAAGTCAAAAGGTTCTTCTAACCCGCACAACTTGGTGAAGGCTACTATCTTGGCGTTGAGCGAAATGCGCGATGCTCGTATGGTTGCTCAGAACAGAGGAGTTAGTATGGAAAAAGTATTTAGAGGATAAGGAGGAATAATATGTCGACTATAAAGATTAAACAAACTAAAAGTAGAATTGGTGCTCCTGCTGATCAGAAGAGAACTCTCGATGCACTGGGACTTCATAAGTTGAATCGTGTGGTTGAACACGAATGCACTCCTTCAATTCTTGGAATGGTGGATAAGGTTAAACACTTGGTTACCATTGTTAAGTAATTATTTGTTGAATATAAAACGAATTACAATATGAACTTAAGTAATTTAAAACCTGCAGAAGGATCTACTAAAACAAGAAAGAGAATTGGACGTGGTCCGGGTTCTGGCTTGGGAGGTACTTCTACAAGAGGTCATAAAGGAGCTAAATCAAGATCTGGATACTCTAAGAAAATCGGTTTTGAAGGTGGTCAGATGCCTCTTCAACGTCGAGTACCTAAATTTGGTTTTAAGAATATCAATCGTGTAGAATATAAGGCTATCAACTTGGATACAATTCAGACGCTTGCAGATGCTAAGAATCTGACAAAAGTTGGTATTAGCGACTTTATTGAAGCAGGATTTATTTCTTCAAATCAATTGGTTAAAGTATTGGGTAACGGAGCTCTGACTAACAAGCTGGAAGTAGAAGCTAACGCATTCTCTAAGAGTGCTGCTGCTGCTATTGAAGCTGCTGGTGGAACTGTAGTAAAACTCTGATTCAATGAGAAAAGCTATTGAAACATTAAAGAATATATGGAAAATTGAGGATCTGAGACAACGGATCCTCATTACCATATTGTTTGTGGCAATTTACCGTTTCGGTTCGTATGTCGTATTGCCGGGTATCAACCCGTCAATGCTAGCACAGTTGCATCAACAAACAAGCGAAGGTCTTCTAGCCTTGTTAAACATGTTTTCCGGAGGAGCATTCTCCAATGCATCTATCTTTGCATTGGGTATTATGCCGTACATCTCTGCCTCCATCGTAATTCAGTTGCTGGGTATTGCGGTTCCGTATTTCCAGAAGTTGCAGCGCGAGGGTGAGAGTGGCAGAAGAAAAATGAATCAATATACGCGTTATCTGACGATTCTTATTCTTTTGGTTCAGGCTCCTTCTTATTTGCTCAATCTTAAAATGCAGGCTGGTCCTTCTTTAAATGCTTCATTAGATTGGACTCTGTTTATGTTTACTTCTACCATTATTTTGGCGGCTGGAAGTATGTTTATTTTGTGGCTTGGTGAGAGGATTACAGACAAAGGAATTGGTAACGGTATCTCTTTGATCATTATGATTGGTATCATTGCCCGTTTGCCGCAGTCTCTGTTCCAGGAATTGATTTCCCGTATGACGGATAAGACCGGTGGTTTGGTTATGTTCTTGATTGAACTCGTAGTCTTGTTGGTTGTTATTGCATTTGCTATCCTTTTGGTACAAGGTACCAGAAAGATCCCTGTACAATATGCCAAAAAGATTGTGGGTAACAAGCAATATGGCGGTGCCAGACAATATATTCCTTTGAAAGTTAATGCTGCTAATGTGATGCCTATCATTTTTGCTCAGGCGATCATGTTTATCCCCATTACTCTTGTAGGATTCTCTAATGTAGGCAATGCAAGCGGCTTTGTACGTGCATTGACCGATCATACAAGTTTTTGGTATAACTTTATTTTTGCAGTGTTGATCATACTGTTCACGTATTTCTATACTGCAATTACCATTAATCCGACTCAGATGGCTGAGGATATGAAAAGAAACAACGGTTTCATTCCGGGCATCAAACCGGGAAAGAAGACTGCCGAGTATATTGATGTTATTATGTCACGTATTACTTTGCCGGGTTCTTTCTTCTTGGCCTTGGTTGCTATTATGCCTGCATTTGCAGGAATATTTGGTGTGAAAGCTGAGTTTGCTCAATTCTTCGGCGGTACATCTTTGTTAATTCTTGTAGGTGTGGTTCTTGATACACTCCAACAGGTTGAAAGTCATTTGTTGATGAGACACTATGACGGTCTGCTGAAATCTGGACGTATTAAGGGTCGTACTGGCAATGTAGCTGCATATTAATCTTTTTTGAAGAATGATATTTCTTAAAACAGAAGATGAAATAGAGCTGCTCCGCAAGAGTAATTTACTTGTTGGAAGAACGTTAGCTGAAATAGCTAAGGTGATAAAGCCGGGGGTAACTACAAAAGAGCTGGATAAGGTTGCGGAAGAGTTCATTAGAGATAATGGTGCTGTTCCTACTTTTAAGGGTTTTCCAAACCAATATGGTAATCCATTTCCAGCTTCTGTTTGTACATCTGTGAATGAGCAGGTAGTACATGGTATTCCAGGAGATGATGTAGTACTGAAAGATGGTGATATTGTGTCGGTTGATTGTGGTACTTACATGAATGGCTTTTGTGGTGATTCAGCTTATACATTTTGTGTGGGTGAAGTTGATGAGGAAGTTCGTAAATTACTGAAGGTTACTAAAGAAGCATTATATATAGGAATACAGAATGCCGTTCACGGCAAGCGGTTAGGCGATATCGGTTATGCGATACAGCAACATTGCGAGTCTAATTCTTATGGTGTGGTGCGTGAGTTTGTTGGTCATGGTATCGGTAAAGAAATGCATGAGGATCCTCAAGTCCCTAATTACGGTAAACGTGGTTATGGAACGTTATTGAAAAAGGGTCTTTGCATTGCAATTGAACCGATGATAACCTTGGGTAGCCGACAAATAGTAATGGAGCGTGATGGCTGGACAGTCAGAACTAAAGACCGCAAGTGTGCAGCTCATTTTGAGCACACGATAGCAGTCGGAACTGGTGAAGCTGATATATTGTCATCTTTCAAATTCATTGAAGAAGTATTAGGAGATAAAGCAATTTAAGAAATTAATATGGCAAAGCAATCTGCAATAGAACAAGATGGAGTTATAGTTGAAGCATTGTCTAATGCAATGTTTCGTGTTGAATTAGAAAACGGACATGAGATTACTGCACATATTTCAGGTAAGATGCGTATGCATTACATCAAGATCTTGCCGGGAGATAAAGTGAGAGTCGAAATGTCTCCTTACGACTTATCGAAAGGAAGAATTGTGTTTAGATATAAATAAAATTAAGATATGAAAGTAAGAGCATCATTAAAGAAACGCACGCCAGAATGTAAGATCGTTAGACGTAATGGCCGTTTGTATGTTATTAACAAGAAAAATCCTAAGTATAAACAACGTCAAGGATAATTTATTATTTTTGCAAAAAAAATAATTTAGTATATGGCTATAAGAATAGTTGGTGTAGATTTACCTCAGAATAAAAGAGGTGAAATTGCGTTGACCTATGTATATGGAATAGGTCGCAGTAGTTCAGCAAAAATTTTAGATAAAGCTGGTGTAGATAAAGATCTGAAGGTTAAAGACTGGACAGATGATCAAGCTGCTAAGATTCGTGAGATTATCGGTGCAGAGTATAAAGTAGAAGGTGATCTTCGTTCTGAAATCCAATTGAACATTAAGCGATTAATGGATATTGGTTGTTACCGTGGTGTACGTCATCGTATTGGTCTGCCGGTTAGAGGTCAGAGCACTAAGAACAATGCACGTACTCGTAAGGGTAGAAAGAAAACCGTTGCTAATAAGAAAAAAGCTACTAAATAATAATTGTTGATATGGCAAAAAAAACAGTTGCAGCTAAGAAGAGAAATGTGAAAGTAGACGCTAATGGACAGTTACACGTTCATTCATCTTTCAACAATATTATTGTTTCTCTTGCAAACAGTGAAGGGCAGATTATCTCTTGGTCATCTGCAGGAAAGATGGGATTTAGAGGTTCAAAAAAGAATACTCCTTATGCAGCTCAGATGGCTGCCCAAGATTGTGCAAAAATTGCATTTGATCTTGGCCTGAGAAAGGTAAAAGCATATGTGAAGGGTCCAGGTAACGGACGTGAGTCTGCTATTAGAACTATCCACGGTGCAGGTATTGAAGTTACTGAGATCATTGACGTAACTCCGCTCCCACATAATGGTTGTCGTCCTCCGAAAAGACGTAGAGTTTAAGATTTACCTTTAATAAAAATGATACTTGATTTTGTTTTTGGATTGTAAAATTTCTCTCTACAATCGCGGCTGCAACAAATTGAGTTCATGAATAAACAATTAAATATTTAAAAGAAATGGCTAGATATACTGGACCAAAATCAAGAATAGCCCGTAAATTCGGTGAAGGCATCTTTGGAGCTGATAAAGTTTTGTCAAAGAAGAACTATCCTCCCGGACAACACGGAAATTCAAGAAAAAGAAAAACTTCTGAATATGGTGTGCAACTTCGTGAAAAGCAGAAAGCGAAATACACTTATGGAGTTTTAGAAAAACAATTCCGCAATTTGTTTGAAAAAGCCGCTACCGCTAAAGGTATTACCGGTGAGGTGCTTCTTCAATTGCTGGAAGGCCGTCTTGACAACGTAGTATTCCGTTTGGGTATTGCTCCTACACGTGCTGCTGCTCGTCAGTTGGTTAGTCACAAGCATATTACTGTAGATGGTGAAGTGGTAAACATTCCTTCATTCGCAGTAAAACCAGGACAATTGATTGGTGTTCGTGAAAGATCTAAATCTTTGGAAGTAATTGCTAACTCTCTTGCAGGTTTCAATCACAGCAAATACGCTTGGTTGGAGTGGGATGAAACTTCTAAGGTCGGTAAAATGTTGCATATACCTGAAAGAGCAGACATTCCTGAGAACATTAAAGAACATTTGATCGTTGAATTGTATTCTAAATAATAATTAATTTCATGGCGATATTAGCATTTCAAAAACCTGATAAAGTATTAATGTTGGAAGCGGATTCTAGATTCGGAAAATTCGAATTTCGTCCGTTGGAGCCCGGTTTCGGTATTACCGTGGGTAATGCACTGCGCCGCATCCTGCTTTCGTCATTGGAAGGTTTTGCTATCACCACTATCAAGATAGACGGTGTTGAGCATGAGTTTTCCAGTGTACCGGGAGTAAAAGAGGATGTTACTAACATTATCTTGAATCTGAAACAGGTGAGATTCAAGCAAGTAGTTGAAGAATTCGAGAGTGAGAAAGTAACTATTACAGTCGAGAATTCAAGTGAATTTAAAGCAGGTGACATAGGTAAGTATTTGACTGGATTTGAAGTGTTAAATCCGGAATTAGTTATTTGTCATTTAGATTCTAAGGCAACTATGCAGATTGATATTACAATTAACAAGGGTCGTGGATATGTTCCTGCTGATGAAAATCGCGAATATTGCACGGATGTTAATGTAATTCCAATCGACTCTATTTATACACCGATACGTAATGTCAAGTATGCTGTAGAAAACTTCCGTGTAGAACAGAAGACTGACTACGAAAAGCTAGTGCTTGAGATTAGTACCGACGGTTCTATACACCCGAAGGAAGCGCTGAAAGAAGCTGCAAAAATTCTGATCTACCACTTCATGTTGTTCTCTGATGAGAAGATCACGCTTGAAAGTAACGATACTGATGGCAATGAAGAGTTTGACGAAGAAGTATTGCATATGCGTCAACTGTTGAAGACTAAGCTTGTTGATATGGACTTGTCAGTTCGTGCCCTCAACTGTTTGAAGGCTGCTGATGTAGAAACTCTCGGCGACTTGGTACAATTCAACAAAACTGACCTGTTGAAGTTCAGAAACTTCGGAAAGAAATCGCTTACCGAGCTTGATGATTTGCTGGAAAGTCTGAATCTGTCGTTTGGAACCGATATTTCTAAATATAAATTAGATAAAGAATAAAAAATGAGACATAATAAGAAATTCAACCATTTGGGTCGTACTGCCTCTCATAGAAACGCTATGTTGGCTAATATGGCGTGTTCTTTGATTAAGCACAAAAGAATCACTACGACCGTAGCAAAGGCTAAAGCTCTGAAGAAGTTTGTTGAGCCTTTGATCACAAAAGCTAAAGACGACACGACTAACTCTCGTCGTGTAGTATTTAGCAATTTGCAAGACAAGTATGCTGTAACTGAGTTGTTTAAAGAAATCTCTGTGAAGATTGCCGATCGTCCGGGTGGTTACACTCGTATCATCAAGACTGGCAACCGTCTGGGTGACAACGCAGAAATGTGCTTCATTGAACTCGTTGATTACAACGATAACATGGCTAAGGAAAAAGTTGCTAAGAAAGCTACTCGTACCCGTCGTTCAAAGAAGACTGCAGAAGCTGCACCTGCTGTTGAAGCTGCTCCGGTTGCTGAAGCGCCTGTTGCTGAGGAAGCAAAAGCAGAAGAAGCCAAAGCTGAATAATTCAACTATTCTTTTTATATATGAAAGCCGTCCCAGAGATTGGGGCGGCTTTTTTGTTGTATTAATCGTTGAATAAACATTAAAAGATGTGTGCATTAAACAAATCAATGTTGGAAACTGTTATATTTGCATTGCGATATGGCTAGATTTGTTCGATTCATAGGATTCCTGGTGCTTGCATTGGCTTTATGGCAGGTTGCGGGCGATACATTTATCGGTGAAACGGTAGATGCGGGGAAGGCTGTGAATGAAAAGACGGTTGCGGTATACAATCAGCAAGATAACTCCTGCATTGCAGCTCCCCAATTACCTTATCTGCCGGATGCAGAACTGGCAGGTACCGGCGGACAGTCTCAGTTGTTGACTTTTTCGCGTTTACAACGTTCCTATACTACAAAATATATTTTCTCTCTGAGAGATTGGATAGATAAGGTGGCTCAGCGGGCTGCTGTCCTGTCTCTGCATCGTGAAAAGCTCTACGATGCTACTGCTTATTATCGTTGCCAACCTGTGTGTGAATATTATATTTTCACACTAAGGCGTATCCTTATTTAGTGTTTTATTGAATTCGGTCTCGTTCCTTGTGTGAAGCGAAGCTTATACATGCAGGGGAGTATTGTATTTTTTCTATTTCAAATAAAACAATTAAATAAATCATATATTATGGCAACTAAAACTATTGATGCAACCCTTTTTGCGTCTACACACCCCGATATCGCTAAGCGTACCAGTATTTCCGGACTTATCTTTTCAGTGGCTATGCTGCTGGTAGGTCTTTTTGTTTTTGCATCTATCTTTGAGATGAGTGATAAATCTTCCACTGTCAGCATGGCTTTGATGGTGTTGGGCACGGCTCTTGTCCTGCTTGGTGTATTCCGTCTGTTCTGGAAATCGAAAGAAATTGTTTATCTGCCCACGGGGAGTATTGCGAAAGAACGTAGTATTTTCTTTGATCTGAAGTATTTGGGCAAGCTTACGGATATGCTTGAGAATGGCCAGTTGAGTGGTGATGCTGCGGTAAAGAGTGAAGCCAGCGGAAATGTACGTATGGATGTGATGATTTCGCAGGACAATAAGTTTGCTGCGGTGCAGTTGTTCCAGTTCGTACCCTATACCTATACGCCGGTGACTTCTGTACGTTACTTTACAGGCAGTGATGCGGTTTCTGTATCAACATTCTTGTCTAAATGTAAAATGGCATAACCCGTGAGGGTGACTCAGACTTGACTTTAAGCTAGAGATGGGGATTAGTCGGCAACGGCAATCCCCATTCTTTTCATCAGGAAACATGCATTCATATTCCGGGCGATACCCGGGCGCAGACGGTACGAGAAGGTTAGCTCATTGTTCGTGATGTCTGCCTCGAAGCAATAGTTGCGGATGTCTTCGGGGAAGAGGTCGATGAGCGTTCCCAGCAGCAGGTCGTGGGTGGCGATGATACCGTTGGCTTGCAGCGCCATGAATTGCTTGATGAGGGCGAAAGAGCCTTTCTGCTTATCCATGGAATTGGTTCCTTTCAGAATTTCGTCGAGGATGATGAAAAGTTCCTCGCCTGCCTGCAATTTGTCTATGATGAGTTTGAGACGTTTGAGTTCGGCAAAGAAATAGGATTCGTTGTCGTTCAGCGAATCGGAAGTACGCAGGCTGGTGATGAGCTGCGCCGGATAGATCTCCATTTGGCGGGCACAAACGGGAGTGCCGATGCAGGCAAGGAGATAGTTGATGCCTACGGTACGTAGGTAAGTGCTCTTGCCCGCCATGTTGGCACCGGTGATGATGATGAAGAAGGGCCGTTTCTCCATATCGATGTCGTTGCGTACGCAGCGGTCGCGGTGCATTAACGGATGCCCCAGGGCCTCGGCGCGCAGGCGGAAAGGAAGGACGGGCTTGCCGGAGAGGGTTTCGGCACGGAAAGGAGTTCCAGGGTGCGAGGCATTCTTTCCAGAGGTGATATCCGCCTTATCCAGCAGAGTGGGGAAGACATAGTCCGGATGGTTATAGGCAAACGTTGCGAGCGAGTTCAGCGTATCAATCAGTCCGATGGCGGTGAGCCAGTGAGGCAGTTCGGTGGCATATTGCTCTTTCCAGGCTTCAATGCGCATGATTTGGCGTAACTCCCAAAAGAAGAATCCGTTCAGGATGGCGTACATAAATGCATTGTTTCGCTGGTCGAGTTCATTCATCAGCTTGCTCAACTGCCGGATGGAGTGGGAGGCTTTCCGTTTTTCTCCACCAATCTCTTCCTTTATCTCTTTGAGCAATTCCGATTGCACCGGCTTTTCCTCCATGAGGCGAAGCAGGACGGCATAGGTGGAAAGTATCTGCAATTTCTTTCCGTAGATGGCTTGTATTTTGGTAATACGGCCTGTGAAGCTGAAACTGGCGATGACAAAGCACGTCCAGATGATGCCATAAGTCCCTCCGGACAGTATTCCGGCTATAACCAGTCCGATGCAGATAGCGTTTGTTGCCACTACCAATGGCGGCAAGGCACGCAGCAGTTTTTGGGTCCGGAATACGCTCGGACTTTTTGCCCAGGCGTTCAGTTCCGTCTCATCGGCGGCTTTCCCTTTGTGCAGCAGCCCCAGGATGCGGAAGCGCTGCCGGAATTCCAGTTCCGGTGCAAGCTCTTGCACGGCTTCCTGCCGTTTTTGTATTTCTTCTTTCTTTTTCAGATGCACGTTCAGCCAGGATGCCAGCCGGCTTTTTCCTAACTGGGTACACGTCCGGTTGATGTATTGATACAGAGAATGCGGGCCGAATACGTCTAAGTCGTAAGTGTACAGATGTGTAGGGTCCATGAACTCCTCTCCGTCATCAAAAGCAGAAATGTCGTAATTCAGCGCTGCGAGTTCCTGTTCGTTGATTTCTATCTCCTTTTCCAGGTAATCCTTCCGGTAGAACAGACGGTTGTGATATTTAATCAGCAGCACGAAGGGCAGGAGCGTAACGAGCACAATGCCTCCCAATACCGCCCAGCTTTCCGCCCGGAAATAGATAATTCCCGCTACTCCGGCGCAGAACAACAGCAGTCGCAGGGTGCCGATGCGGTAAATCTGTTGCTGTACTTTATTTAATTCATGCTTTGCCTGCTCCGCAATGTCGTGGTAAGTGGCACTTATTTTATCTATCGTATTCATTGGTGCTATACATGTTAAGTTGCGGCAAAGATATGCATTTACAATTGTTTTCTTTATCTTTTAGGAACATCTGCCTATCTTTTTCCCACGATTTTTTGTCTACTTCCTATAAAAAGTGTACCTTTCGCTCACTAAAACAAAGTTTCAGAAGAGGAGGCCGGATATGAAAAGGTGGTGGCTGTTAGGCATTTTGACACTGTTGCTGGTTTTGCCAGGTGCAGCCCAGCAGGTGATGTATTCCAATTTGAAAGGACTGGTGGAAGGCCGTGGCGATACGGTTACTACACTGAAAGTTGAGAAGCGCTCCAAAAATCAGATATACTTGATGGGCGGTGCCGATTACCGCATTATGGCGGACGATAATCCCGGTCTTTGCCGTTATCTGAAATCCCGTTGCTATGCTGTGCAGATAGATACGTCGCTCTACGTCAACTGCAGGAAGATGCGCTACAAGCGCTACCGTTTCGGGCAATGGTATGCACCGGCCCTATGGCTGAAAGAAAAGATTTACTTTTGTGCGCAACCCGTAGGACAAGCAGCCACCAGTACCATGACTCCCGATGATGCTACGCGGCTGGGTGGCGAAGTGGGCGATGCCATCAATGCTTCGGGGCTGGTTCATGCCCGCGTATATTACGAATTGAATCCCGAAACCGGAAAATCCGAGTTCGTGGGGCGCGAGCGGATGCTGCAGCTGCTGGAAGAATATCCCGAACTGCGCGCCGGATTCGAGAAAGAAACAAGCGAGGCGGCAGAGGTCATCGGCAGGTATCTGCGGGCACTCCGGTCGTCAGCTACTAATCATTAAATCACTAATTACTAATAAAATGATATTATTGCAAGACGTGCCCGATGGGTACGAATACTGCCTTGCGGGTAAAGACAAGTGCCCCAAGGCATCCTCCTGCCTGCGGGCCATAGCGGCACAACTGCTGTCTGAGAGTGAAGAAACACAGCCTAAATCCCTCCGTGTGGTGAATCCCTTTTACGTCGACCGTTTGTCCGACCTTTCAACCTGCGAACGCTACCGTTCCAACGAACCGTTGCATTATGCCCGCGGTATGTCCCGCCTTTTCGATGATATTCCTTTGAAGCTGGCATCCGCAGTACGTTCCAGGGTCATGGGGTGCTTTTCGTGCGAACGTTATTATTACCATTGCCGTAAGGGCGAACGGTTGATTACCCCCGAAGAACAGCAGCGGATAGCCGGAGTGTTCAGGGCTGCCGGGATAGGGACAAAGCCGAAATTCGACAGTTATGAGTACAGGCTGGCTTGGTAAGTCCGGTTTGTAGGTGCAGCCTGTATAGAAAGCTGTAAAGACGCCATCAGTCTGCGGTATCGACGCAAGCTGATGGCGTTGTTGTATGCAGCAAGTTGCAGAGTTACCGCAAACAAGTTGCAGAGCTGCTGCATATAAGTTGCAGAGACACTGCAAACGAGTTGCAGAGCTGCTGCACATTAATTTGCAGCGGCTCTGTAGCTTATATGCAGCGTCACTGCAAGATGTATGCAGTAGCTTTGCAGTATGGATGCGCTGAGTTACAACCCTTTATCGGGGCAGCACGAACATACTGATTGGAATAACAAATGTTTCTGTTTCCGATTATTCAATCCTTATGCCGGGTTTCTGGAAGTCATTCCGGCTCATTTTTATCAGCTGTTTCTTCTCGCTTCCGTCATCAATGACAAGGGTCAACGAGTCATTCCATTGCGCGAGAGAAGAAAGGGAAGAGATGTCGCACGACACAGTGCGGTGGCTGCTGTTTGTTTTCGTCCAGCCGTCGGGGATGCGGGGATTATAGCAGAGTTGCAGTCTGAGGGTGTCCGGCTCTTGTTTTGCTACGTCGTATACCAGGTTCACTTCTCCGTTGTGGCTTTCTCCGCTTATGTCATTGAAGGTGGCGAATCCTGCCGATAAATCGACATAGCCGGCGGAGGCATAACCTACCGTCAGTGACCGGGGAATGGCGCAATTCTCCTTGTCGGTGATGTGCCCGGCCGCTGCCTCCTCTTGGGAGAGGGGATGAATCACGTCGTAGGCTTCAATCGCATGGACACGTACATTGTCTATATATTTTATACCGTTGGCAGAGGTGGTCCAGTCGCTTTCCATATAAGAGAAAGAGAAGTAGCCTCTCTCTTTGTCGGCAAGTTCCGCACTGTAGGAAATGGCTAATCCGCCATGCCCCAAGTAGCAGTAATATCCATCTTCCGGGTTTCCTGCAATGGTTGCCACGTCTGCAAATCCTCTGGAACCGTCATCCTTCATCAGATCCGTACAACCTGCGAAGCCAAGCACGCAAGCCAGTACGACGATACTTGAAAGTAAATTCTTCATAGCTTTCTCCTTTAAATTAGACATGAGTTATATTTTTTAGACAGAAGAACAAAAGAACATATTCATGATATGCTATAGCTTATATTTTCTAATTTGTTCTTTTGTTCTTCTGTCTAAAATAATTCTTTTGTCATTTACCTCATAACCTGTCAAAACGGAGTCAATCTCAACTCCTGATTCGCATTATTAATTAATCTCCCTCGCTTCCCGGAGAGATGCATACAAATATACGTATTTTTGTGATTGTCCGTAGCAACATAGGGCCTAATTTTCATGGCTTCCTCCCTCTCTTTGACTAAAAGATAAATAACTGCCTCTACCTATTGCGAATATCGGGATTTATTTTTATATTGCGGCAGATATCAGCCGGTAATAACTGACAATTTGTAACCTTACTATATCCTAATTATTATGGAGATAACCATCAATAAAACATTGCCCCCTTATCCCTCCTTCATCGAGGGCATCCGCCGGGCACCCGACCGTGGCTACACCCTTACCCCTGCGCAGACTGCCACGGCGCTGAAGAACGCATTGCGCTATATTCCCAAGGAATTGCACGAAACGCTTGCCCCCGAGTTTATGGAAGAACTCCGCACCCGTGGGCGTATCTACGGCTACCGCTACCGTCCGCAGGGCGACCTCAAGGCGAAGCCCATCGATGAATACAAAGGAAACTGCATCGAAGGCCGTGCCTTCCAGGTGATGATTGACAATAATCTTTGTTTCGACATTGCCCTCTATCCGTACGAATTAGTTACCTACGGCGAGACGGGGCAGGTGTGCCAGAACTGGATGCAGTACCGCCTTATCAAGCAATACCTCGAAGTGCTGACGCGCGAACAGACACTCGTCATTGAAAGCGGACATCCGCTGGGACTGTTCAAGTCGAAGCCCGAGGCACCCCGCGTCATCATCACCAATGCGCTGATGGTGGGGCTTTACGATAATCAGGACGACTGGCACACCGCCATGCAGATGGGCGTTGCCAATTACGGGCAGATGACTGCCGGCGGCTGGATGTACATCGGTCCGCAAGGCATCGTGCACGGCACATTCAACACTTTGCTGAATGCCGGACGCCTGAAACTGGGCATTCCGCAAGACGGAGATTTGCGCGGACGTCTTTTCATTTCCTCCGGTCTGGGAGGCATGAGCGGCGCACAGCCCAAGGCTGCCGAGATGGCAGGAGCGGTGGCAATCATTGCCGAGGTAGATGCTTCGCGCATCGAAACCCGCCACAAGCAGGGATGGGTGGGACGCGTCACCGATTCTTTGCCCGAAGCATTTCGCTTGGCGCGCGAAGCGATGGACAGCCGCCAACCTCTCTCCATAGCCTATCACGGCAATGTGGTGGACTTGCTGGAATATGCCGTGCGGGAGCGTCTTCCCGTCGACCTGCTTTCCGACCAGACTTCCTGCCATGCTGCCTACGACGGTGGCTATTGCCCTGCCGGTCTGACCTTTGAGCAGCGCACCGCGATGCTGCACGAGAACCCGAAGCAGTTCCACCGCCTGGTGGATGCTTCGCTGTCGCGTCACTTTGCTGCGATCAAGACACTCGTAGGCCGGGGTACTTACTTCTTCGACTACGGAAACTCCTTTATGAAAGCCGTTTACGATGCCGGCGTGAGCGAGATTGCCCGTGACGGCGATACGAAGAATGGCTTTATCTTCCCCAGCTACGTAGAAGATATCATGGGGCCGGAGCTTTTCGATTACGGCTACGGGCCCTTCCGCTGGGTATGCCTCAGCGGTAAACACGAAGATTTGGTGAAGACCGACCGGGCTGCGATGGAGTGCATCGACCCTACGCGGCGCGGGCAGGATTTGGATAATTATAACTGGATTCGTGATGCCGAGAAGAATAACCTGGTGGTGGGCACGCAAGCCCGAATCCTCTATCAGGATGCCGAAGGACGCATGAACATTGCACTTCGTTTCAATGAAATGGTACGGAACGGGGAAGTCGGCCCTATTATGCTGGGACGCGACCATCACGACGTCAGCGGTACGGACTCGCCTTTCCGTGAGACGGCGAATATCAAAGACGGCAGCAATGTGATGGCCGATATGGCCGTGCAGTGTTTTGCCGGAAATTGTGCGCGGGGCATGAGCCTTGTGGCCTTGCACAATGGCGGCGGCGTGGGCATCGGAAAAGCCATCAACGGCGGCTTCGGCATGGTGTGCGACGGTTCGCAGCGGGTGGATGAGATTCTCCGCTCTGCCATGTTGTGGGATGTGATGGGAGGCGTGGCACGCCGTTCGTGGGCACGCAATCCGCATGCCATGGAGACGAGCGAGGCGTTCAACCGCACGCATGCCGAGGGGTATCATATTACAATGCCGTATGTGGCGGATGAGGAATTGATAAAGAAATGTATAAGATAAATGATAATTTAGGGGCGCTCCGCCCGCTAAATTCCCATTTATTCAACTAAAAACAATTACGATATGAACAAAATTATGGAATGCGTCCCCAACTTCAGCGAGGGACGCGACTTGCAGAAGATAGACCAAATAGTAGCCCCTTTCCGGGGCAGACCGGGTGTGAAGTTGCTGGACTACAGCAACGACGAAGACCATAACCGCCTTGTCGTTACCGTAGTAGGCGAGCCAGAACCGCTACGCGATGCCGTGCTCGCAGCCATCGGTGTTGCCGTGCAACTGATCGACCTCAATCATCACACCGGACAGCACCCCCGCATGGGAGCCGTAGATGTAGTGCCCTTCATCCCCATCAAGAATGTAACGATGGACGAAGCTATCGCCCTCTCCAAAGAAGTAGGCGAGGAGGTAGCAAAACGTTACAATCTCCCCGTCTTCCTGTACGAGAAATCCGCTTCCGCCCCGCATCGCGAGAACCTTGCGGCAGTCCGTAAGGGCGAGTTCGAAGGAATGGCAGAGAAGATAAAACAACCGGAATGGCATCCCGACTTCGGTCCGGCCGAGCGCCATCCTACCGCAGGAACGGTAGCCATCGGCGCCCGTATGCCGTTGGTGGCGTATAACGTCAACCTCAATACCCCCAGCCTGGAGATTGCCCACGACATCGCCAAGAAGATCCGCTTCATCGGCGGTGGCTTGCGCTATTGCAAGGCGATGGGCGTGGAGCTGAAAGACCGCGGCATCACACAAGTCTCCATCAATATGACGGACTTTACCCGTACCGCTCTCTACCGCGCTTTCGAACTGGTACGGATCGAGGCGCGCCGCTATGGCGTCAGCATCGTAGGTAGCGAAATCATCGGACTGGTGCCTATGGAAGCCTTGATCGACACCGCCTCCTACTACCTGGGACTGGAGAATTTCTCGATGGAGCAAGTGCTGGAAGCAAGAATAATGGAATAAGAAATTATGGCAGAAAACCTGATTATATTCAATGCGCGTGTTGTGACGCCCCTCGGCTTTTCCGCCCGTCGCGGCAAGGAGATGGGAGAGTTGCACATCATTGACAACGCTACGGTGGAAGTAACCAACGGCATCATCACCTATGTGGGCGAGAACCGCGGAGAGCAACGCGATGGCTATTACCAGCGCTACTGGCACTACAATGCCCGCGGCAAGTGCCTGCTGCCCGGCTTTGTCGATTCGCACACGCATTTCGTGTTTGGCGGCGAGCGTGCCGAAGAATTCTCTTGGCGGCTGAAAGGCGAGAGCTATATGTCCATCATGGAGCGTGGCGGCGGAATTGTAAGCACCGTGAAAGCGACCCGTGCCGAGAACTTTATCAAACTGCGCAGCCGTGCCGAAAACTTTCTGAAGCAAATGACCGCCATGGGCGTGACCACCGTAGAAGGCAAAAGCGGCTACGGGCTGGACCGCGATACGGAACTCATGCAACTCCGCGTGATGCGCAGCCTCAATAACGATGAGCACAAGCGGGTGGATGTTGTCTCTACTTTCCTCGGCGCGCATGCCGTGCCCGAAGAATACAGCGGACGCACGGACGAGTACGTAGATTATATTATCAAGGAAGTAATGCCCAGCGTCGTGCAGAACGACCTGGCCGAATTCTGCGATGTCTTCTGCGAGCAAGGCGTCTTCTCCATCGAACAATCCCGCCGTCTGTTGCTTGCTGCCCGGGAGATGGGGCTTGCCCTGAAACTCCATGCCGACGAAATCGTTCCTTTGGGCGGTGCCGGACTGGCAGCCGAACTTTCAGCCGTTTCGGCCGACCATCTGCTGCATGCCTCCGACGCCGATATCCGTGCGATGGCAGAGAAGAACGTAGTGGCTACCCTGCTACCGCTGACCGCCTTTGCCCTGAAAGAACCATACGCCCGCGGGCGCGAAATGATTGATGCCGGTTGTGCCGTAGCCCTTGCTACCGACCTTAATCCCGGCAGTTGCTTTTCCGGTTCCATCCCCCTCACGTTTGCCCTGGCGTGCATCTATATGCAGTTGAGCATCGAGGAAGCCATCACCGCACTGACGCTGAACGGTGCCGCTGCCTTGAAGCGTGCGGATAGCATCGGCAGCATCGAGGTAGGGAAGAAGGGAGACTTTGTAGTGTTGAATACCGATAATTATCATTTCCTTCCTTATTATATAGGGATGAATTGTGTCAATACTACGATTAAGGAAGGCGTACTCTATCCGGTAGTATGATATAGTAAATAAGACTTTGATACATAATATTTAACCATGCGAATCAGTAGTTGAAACTGATTCATAACGATGATAGAAATGAATGAAATGATAAACATGAGTATCTCAAACTCTCCCGCCTGAAAGGGGGAGTACCCCGTAGGGGGGAGGGGGTCTTACATAAGCAGAGAGTAACTTTGCAATACAGAGAGACTCTGCAATACATAAGTCCCTGCGGATGTAAGACCCCTCCGCCCTACGGGCACCTCCCCTTTCAGGCGGAGGAGTTGGAGATACTCTTGCTCATATCCTGTCAAAACGGAGTCAATCTCAACTCCTGATTCGCATTAATACTTAAACATCATGTTAGCAGAACTAATAGTAAAAGAGTTTTTGAATAAAGTAGCGGGCAGTGATCCCGTTCCCGGCGGAGGAAGCATCGCCGCCTTGAATGGCGCCATCGCCTCCGCTTTGGCAGCGATGGTTGCCAACCTCACCATCGGCAAGAAAGGTTATGAACCTCACGAAGAACTGATGCGCTATATCTCCGAAGTAGCCATGCGGCAGAAAGATACTTTTGTTGCCGATATAGACCGTGACTCCGAAGCCTACGACGGCGTATTTGCCTGCTTCAAGATGCCCAAAGCTACCGATGAAGAAAAAGCAGCCCGTAGCGCCGCCATTCAGGAGGCTACCAAGCATGCCGCTCTTGTACCGATGCAGGTGGCCCGCAATGCCTACGAACTGATGCCGATTATAGCGGATGTGGCCCGCCTGGGCAACCGCAATGCCGTGACCGATGCCTGCGTAGCCATGATGTCCGCCCGTTCTGCCGTTCTGGGCGCGCTGATGAATGTACGCATCAACCTCGGTTCGCTGAAAGACAAAGAATTCGTAGCCAAGCTTCAGGCCGAAGCCGACGAGCTGGAACGTCTTGCCTGCGCACAGGAAAAAGAATTATTGGACGAAATCAATCAAGAACTGAAACTATGAGCAATGTCTATTACGTAGGTTCCGGTGAGCTTACTTTCGACCTCATCGAACGCATTATCAACGAAAACCTGAAGCTGGAATTGGCTCCCGAAGCCAAACAGCGCATACAGAAATGCCGCGACTATCTGGACAAGAAGATTGCAGCATCCGACGAACCTCTGTACGGAATTACTACCGGTTTCGGCTCTCTGTGCAGTAAGAATATCTCGTCCGACGAGTTGGGCACCTTGCAGGAAAACCTGATAAAGAGCCATGCTTGCAGCGTGGGCGAGGAGATACGCCCCGTCATCGTCAAACTGATGATGCTGCTCAAGGCACATGCCCTTTCCCTGGGACATAGCGGCGTGCAGGTCATCACCGTGCAACGCATTCTCGACTTCTTCAACAACGACGTGATGCCCATCGTCTACGACCGCGGCTCATTGGGAGCTTCCGGCGACCTTGCCCCGCTTGCCAACCTCTTCCTGCCCCTTATCGGCGTAGGCGACGTTTATTATAAAGGTAAGAAACGCGAAGCCATCAGCGTGCTCGACGAATTCGGCTGGGAACCCGTAAAGTTGATGAGCAAGGAAGGACTGGCACTGCTCAACGGCACGCAGTTTATGAGTGCCAACGGCGTGTTTGCCATCCTCAAAGCCTTCCGCCTCTCCAAGAAAGCCGACCTGATTGCCGCCCTCTCCCTCGAAGCCTTCGATGGACGCATCGACCCGTTTATGGACTGCATCCAGCAAATCCGTCCGCACAAAGGTCAGATAGAGACGGGTGCAAACTTCCGTAAACTGCTGGAGGGCAGCGAACTGATAGCTCGCCCCAAGGAGCATGTGCAAGATCCGTATTCTTTCCGTTGCATCCCCCAGGTGCATGGTGCCACGAAAGATGCCATCCGTTACGTAGCCTCCGTACTGCTGACGGAAATCAACTCCGTGACGGACAACCCCACCATCTTCCCCGACGAAGACCGCATCATCTCCGGCGGCAATTTCCATGGTCAGCCGCTTGCCATCTCCTATGACTTCCTCGGCATCGCCCTTGCCGAACTGGGCAATATCTCCGAGCGTCGCGTCGCCCAGCTCATCATGGGGTTGCGCGGACTTCCCGAATTCCTGGTAGCCAATCCCGGACTGAACTCCGGCTTCATGATACCGCAATATGCTGCCGCTTCGATGGTGAGCCAGAACAAGATGTACTGTTATGCAGCCAGCAGCGACTCCATCGTTTCCAGCAACGGTCAGGAAGACCACGTCAGCATGGGTGCCAATGCAGCTACAAAGTTGTATCGCATCATGGACAACCTGGAACATATCCTTGCCATCGAACTGATGAATGCCGCCCAAGGCATCGACTTCCGCCGCCCGCAAAAAACATCTCCTGTCCTGGAACGCTTCCTGCACGAATACCGCAAGGAAGTCCCTTTTGTGAAGGACGATATCGTGATGTATAAGGAAATCCATAAAACCGTTGCTTTCCTCAACCGGACGAAGTTCGACTATTAGAACTTCCCAATAAATCTGCCGGAAACCTAATTTTTATTAATCTCTAAACAAAAGAAAGAAAACTCAATTGGTGAATTGAGTTTTCTTTCTATCTTTGCCTCGTTTTATTCCGATAATGAATAGAAAAACAGTTATTTTGAATAAGAAAGGAAGAAAAATGAGCGAACACACAAAGCATTCAGCATCAAGGTCGGAACTGAGGGAACGAATCATTCAGACCGCCGTGGAATCGTTTAGTGCACATGGAATCAAAAGTATCACAATGGATGATATTGCTGCTTCTTTGGGTATATCCAAGCGTACTCTTTATGAAGTGTTTTCCGACAAAGAGTCGTTGCTGGAAGAATGTATTCTGAAAAGCCAGCAGGATACCGATGCTTGGCTCAAAGATATTCTGGCAACTTCCAATAATGTGCTGGAAGTTATACTGAGATGCTATCAGTGGAGTATAGAGAAATTCCATGCAACAAATAGGAAATTCTTTGAAGATCTCAAAAAGTATCCCAAAGCTTATGAACTGGTGAAGAAAAATCATAACCGCAGTTCGGAAGATACGGTCAATTTCTTTAAAGAAGGTGTGAAGCAAGGCATTTTCCGTGGTGACGTGAACTTTGCCATTGTCAACCAGCTGGTACGCGGTCAGCTCGACTTGCTGATGAACTCCAACATCTGTGACGAATATTCTTTCCTTGATGTTTACGAATCTATTATGTTTACCTTCTTGCGTGGCATTTCTACGGAGAAAGGTGCTCATGAGTTGGAAAACTTTATTATCGAATACCGTGAAAAACACACACATAGTGACGAGACAGAAAAATAATTAATCAACAACCTATTATTTATTTATGAAGATGCAGAGATTTTGGGTAGGCAAAGCACTACTGTTTGCTGCTGCCGTGCTCTATGCCGGTGGTTATGCACAAGCACAAGAGGCGAAGGATACCCTGACCCTGAACCTTGACAAGGCGTTGGAGATTGCTCTAAGTGAGAATCCGACCATTAAGGTGGCGAATGAGGAGATTGCCTTGAAGAAAGTGACTCATCAGGAAACCTGGCAAAACCTGCTTCCGCAGGCAAGTATCGATGGAACATGGAGCCATACGATTACAGCCGCCCAGCTTAATCTGGGAGGACAGTCTTTCAAAATGGGTATGGACAACTCCAATACTGTAAGTGGCGCACTGAACATCAGTCTGCCTATATTTGCCCCAAGCGTATATCGGGCTATGTCGATGACAAAGACTGATATCGAGCTGGCAGTGGAGAAATCGCGTGCTTCCAAGCAAGACTTGGTGAACCAGGTGACGAAGGCATACTACCAGCTGATGCTTTCGCAAGACTCTTACGACGTGTTGCAGAAGAGCTATAAACTGGCAGAAGACAATTATAACATCGTTAATGCCAAGTATCAGCAAGGAACCGTCAGCGAGTTCGATAAAATCAGTGCCGAGGTACAGATGCGCAGCATCAAGCCGAATGTGATTTCCGCAAACAATGCTGTGACATTGTCAAGATTGCAGCTGAAAGTGCTGATGGGAGTTACTGCCGATGTGGAAATCAAGATTGATGACAATCTGAAGCAGTACGAAACGGATTTGTTTGCCAATCAGCTGGAACAAACCACTGAAGGACTGGTAAACAACACTACGATGAAGCAGTTGGATTTGAACTGGAAGACACTTCAGCAGAACATCAAGACGTTGCGTACCAACTTCATGCCTACATTGGCTATGAACTATTCTTATCAGTATCAATCTTTGAACAATGAGAATTGGGATGTCTTCAGTTACGACTGGGGTGGCAGTTCTTCGCTGGTATTCAGCCTGAGTATTCCTTTATATAAGGCAAGCAATTTCACCAAGTTGAAAACGAACCGCATCCAGATGCGTCAGTTAGAGCAGAACCGTATCGACACGGAACGTAAGCTGAATATGCAGATCACCAGCTATCAGAAGAACATGGCCGCCAGTTCGGAGCAGGTTGTCAGCAATCGTGAGAACGTGATGCAGGCGCAGAAAGCCGTGCAGATTGCCGGTAAGCGCTATGAAGTAGGTAAGGGCACGGTGCTCGAACTGAACACGTCGCAAGTGCAGCTCACCGAGGCGGAACTGACTTACAACCAATCCATTTACGACTATCTGGTGTCTAAGGCCGACCTTGACCAGGTGCTGGGAAGAGATTATATAATTAATAAACAGAAATAAAAGAAAAACAACGATATGAAAAAAGGTTTTCAATTGATTGCCCTGCTGACTGTTGCACTGCTGGGCGCATGTAGTGGAGATAAAGACAAAACTGCTGCAGAGAAAGTAGACGAAAAGCCGAGAGTGAAGTTAGCCGATGTAGTTGCCCGTCCTGTGGACCAGATCCAGGAATATACGGCTACGGTAGAGGCTGAAGTGAAAAACAATATCGCTCCCTCTTCTCCGGTGCGCATCGATCGCATCTTTGTAGAAGTGGGTGACCGTGTGTCCAAAGGACAAAGATTGGTCAGCATGGATGCTGCCAACCTGAAGCAGATAAAGTATCAGCTGGACAACCAGCGGATAGAGTTTAAGCGCATTGACGAACTCTATAAGGTGGGAGGTGCGTCCAAATCGGAATGGGATGCCGCCAAGATGAATCTTGATATCCGCGAGACTTCCTATAATAACCTCTTGGAGAATACTGCATTGCTCAGTCCCATCAACGGTGTGGTGACAGCACGTAACTATGATAATGGTGATATGTATAGTGGTGGAGAGCCTGTACTGGTAGTAGAACAAATCACTCCGGTAAAATTGTACATCAATGTGTCCGAGGGTTACTTTACGAAAGTGAAGAAAGGTGCTCCCGTGTCTGTAAAAATAGACGTTTACGGTGATGAGGAGTTCGAAGGTAAAATAAGTCTTATTTACCCCACTATTAATCCTGCTACCCGTACTTTCCAGGTAGAAATTCAGCTTGTCAACCGTGACCAGCGTGTCCGTCCGGGAATGTTTGCCCGTGCTACATTGAACTTCGGTACACAAGAACATGTGGTGGTACCCGATTTGGCTATTGTGAAGCGTGCCGGTTCTGGTGACCGCTATGTCTATGTATATAAGGATGGCAAAGTATCTTATAATAAAGTGGAACTGGGCCGCCGTATGGATACTGAGTATGAGTTGATTTCCGGTGTGGATAATAACTCACAGGTCGTTATTGCCGGACAGACAAAACTGGCCGACGGGGTAGAAGTCGAAGTAGAAAAGTAATGATTAACGTAAATCCTTAAGAAACATGAGTTTATACGAAGGAGCGGTTAAAAAACCGATTATGACCTCGCTCTGCTTCCTGGCAGTAGCGTTATTTGGTCTGTTCTCTTTATCGAAATTGCCGGTAGACCTTTATCCGGATATTGAGACCAACACCATTATGGTGATGACCTCGTATGCGGGTGCCAGTGCATCGGATATTGAGAACAACGTGACCCGTCCGTTGGAGAATACGCTGAACTCTGTCAGCAATCTGAAGCATATCACCTCCCGTTCATCAGAAAATATCTCTGTAATTACGCTGGAGTTTGAATACGGATATGACATCGACGTGCTGACCAATGATGTGCGCGATAAACTGGACATGGTAAGTTCACAGCTTCCGGATGAAGTGGAAACCCCTATCATCTTTAAGTTCAGTACAGACATGATTCCTATCCTGCTGCTTTCTGTGCAGGCGGAGGAGAGCCAACCGGCACTCTATAAGATATTGGATGACAATATTGTGAACCCGTTGGCGCGTGTGCCGGGTGTGGGTACGGTATCCATCTCGGGTGCACCCAAGCGTGAGGTGAACGTTTATTGTGACCCCAACAAGCTGGATGCTTATAACCTTTCTGTGGAAACCATCAGTTCCATCATCAGTGCCGAGAACCGCAATACGCCGGGTGGTACTTTCGATGTGGGAAACAACACCTATTCACTGCGTGTGGAGGGTGAGTTCAAAGATCCCAAAGAGATGGAGAACATCGTGGTGGGTACGCACAACGGAGCTTCCGTTTATCTGCGTGATGTGGCAACGGTAGTAGACTCTGTGGAGGAGCGTGCACAAAAGACGTACAGCAACGGTGTGCAAGGTGCTATGATTGTAGTACAGAAGCAGTCGGGCGCCAATTCCGTAGCTATTTCGCAGAAAGTTATCGACATGTTGCCGCAGCTGCAAAAGTCGCTGCCCAGTGATGTGAAGTTGGGCATCATTGTCAATACTTCCGATAACATCTTGAATACTATTGACAGTTTGGAGGAAACCATTATATACGCCATGCTGTTCGTAATCCTGGTTGTATTTGTCTTTCTGGGGCGTTGGCGTGCTACGGTCATCATCTGTATCACTATTCCGATGTCATTGGTTGCTTCGTTTATCTATCTGGGCATTATTGACGGCGGTTCGCTGAATATTATCTCGCTCTCTTGTCTCTCCATTGCCATCGGTAATGTGGTGGATGACGCGATTGTGGTACTTGAAAATGTGACTACCCATATTGAGCGAGGGGCGGAACCGAAACAAGCGGCGGTACATGGCACGAATGAGGTGGCCATTTCCGTAATAGCCTCTACGTTGACCATGATTGCGGTATTCTTCCCGTTGACGATGGTAAGCGGTATGTCCGGTGTATTGTTCCGCCAGTTGGGATGGATGATGTGTGTGATTATGACTGTTTCCACTGTTTCGGCTTTGTCATTTACTCCGATGATGTGTGCGCAACTCTTGCGCTTGCAGAAAAAACAGAGCAAGATGTTCATTGCCTTTTACAAACCGATCCAGCGTGGACTCGACGCCCTTGATGTATGGTATCAGAATCGCTTGAACTGGGCTGTACGCCATCGGAAGACTATCGTTGTGGGCTGTGCCGTTTTCTTCGCGGCAAGTTTGTTCTGCGCCAAGTACATTGGTACGGAGTTCTTCCCGGCAGCCGACAACAGCCGTATCGGTGTGAAGCTTCAGTTGCCTATCGGTGCCCGTGTGGAACGTGCGCAGGCATTGGCTTCGGAGCTGACGGATAAGTGGATGAAGCGTTACGAAGGTGTGATGAAAGTCTGCAACTATACTGTGGGACAAGCCGACTCGGACAATACATTCGCTTCTATGCAGGATAATGGCAGCCATATCATCAGCTTCAACATCAGTTTGGTGAGTCCGGGTGACCGTGATGTGACGCTGGAGGCAGTCTGCGATGAGATGCGTGAAGACCTGAAAGCCTATCCCGAGTTGGACAAGGCGCAGGTAATTCTTGGTGGTAGTACCGGTGGCATGAGTGCCCAGGCCAGTGCCGACTTTGAGGTTTACGGTTATGACTTTACTGCTACCGACCAAGTATCGGCCGAACTGAAAGAGAAGTTATTGCAAGTGAAAGGTGTGAGTGAGGTAAACATCAGCCGTCAGGATTACCAACCCGAATACCAGGTGGACTTCGACCGTGAGAAGTTGGCATTGCATGGTCTGAACCTGTCGACGGCTTCGAGCTACCTTCGTAACCGCGTGAATGGTGCTTTGGCTTCCTATTATCGTGAGGACGGTGACGAGTACGATATCCGGGTGCGCTATGCCCCTGAGTTCCGTACCAAGATTGAGGATCTGGAGAATATACTTATTTATACTCCTTCCGGAGAAGGCATCCGTGTGAAAGATCTTGGTAAAGTAGTCGAGCGTTCGGCTCCTCCTACTATCGAGCGTAAAGACCGTGAACGTATTGTAACTGTATCTGCTGTCATCTCCGGTGCTCCGCTGGGCGATGTTGTGGCCGAAGGTAATGCCATTATCGACAAGATGGATCTTCCGAGCGGTGTTTCTATCCAGATTTCGGGTTCGTACGAAGACCAGCAGGATTCGTTCTCCGACTTGGGTACACTGGCCGTACTGATTGTCATTCTGGTATTTATTGTGATGGCAGCCCAGTTCGAGTCTCTGACCTATCCGTTCATTATCATGTTCTCCATTCCGTTCGCATTCAGCGGTGTGTTGATGGCGCTCTTCTTTACGGGTACAAACCTGAACGTAATGAGTTTGCTGGGTGGAATTATGTTGATCGGTATTGTGGTGAAGAATGGTATTGTGCTTATCGACTACATTACGCTTTGTCGTGAGCGTGGTATGGCGGTACTTCATTCTGTAGTTACGGCAGGCCGTAGCCGTCTGCGTCCGGTATTGATGACTACGTTGACTACCATCCTCGGTATGGTGCCGATGGCTGTAGGACAGGGCGAAGGTGCTGAAATGTGGCGTCCGCTGGGTGTTGCCGTGATTGGCGGTCTGACGGTGTCTACTATTCTGACGTTGATTCTGGTTCCTGTGCTTTATTGCTCGTTTGCCGGCATCGGTATCAAGCGTACACGTGGCAAGATTAAGAAAGATCGTGAGTTGAACGACTATTATTTGTCACATAAGGACAAGATGACGAAACCGAAGAAACAATGATTGTAACTTGTAATTAGTAATTGATATGAAATCAGTATTTATCACATTCGACCAAGCGTTCTTTGAGCGCATTATGGCATTACTCGACCGACAGAACTGTCGTGGCTTTAGCTATTGGCAACAAGTGCAGGGGCGCGGCAGCAAGACGGGTGAACCGCACTATGGCAGCCACGCATGGCCCAGTATGTGTTCTGCCATCATCACCATAGTGGAGGATGCCAAAGTAGACCCGCTACTTGATGCACTCCACAAAATGGATGTGGAGACCGAGCAATTGGGACTCCGGGCTTTCGTCTGGAACATTGAAAAGACTATTTGATAGCCCTTGAGATCTTGATAAATTGTTATCCCCGGAGAAAAAAGATGTTTTCTTCGGGGATAATTCTTTTTGTCTGTATATGTTTTTCCCTCCTATTCTCTATCTTTGCGCCCGGATTCGAGTTATGAAGAAGAATGTATTGGTACATACGGGTATATTGGCGTTCATCGTGATGGGTGCGCTGCTGTTGTTGCATCTGCTGCCGGGCATGACGATAGGCGGGCATGTGCTGAGGCGTGTGGATATACTCAGTGATATACGTCCTCCTTCTTCCAAACCGGTCAGTGAGCAACCGGACAGCCTGTTGCCTCCTCCGCCCAAGGTGAAACCTGCGTTTGTAGATACTTGCCGCTCGGGTATGACCTGCATTGAGGATTATAGCGACTCCACCCTACGGGGTATGACACTGTTCTACCGGGCACTCGATGAACTTGCCCGAAAGCCCCGGCCTGTGCGCATTGCTTATTTCGGCGATTCCTTCATCGAAGCCGATATCTTGACGGCCGATCTTCGTGAGATGCTTCAGAAGAAGTATGGAGGTTGCGGTGTGGGCTTCGTTACTATCACTTCCATGACCAGCGGATTCCGTCCTACGGTGCGTCATTCTTTCAGTGGGTGGCAGAGTCACTCTGTGATGGATTCGGTATTCTTCGACCGCAACAAGCAAGGCGTTTCGGGACATTACTTCATTCCCACCGTCGGTGCATCTGTAGAGCTGAAAGGGCAGAAGACGTATGCTTCGCGACTTGATACCTGCCAGCGTGCCAGCATCTTCTTTTATAATCGGGGAGAGGTTACTCTTTCCGTCAGTGTAAACCGGGGCGAGAGCACTACCGAGACTTTTGCGCCAATCGACGACTTGCGGGAAATGAGTGTGGAAGGCAACATCGGCTCGGTACGTTGGACGGTAGAGGGAGCTGATTCTACACTATTCTATGGGCTGGCGATGGACGGGCTCACGGGCATTGCGCTGGACAACTTCTCGTTGCGTGGCAGTTCCGGACTTTCGTTGCGTTCGGTTCCTGTGTGGATGATGCGCGAGTTTAATGAGCAGCGGCCCTATGATTTGATCATCCTGCAATTCGGACTGAATGTAGCTACCGAGCGCGGACGGAATTATGATAGATACATTGCAGGCATGCAGACTACGTTGCAGCGCTTGAAGGAGGCATTTCCGCAAGCGGGTATCCTGGTGGTCAGCGTGGGCGACCGCGATTATAAGACGGAAGATGGCGAACTGCGCACAATGCCCGGCATCAAGAATCTGGTGCGCTACCAACAGAATCTGGCAGCGGATGAGGCGGTTGCCTTCTGGAATATGTTCGAAGCGATGGGCGGAGAGGGCAGTATGGCGGAGATGGTGCATGCCAAGCCGTCTCAGGCTAATTATGACTACACGCATATCAACTTCCGGGGCGGAAAGCGCCTGGCAGGACTGATGTATGAGGCGCTGATATATGGTAAGGAGCAGTATGACAGGAGGATGGAGTATGAGGCGGAATAGACTATCGTTCGTTATCTTTTTCTTGCTGTGTTTCCTGTCCCTTCATGCCCAGGATGCACTCCCTTCCCGTTCTCTTGTCAGCAAAGCCGCGGCAGATTGTGACACCCTTTATCTCTATTCCCAGCGTACGGACACGGTTGCTGTGCCTATAGTTGTTCTGCCCACCGCTTTTCATCAGCTGAGGGAGAATGAACTGACGGACAGCCTCGGCATCCTTCGTCCCTTTTGGGAGAAGCTGCGTCTGGTTCGTCTCGGCACTTTTACCGCAGATACTCTCGGCACTTCTTCCGATACCCTCCGTATTGTGCATATTGGCGACAGCCATATCCGCGGGCATATCTTCCCCCGCACTACCGGCGAGTTGTTGCAGCAAACGTTCGGTGCCATCTCTTATACCGATGTCGGCATCAACGGCGCTTTCTGCACCACCTTCACCCGTCCGGACCGTGTGAAAGCGATTGCCGCCCTGCATCCCGACCTGCTGATACTCTCTTTCGGTACCAACGAGAGCCACAACCGCCGCTACAACGCGCAACTGCATTATCACCAGATGGACGAACTGGTGCGCATGCTTCGCGAGAGCCTGCCGGATGTACCTATGCTGATGACAACGCCTCCCGGTTCCTACGAAAGTACACGTGTGAGCCGTCGGCGCCGCACTTACAAGATTAATCCCCGCACTGCCATCACGGTGCAGACTATCCGCCGCTATGCCGATGCAAACGGCCTGGCTGTGTGGGACATGTACGAGATTCTGGGTGGCATCCGCCGTGCCTGTCTCAACTGGCAGGAGGCCGGACTGATGCGTCCCGACCATATCCATTATCTGCCCGATGGCTATCACCTGCAAGGAGAGTTATTCCATCAGGCCTTACTAAAAGCTTACAACGACTATGTGGAATAGGCTAACGGATATTTTTACTTACGACCCGCAGGCACCGATGATATTCAGTAGTGGTATTTTCCTGTGGCTGTTTGCAGCATTTATCTTCTTCTACTTGCTGCTGCAACGGCGTGCAACGGCACGTTTGATGTTTGTTACGCTGTTTTCCTATTACTTCTATTATAAGAGTAGCGGTACTTATTTCTTTCTGCTTGCCCTGGTCACGGTGAGCGATTTCCTGATAGCTCATTTTATGGACCGCACTACCACCCGCTGGCGGCGCAAAGCATGGGTGGTGCTGAGCCTCACCATCAACCTGGGATTGCTGTGCTACTTCAAATATACCAATTTCCTTTTAGATTTCTTTGCTTCCCTTACAGGCGGCAAGTTCGAGGCAATGGATATCTTTTTGCCTGTGGGCATTTCATTTTTTACATTCCAGTCGCTGAGTTATACCATTGATGTGTATCGCAAGGAGATAACGCCCCTTACCAATCTGCTGGATTATGCGTTCTATGTCTCTTTCTTTCCGCAACTTGTAGCAGGTCCCATTGTGCGTGCACGCGACTTTATTCCGCAGATACGCCGTCCGCTGTTCGTATCGCCGGAGATGTTCGGACGGGGTATCTTCCTTATTGCCAGCGGTCTTTTCAAGAAGGCAATCATTTCCGACTATATCAGTATCAACTTTGTGGAGCGCATTTTCGACAACCCTACGCTTTACTCCGGAGTAGAGAACCTGATGGGCGTTTACGGTTATGCCTTACAGATTTATTGCGACTTCTCGGGATATAGTGATATGGCTATCGGCATTGCCTTGTTGCTGGGGTTTCACTTCAATATAAATTTCGATTCTCCCTATAAGTCCGCTTCCATTACGGAGTTCTGGCGTAGGTGGCACATCTCGCTGTCCAGCTGGCTGAGGGATTATCTGTACATTTCACTGGGAGGCAACCGCAAAGGGAAAATCCGGCAGTATGCCAATCTTATCATCACCATGTTTTTGGGTGGATTGTGGCACGGTGCTTCCTGGAACTTTGTGCTTTGGGGAGTAATGCACGGGGTGGCGCTTGCTGCACATAAATTCTGGATGACGCTTACCGGACGCAAAAAAGGAGAGCGGAGCCACGGCATTCGTCGGTTCTTCGGCATCGTCATCACTTTCCACTTTGTATGTTTCTGCTGGATCTTTTTCCGTAATGCGGAGTTTTCTACTTCGATAGATATGCTGAGGCAGATATTCACTACGTTCCGTCCGCAGCTGTTCCCGCAGTTGGTAGAGGGATATTGGGAGGTATTTGCATTGATGGCATTAGGCTACTTCCTGCACTTTGTACCGGACAGTTGGGAACGTGCCTGTACAAAAACAGTAATCCGCCTCCCCCTGCTGGGAAAGGCGGTACTGATAGTTGCTGTGATTTATCTGGTCATTCAGATGAAAAGTTCGGAAATCCAGCCGTTCATTTACTTCCAGTTCTGACAAGCAGAAGGACCGGCACCGGGGAACGGGTGGCTCGACACCGGGGAACATGGCCTCCGGCACCGGGGAAGCAGTTATTGCGGAGCACGGTCATATACACTCTTGAGAGTGTATGAGGCATCGTCGGAGAAGTAGCCTTTGGTCATGACATCTATCACTTCCTTTCCATTGTTGAAATAGACTCCTGTGGCATGATTCATCAAGCCTGAGCATTCGCGTCCGGCACCGGCGTTGCCGTTGTCCCAGTAGAATACGGACATGCCATGCGTGCGTGCCGCTTTGCATACGTATTCCAGATAGTATTTGCGAAATGATTCGGGACGGCTGCTGCTGCGGTGCACGCATCCCATCTCACCGATGTATACGGGTATACCTTTCTCTACGTACGTGCTCCTCAGTGCGGTGAAGATTCCATTCAGGTGTTCTTCGTCTCCCCAATTCTCCTTCTTGCCGGTAGCGCCGGTGTGCCCCCATTCGCTGAACTTGTCTTCCAGTGCGAAGGTGGCAGGGTCGTAGTAGTGCACCGATACCAGCAGACGGTCCTTCGCCGGATCGGTGGGGAGTTTCAGATGCTTCATTGTGAGGTCGGGATTGGTGCTGTAGCCACTGATGCCTAAGTAGCGCGTGGCATTGTTCCCACCGGTAGCACGCACGGCGTCTACGAATACTTGCTGCCATTCGTTGAGTATGGCATATTGCTTGCCGCCGTCGGTGGTGTTGGTGCCCGAACCCCATCTTCCGTCGTGTATTTCGTTGAGGCCTTCGAATATCAGAAAGTCCCCTTTTTCCTTGAAGCGTTCGGCTATCTGTGTCCACATGGCTCTGAGCTGTTCTTTGATGGAGGTGTTGGCGGTTTCGTCTTTCGCAGCTGCTACGATGTCGAGCCAGTGGTGCTCCTCAGAGCCGTCTCCATTGACCTGCCGATGTCCGTCGTGGTGGATGTTGATGATGGCTTTCAGTCCGGCTTGCTCGGCATAGCCCACAACCTCTGCAGCACGTTCAAGCCAGGCGGCATCGATGGTGTAGCCGGGCGCTTCGCCCACTTTTCCCAGCCAGGTGATGGGGATGCGTACGGATGTAAATCCGGCATCTTTCACTTTATTGAGTGTTTCTTGGGTAGCTTTGCCGTTGCCCCACGAGGTTTCGTCGGCTACTTCGTTCGCATGGGCATCGAGCTGATTGCCCAAGTTCCATCCGAGTCCCAGCGCTTTCGCCACTTTCACGGCGGGCAGGTTTTCGTCTATGGCAGTTTCGTTTTCCGGTTCGTCGCTTTGGGCCTGGCCGATGGTGACGGTTTCTTTCTTTTCGCCGGCTGTGATGGTGATGATTGCTTCTCGGGCATTGCCTTCGTTGGCCTGCGCCGTGAATACGAATGAAGTAAACTCATTAAGCGGGGTACTCGACTTCAGTGTCATCCATCCGGCATCGGACTGGGCTGTGGCGGCGGGGTACGACGCTACGCTGATGATTACTTCGCCGCCGGTTGCCGGGAGGGTTTGAGACGATACACTTTTTACGGTGAGATACGGGGACTCCTCTTCGGGAGTGTTTGAAGAGGAGCAGGATAAGGTGACTGTAGCCAATAGCAGAGCCATTACCTTTTTCCGGGAGATGAATTTGGTGTTCATAAAACTTGGTATATAGATTTATGGCGGCAAAGTTAACGGCAGCAAGGTTGCAAAGAGTTTGAATGCTTGCATATCAAGGTTTGAAATCCTGCAAATCAGCTTGTGCCTGCCCTTTCTCTCCGGTATATCGGCTGGGCTGGACGCCGAAATACTTCTTGAACAAGGTGCTGAAGTATTTGGAATTGACAAAGCCCGTGCGTATGGAGACATCGGTCACCGGTACTCCTTGCAGCAGCAGGGTGGCCGCCTGCTCAAGGCGTATCATGCGGATGAAGTCCTGCGGCGTATGGCCGGTAAGGGCTTTCAGCCGCTCGTGGAAAAGGGTGCGGCACATGGCCATGTCGCGGCAGAGCCGGTCGATGTCGAATTCCAGGTTGTCCATGTTCTCCTTCACGATTCGGGTGGCTTTTTCTACAAATGCGCTGTCGGCGTCGTTGGGCACGGTAGATGGTACGGGCATCTCTTCCGGAGATTTGCCGGAGGATGCCGGTTCGTGAACCGGAGCAGCAAGGGGACGTTGCAGGGCAATCTGGGTGTAGTATCGTTGCAGCCGCTTGCGGTTGTCTATCTGCGCCCTGACCTTTGCCTTCAGCACATCTATGTCGAAGGGTTTGGTGATGTAGTCATCAGCTCCCTTCTGTAATCCTTCTATGATGGCTGTCCTGAAGCTTTTGGCGGTGAGCAGTATTACCGGTATGCCCGAGGTGGCGGGATTGCTCTTTATCCGGTGGCACATTTCGTCGCCCTGCATGCCGGGCATCATGACATCCGATAGTACTAACCCGGGATATTGGGTTTCCATGTATTCCAGTGCTTCTGCTGCGTTGGACTTGTCCGTCACCCGGTAGAGCGGTTCGAACATCCGGCGCATATAGAGGCGGAGTTCATTGTTGTCTTCCACGATGAGCAGGGTGTCTTTGTCGGAGTCATCGGATGCGGTGTCTCCGGCAAGGGCGACGGGTGCTTCTGCGATTGGGGCGGCAACGGGTGCAGCGGCATCTTCGGTGGTGGCTTTATTGAGGATGAGTGTGAATTCCGAACCTTGGTTTAGGACGGAGGCGACTTCGATGTCACCTTTCAGCAGGGCGGCAAACCGCTTGGCCTGTTGCAGCCCCAGTCCGACGCCGGAAGTGCCGGAACTGACGGCATTGCTGGCACGGAAGAAGCTGGTGAACAGTTTCTTTTGCTCTTTTGGGGAGATTCCGATGCCCGTGTCGCTTACGGTAATCTTTACTTTCTCGCCTTCGGTCTTTACGCGAATACTGATTTTACCTTCTGCCGGGGTATACTTGAGGGCATTGGATAAAAGATTGGTGAGTATCCGGTCCAACAGCTTGGTATCGGCCGACACGCATAACCGGCTGTCTATGATGTCTGCCTGTAAAGTCTGATGTTGTTGCTGGCATAGGGGTTGGAAGACTATGACAAGGTTGTCGATGACCCGGCCGAGCGGTACTGCCTCTATCCGGGGCTCTATGCCGGAATATTCCGTCCGCTCGAAGTCGAGCAACTGCGACAGCATGTCCAGCAGCTTGTTGAGGTTGAGGTGTGCGAGTCGTACGGCTTGTATAGCGCCTTCATGGAGCGTGGAGTCATGATATAGTTCGTCCAAGGGGGCTTTGACAAGCGTCAGTGGGGTGCGGATGTCGTGGGCTATGCTGACGAAGAAGGCTATCTTCTCATTCATATAGCGGCGCATCAACTGCTGCTGCTTGTTCTTTATGATTATCCCTGCGATGCTGCACAAGGTTGCGGCGTACAGCAGCCAGGCCCACCACGTATTCCACCAGGGTTGGCGGATTGTGATGTCTACCGTCCGGCTACTCAGAATGAGGCCGCTGTTGAGGCTGCGCGACCGCATGCAGAGTTTGTATTTGCCCGGTCCTACGTTGGTGTAACGCAGCTGGTCGTTGTCTTCTTGTTTGTTCCAATTACGGTCGAAGCCTTGGAGCATGTATTCGTATGTGATGTCTCCTTGATAACGGAAACTTACCGATTCGAATCCTATGGTGAACGAGTTGTGACGGTAGGATAGGGTGATGGTGCCGTCTGCCAGCATCTGCATGAGTTTCGGATGCATGGCCGTGGATTCTTCGGTGTCGATATTGTCTATCCGGAAGTTGGTGAACTGTAAGGGTGGAGCCTGATAGGAGGAGGGCAGGATGCTTGGCTTGAAGATGAGTACACCGGTGGTGCTGCCCAATGCTACGCGTCCGTCGGCCAGCATGATGGCAGCGGCGCGGTTATAAAATCTCGCCTTGACGTGCTCGAAGTTCTGGTTATACACCTTCATGGATGAATCCGGAGGAAGGCATGCCAAGCCGTGGTCGGTGGTTATCCACAACATTTGGTTGCAGTCGATGAGTAAGGCGCTCACACGGTTGGAAGGTAACCGCTGTTCGGTGGAGAATATTTTCTTTTCGGCAGTGCGCAAGTTGCACAAATAGAGCCCTCCACCATCGCTGCCCAGCCACACATGTTCGTGGTCCACAAAGGCTATAGCCTGGATGAAAGCATTGAAATCTTCTCCCTGGCTGTCGATGCTCCTGAATAGATGTACCTGTTTGTCGGTCTGCTTGTCTATCAGTACCAGGCCGTCTACTGTGCCTACGGCAATAGTGTGGGAATCTTTTTGTGCTATGCAGCGTACTTTCATTACGTTGTATGATTTCCACTGCCGGGTGGAGTGTTCCAGTCGCAGCAACTGATTGTCCATGGTGCCCACCCATAGGTCACGGTCTGTGTCGAACCGTAGTGTGGAGAGATAGTCGGAGGGCAGGTCGCTGTTGGCGTTGAGGTAATGGTGCAATATCTGTCCCTGATTGTTGAGGAGGAAAACTCCGTTGCCATAGGTACCTGCGGCGATGATGTCTTTGCAGTCGGCCGAGATGCTCAGTACTACGTTATCTGTGAGGATTTGCCTGCATTGGTTGGTATTTGGGTTATATATGCTGATACCGTTATCGGTGGCAATCCAGAGTTCTCCGTTATCCAGTTCGCAAAAGGCGTTCACGTTGTTGTCGGCCAGTGACGGTTCAATTCCCTCGCGGTGTTTCAGCAGGGTGGTAGTGGTCTCTTCGGGTGTCATGAAGAATGCGCCGCCTGTGTAGGTGCCCACCCAGATGTTGCCCTCGTGGTCGCGACACAAGGAGTATACTCCCATGGCGTTGAGCATCCGGTTGGAGCGTGTGAAGAGGGGGGAAGATTCGCCGGTGGAGCTGTTATAGGTATAAACTCCGTCACCGTCGAATCCGAGCAGGATGGTTGCCGGTGCCACTTCTACCATGGAGCGGATGGGGGTGTGGGGCAGTGGGGCGGTACTTGTCGGCAGGGATTGCCATGAACTGAGGCTGATACACCTCACGCCGCGGTTGAAGGTGCCCACCAGTAGCGTGTCGCTGCCCGAAGGCGCCAAGAGACTCTGCACGTAGGTGTCCGGACAGAGCTGATGTAGCAATTCTCCTTCTCGGGAGTAGATGTGCAGGCCGTGCGTGGTGCCCACAGCAATGCCTTGAGGCAGTTCTGTGATATATGTGACATAGTAGCCGGAGGCAATCTGTGTGGGAGTCTCGTTGGCTCGGCAGTAGTAGAGGCCGGAATCGAGTCCTATCCACATATTGTCCTGCGCGTCAATGAAGAGGTGCGAGAGGACCAGTCCGGCGCGAATGTGTTCTGCCAGGTCGAGATGAAGTTCGAATTGCTCGGTGAGCGGGTTGTATCTATAGATTCGTCCTACATTGTTATAGGCATAAAGTGAATTGTCGGGGCCTATGGCCAGCATGGTGGTGCTTCCCGAAGCATCAGATTTTTTGGGGCTCTCTCCCAGGCTGTAGCTCTTCATCGAACGGCCGTTGAAGCGGTTGATACCATCAAGTGTAGCCATCCATATAGCTCCCGATTTATCTGTGGTGATGGAGAATATACGCAGGCTGTTCAGTCCCTCTTTGGTACCAAGTTGCAGGCTGGAAAATCGCCGGGCATACCTTTCTGCATTGGCTGTGGCGGCAAACAGCATGAGAAAGAGTAGGGTCAGAGCCAGTACAGCTCGTTTGGTGGTGTGGTGCATTTACTGTGCAATGTTGATTAACAGATGCAAAAATACACTAACTGCCTGAATGTTCAAAGCAATCATTCTGATAAGTTTCAGGATTTGTTTGAAAATTAATTCATAATATTCCTGTTTTTATCTGCTAACTCAGCGACCTTCCGGAGGATATGTAGAGGTTCAAACCCGATATGTAGGGATTCAAACCTGTCGGACGGATATTCTGATGACCTTTGTGCCCGAACCGAGAATCGATTTACCAATTTTTATTAATAATATTATGAAAGTAAAGAATTGCAAGAACACGTTACTCTGCGGCACACTTTCCCTTTGTTTATGGGGAGGCTTTTTGCCGGTGAAGGCTGCTTCATTTGAAAGGTTTGCCATCGAACAGCAGAGCAAGAAAGTGACAGGTACTGTGAAAGACGAGTTTGGACCGGTGGCAGGTGCCTCGGTCGTTGAAAAAGGAACCGGTAATGGCATTGTTACCGACCTGGACGGAAAATTCAGTTTGGACGTCGCTTCAGGCGCCACGTTAGTCATCAGTTTTGTGGGGTATAAGCAGCAGGAGGTGAAAGTGGGCAATGCCCCGCTGAACATCACGCTCGAAGAAGACAGTAAGCTGCTGGGTGAAGTTGTGGTGACAGCTTTGGGCATCAAGCGCGAGCGCAAGGCTTTGGGATATGGTGTAGCCGAGGTGCAGGGCGAAGCGTTGACCAAAGCCAAGGAAACGAACGTAATCAATTCGATGGCGGGCCGTGTACCGGGTCTGGTGGTGAGCCAGACGGCAGGCGGAGCTTCCGGTTCTTCGCGCGTAATTCTGCGCGGTAGTACCGAAATGACCGGCAATAACCAGCCACTGTATGTGATAGACGGTGTGCCTTTGGATAACACCAACTTCGGTAGTGCCGGTACCTACGGCGGTTTCGACCTTGGCGACGGCATTTCAAGTGTCAATCCCGACGACATTGAGAGTATGTCGGTACTGAAAGGTCCTGCCGCGTCTGCCCTCTATGGTAGCCGTGCCAGTCATGGTGTGATTCTTATCACTACTAAAAAAGCCCATAAGGACAAAGTCAGTGTGGAGTACAACGGTACGCTGACCTTCGATACGCAGCTGGCCAAGTGGGATGATGTGCAGCAAATCTATGGTATGGGAAACAACGGTACTTATCCCATCAACGCCGTTTCCAGTACGAATATGAGCTGGGGTGCCAAGGCCGACGGTTCCAACATGCTGAAGTATTTCGACGGCGTGGAGCGTCCTTACCTCATCGTTCCCGACAATACTTCCCTGTTCTTCCGTACCGGTCTCACCGCTACTAACAGTGCCATCATCGGTGTGAACAACGGCAAGACCGGCATCCGTTTCACCTATACCGATATGCGCAACAAGGATATTGTACCCAAGACCCACATGAGCCGCGACATCTTCAACCTGCGTGCCAATACCACTGCCGGTAAGTTCGACCTGGACTTCAGCGGAAACTACACCCGTGAAGACGTGAAAAACCGTCCCGCATTGGGCGACAGCAAGTCGAACATTGGCAAAAACCTGATGACACTGGCTACTACCTACGACCAGGCCTGGCTCAAGTCCTACCAGGATGCCAACGGTGAGTATGCCAACTGGAACGGTATGGACCCCTATAACGTAAATCCTTACTGGGATGTCTATAAGAACTCGAACGTATCGAAGAAAGACTTGTTCCGTTTCAACGGCAAGGCTGCCTGGAACATCAATCAGCACCTGAAAGTACAGGGAACAGTGGGCGCCGAACTCAACTGGTTTACTTTTGAAGACTTCAAGGCCCCTACCACTCCGGGATATGAGTCCGGTTACCTGCAGAGCAGCAGTTTCCGCAACCGCATGTACAACTTCGAGCTTCTGGCCCTCTATAACAACTCCTGGGGCGACTTCGACTTCAATGCCACGTTGGGCGGCAACGTATACAAGGTGAACAACCAGACCATCGTCACCACTGCCAAGGACATGAAGATTCGCGATGTAGTGGCCCTGATGAGCTTTAACGAAGTCAGCGTAGAGCCTCAGAGCTATCGCAAGCAGATTAACTCCGTTTATGGTGCCATCAACCTGGGTTGGAAACACATGCTCTATCTGGATGCTACCCTGCGTGGCGACCAGTCTTCCACACTGCCCGTAGGCAATAACATGTACGTCTATCCCTCTTTCTCCGGCAGCTTCGTCTTCTCCGAACTGCTGAAGTTGGGTGATAGGCTTCCTTACGGAAAGGTACGTATGTCGTGGGCGCAGGTGGGTAGTGATACCGACCCCTATCAGCTCGGACTGGTGTATACCAAATCGAAGTTTACCTATCCCGGCTATACCATCGGTTACATCAGCAACGGCACCATCCCCAACAAGGATCTGAAGCCTACCAAGACCAACTCAATGGAAATGGGTCTGGAACTGAAATTCCTGAAGAACCGCATCGGCCTGGACTTCACTTATTACAGCCAGCTCAGTAAGAACCAGATTATGGGCATGGCCAGTTCTTCGACTTCCGGCTACGGCTATCGCCTGATCAATGCCGGTGAGATTGAGAACAAAGGTGTTGAAATAGCCTTGAACATTCGCCCCATTCAAGTGAAGGATTTCTCATGGGACTTGAACTTCAACTTCTCGAAGAACAGCAATAAGGTGAAGAGACTGGTGGACGACATGGATATGTTCGAACTGGAGAAGGCTACATGGCTCGACGTGCAGGTGGCTGCCAAGGTGGGCGAAAATTTCGGCTCCATCGTAGGCCCCGACTTCCAGCGCAACGGAAACGGTGACATCCTCATTGACCCGGCAACCGGACTGCCTATGTACGACAAGAGCAACCATGTGCTGGGCAATGCTTCCTGGGACTGGACCGGCGGTGTTTATACCAACTTCTCTTACAAGAATATCTCGCTTTCTGCCGTATTCGATGTAAAGGTGGGTGCCGACCTCTATTCCATGTCGGCACGTGCTGCCCACGAAACCGGTAAGAGCATGGCCACCCTGGAAGGTCGCGAAGCATGGTACAAGTCCGAAGAAGCCCGTCAGGCTGCAGGCTATGCCAAGGATTCTCCCGACTGGACACCCACCGGCGGTTTCATTGCCCCGGGTGTGATAGATAACGGAGACGGCACTTATCGCGAGAACGACATCGTCATCAACCCCGAAACATACTGGATGAATGTTTGCCGCAATGCGCCTTCCATGTTCATCTACGACAACTCTTATGTGAAGTGCCGCGAAATCACGCTGAGCTATACCTTCCCCACGACCTGGCTGAAGAAAGTAGTGAACGGTCTGACGGTATCGTTTGTTGCCCGTAATCCGTTCATCGTCTGGAAGAATATTCCGAACATCGACCCGGACTCCAACTATAACAATACTACCGGTATGGGTATGGAGTATGGCTCATTGCCTTCGCGCAAGAGCTACGGCTTCAATGTCAATGTAAAATTCTAAGAGACCCCGTATAATTTATCCAATACATTATTTTAAAGAAGATATATACAATGAGACATTATAAATCATATATCACAATGGCGTTGGCGGCATGTACCCTGCTTTTTGCTTCTTGTAGCGACGAGTATATGGAGAACATGAATACCGACCCCTCAAAGCCCGCCACCATCGACCCCAATGCACAGCTTACCACTGCCCAGCTCCATACTTATGGTGACCTGGAGGTGAGCGAAACTTACCGTAGTTATATCTATGCCTTCAACCAGCAACTGATGGGATGCTGGAATACCACGAACTATGGCGGTCGTCATACCCTTGACCTTAACGAGATGGGGCATATATGGAAGAACTACTATCTGAAGAATATCAAGGACCTTACCGATGCACAGGCGCGTACCATGGACGATGACGAGAAGGTGAATATCAATGCGGCTGTCCGCATTTATCGTGTCTATCTCATGTCGCATCTTACCGATATTTATGGCGATGTGCCCTACTTTGAAGCAGGAAGAGGCTTCATTGACGGTAAATTTACGCCCAGATATGATACTCAGGAAGAGATATACAATGACTTTTTCGTAGAACTTGACGCTGCAGTAACTGCCTTTGATGCTACTAAAGACCGCATTACCGGCGACGTAATCTACAGCGGTGACATAAACAAGTGGAAGAAGTTGGCCAATTCGCTTCGCCTGCGTTATGCCATGCGTATCTCTGATGCCAACCCGCAGAAGGCTCAGGAAGAATTTGAAAAAGCCTTGGCAGCAGATGGCGGCATCATTACATCGGGTGCTGATGACGCGCTGATTCCTTATTTGGATATTGCCTTCGACTTCGGTGGTGAAAGCTATACCGACTATCGTCGCAACGCTTTGTCGCAACGTCTGTATGGTAACGATCCCCGTAATAACCCCAGTTTCATCTGCTCTACTCTTTATAACCAGTTGTTCAATACCGGCGACCCCCGTTTCACTGCCATCATCCGGTTCTACTACGACCAGATTATGAGCACCACCAGTACCGAAGACCGTATCGACATTACCGAAGAGGTGCTGGCCAAGAACATGGCGCATCCGCGAGATCCGGGAGCATTCTTCTATGAACCCTGGCCCGAAGCTTATGAGAGCGACCTTATAAAAGAACTTCAGGAAAGCAATCCTGCCATTGATAAAACTTCCATGGATACCGAAACGGAACCCAAGCTGGCCAGCAACTTCCTGGAGGGTGAGAACCCCGGTGTGGTTATTACTTCGGCCGAAGTGGACTTCCTGTTGGCGGAGGCTGCCCTGAAGGGTTGGAATGTGGCAGGTTCTGTAGAAGAACATTATAAGAAAGGTGTGCGTGCCGCCATGGATTTTCTTACGGATAACTATGGCTGCGCCAAGGTGACCGATGAGGGGTTCAATAACTATATGAACAATAACGGCATCGGCTATACTGCCGAGCAGAAAAAGGCATCCATCAATACACAGGCATGGATTCTGCATTTCACCAATCCGCTGGAATGCTGGGCCAATCTGCGCCGTTCCAACTATCCGCAGCTCAAGTCGCCTGCCGAATATGGTTTCAGCCAGGTTCTGACCGGTGGGGCGGAAATTCCCGTTCGCCTTTGCTATCCTGTGCTCGAATCTTCGTACAACAAGAAGAACTACGAAGAAGCATTGAGCCGCATGGGAGGCAACAATAGCTGGAATACACCCGTATGGTGGGATAAAAACAATGCTCAATAAATTCTTATTTCAACATCAAATTAAGTATCAATATGAAAAAGATATATATCATGCTGCTTTCCCTGCTGGCGTTCAGTACCCTTTTTACGGGATGCAGCGAAGAAGAACCGTTTTCTACTGCTACGGCCAGTGACGAACCACGCATCCTCGACCCCACTTTCCCGGACAGGGTGAACGGCAATTTGCCTACGTTTGCCAATTTCAGCCGCGACGGTCAGTTTTCGATGAAACTCACTGTGACTCCCGCAGATTACACTACGGTGACTTGGTTCATCGATGGCGAAGAGGTGGCTACCGGCACCGAAATAGAGAAGGAATTCCTGGCAGGAACCTATCACCTCAAGGTGACGGTTACCACCGATGCCGGCAAATCTACTTACCGTGAAGGCCTTATTCAGGTAAATCCTTTGGCGGATGATCCCGGTGCTACCGAGGTGGCTTTTGAACGTATCGTGGCTCCCGGCAGCAAGGCTCGTCTTTATGGCAACAACCTCGACAAAGTGACGGGCATCATTATCGGAGATAAACATGCTACGGACATTGCCAGTGTGGAAGACGAAGCCGGTAACTATGTGGAATATACTGTGCCTGCCGACTTGGCGGAAGGTGATTACCGTGTTCTCTTCACCGATGCCGGAGGTAATGAGTATGGTGCCGATAAAGTAAAGGTGACCAAGGCAGCCATGATTACGGCAGGTGCCGACCGCGCCACTGCTGCTGCGGAATGGGTGATGACCGGTATTAATCTGGATATGGTGGCTTCCATCACCGTCAACGGCGTGGAAGTGACGGAATTTGTAGACCAGACTGCTGCTGCTCTTACGCTGATTTGCCCTGAAGTGGCAGAAGGAGAATATGCCGTGACCGGTAAGACCAAGGCGGGTGAAAGCGTGCAATTCTATGTCAATGGCGAAGTGTCAACGGAACGGACGGTTGTCATTTCTTCCGAGAAAGCTTTGTGGGAAGGACACCACTATGTATCTTGGGATAAAGCCGACGGCGATCCAAACAAGACATTCAACCTCATTCCTATGGAAGTGATTACTGCACTTAAACCGGGAACCGTTCTGCGTGTTTACTATTCCATAGAACCTACCGCCGAATATCATCAGATGCAGCTTGCTACCGGTTGGTGGACAGGGCTGGAGGACAAGATTGAGTTTACTGAAGGAGGTGTTTATGCACTGACCCTTACACAAAAAATTATCGACCAGATAGCGGCTGAGGCAGGATTCCTCTGCGTAGGGCATGGCTATTATGTTGACTTGGTAACTGTTCAATAACTTTTGATAGAGATTATGACAAAGATGAATAATCGCATTTCGCGGTTCGTACTATTACTTTCTGTACTGACGACAAGCCTCAGTGCACAAGTACCTTTGTATCAGAATCCCGACGCGCCCATTGAAGAGCGCGTCGAGGATGCGCTGAACCGTATGACACTCGAAGAGAAAGTGGCACTCTGCCACGCGCAAAGCAAGTTTTCCTCAGCCGGTGTGCCTCGTTTGGGCATCCCCGAAGTATGGATGAGCGATGGCCCCCATGGCGTCCGTCATGAGTTCGAGTGGAACACTTGGAACTATGCCGGTTGGACAAATGACTCTATCACGGCTTTTCCTGCCCTTACGGCTCTTGCCGCTACCTGGAATCCGGACATGGCCGCACTTTATGGCAAGTCCATCGGTGAGGAGGCACGCTATCGCGAGAAAGACGTGTTGTTGGGACCCGGCGTCAATATTTACCGCACTCCCCTCAACGGACGCAACTTCGAGTATATGGGCGAAGACCCCTATCTGGCTGGGGTGATGGCAGTGCCTTACGTCAAGGAGTTGCAGAAAAACGGTGTTGCCGCTTGTGTCAAACACTTTGCACTGAATAATCAGGAGCAGTGGCGCGGCACCGTCGATGTGGAAGTGAGCGACCGTGCCCTTTACGAAATCTATCTGCCTGCTTTCAAGAAGGCTATAGTAGAAGGAGGAGCATGGGGTGTCATGGGTGCTTATAACAAGTACCGTGGTCAGCATTGCTGCCACAATGCCCGTCTGCTCAATGACATTCTGCGCGGCGAATGGGGATTCGACGGTTGCGTCATTACCGACTGGGGAGGTGCCCATGATACCAAGGAAGCAGCTCTTAATGGACTCGACATCGAAATGGGGTCTTACACCAACGGCCTGACTTCGGATAACAGTTTGGGCTATAACCGGTACTATCTGGCCGATCCTTACCTGGAAATGCTGAAGAAGGGAGAACTGCCGATGTCGTCGGTAGATGCGAAAGCAAGGAATATACTCCGTCTGATTTTCCGTACTTCGCTCGACCGGGATAAACCATACGGTTCACTTTGTACTAAGGAGCATTACGATGCTGCCAAGGCTATCGGTGATGAGTCCATCGTGCTTTTGTATAACAATGGCATCTTGCCCTTGCAGGGCGATAAGTATGGTAAGATTCTGGTGGTGGGCGACAATGCCACCCGTCGGCTTACCGATGGCGGCGGTTCGTCGGAACTCAAGCCCAAGGATATGATTTCACCGCTCGACGCATTGCGTACCCTTTATGGCGACAAGGTAGAATATGCCCAGGGGTATGCTTGCGGGCGTCCCTTCTTCGGGCATGAAGAGGTGATTCCGCAGCAGGTGATGGATTCTTTGTGTGCTGAGGCTGTGGCTAAGGCGCGTCAGGCGGATGTCATCATCTATGTGGGGGGCTTGAACAAGAATGCCTTTCAGGATTGCGAGTCTACCGACCGCAAGTCCTATAACCTGCCTTTTGGTCAGGATGAACTGATAGAGGCGCTCGTGGCGGTCAATCCCAATCTTGTGATTGCCAACATCAGCGGTAATGCTTATGCCATGCCTTGGCTGAAGAAGGTTTCCGCTGTGCTGCACATATCTTATCTGGGCACTATGGGCGGTGCGTCTATCGCTGATGTCATCAGCGGCAAGGTGAATCCGTCGGGAAAACTTCCCTATTCTTTCCCGGTGAAACTGAGCGACTGCGCTGCGCATACCTATGGCGAAGGTGCTTATCCGGGCATTGATGCCGGTAGGGAAGCGGACAACTCCCTGACAGACTATCAGCGTAATGTGGGCGTCAGCCCCAGGGAAGAATATAAGGAGGATATCCTGGTGGGCTATCGCTGGCACGATACCAAAAAGATTCCTGCTCTTTTCAGCTTCGGACATGGGCTGAGCTACACTTCCTTCGAATACGGAAAATCCCTACTGTCGGCGAAAGAGATGGACGAAAAGGGGAGTATTAAAGTTACGGTGCCTATAACCAACACCGGTACGAAGAGTGGCAAAGAGGTGGTACAACTCTATCTCGGAGATCCGAAGTGCAGTGTACTTCGTCCGCTGAAGGAGTTGAAGCACTTTGCCAAAGTAGCAGTTGCTCCCGGTGAAACTGTTCAAGTGGAATTTGTCATTACCCCCGATGATCTCAAGTTCTACGATGAGGCTAGCCGCCAATGGGTGGCAGAGCCGGGAGTGTTCAATGTGTATATCGGAGCTTCATCTGCCGATATCCGCTGCAAGCATTCTTTTAAGTATCTGTCCGGCCTTTGATAATATATATATGGGCTTGTCCGACTGCTCGGACAAGCCCTTTTTTCTATTCCACTGCTGAATCGGCAGGGCGTTCTTCCTTCTTCTCGAACGCATGCTTGCAGTAATTAACTCCGTCTCTGTCATAGAACTTCACAAGGCGCGGCAGGCGCTGGTTCAGGAAGTCCTCGTAATTCTTTTTCTCCGGTTGCATCCACTGTACTTCGGCAAGGGCAGCCATGCGGGGAAGTACCATATACTCTACATGTTCGGGAGTAGCAATGTATTCGGTCCACAGATTGGCCTGTGCGCCGAGGATGTGCTTGGCTTGTTCTTCGGTGAGCGAGGCGGTGGGTTCCAGACTGTATACTTTTTCCAATGGCACATATCCGCCGATGCCGAGGGGCTCGTTGGCGGTGTCGTCAGTCTGGTAGTAGTCGAAGTAACAGAAATTGTTGGGCGTCATGATGACGTCGTGTCCCAGTTGGGCGGCTTTGATGCCTCCGGCAGAACCGCGCCAAGACATGACGGTAGCGTTCGGGGCGACGTCGCCTTCCAAAATCTCATCCCAGCCGATGATGCTGCGTCCCTTTGAGTTGAGGAACTTCTCGATGCGCGTCATGCAGTAGCTTTGCAGGCGGTCTTCGGCGGTATGTTCCTTGTCGGCTTTCAGACCTTCGGCTTTGATGCGTGCCTGGCACTTTGGACATTTCTGCCAGCGGGTGCGCGGTGCTTCGTCACCGCCGATGTGGATCAGTTTGGAGGGGAATATCTCGATGATTTCGGCCATCACGTCTTCCAGAAATTGCATGGATTGTTCGTTGCCGATGCACAGCACATCTTCGAATACGCCCCAGCGCGGACATACTTCGTACGGGCCGCCGGTGCAACCCATTTCGGGGTATGCGGCAAGTGCGGCCAGCATGTGTCCGGGGAGGTCTACTTCGGGGATGACGGTGATGTAGCGTTCCTGAGCGTACTTCACTATCTCGCGGGCTTGCTCTTGGGTGTAGAATCCACCATAGGGAGTGTTGTCATACTCTTGGGTATTCCGGCCGATGACGGTGCGGTTGCGTATGGAACCTATTTCGGTCAGTTTGGGGTATTTCTTTATTTCGATGCGCCAGCCCTGGTCTTCGGTGAGGTGCCAGTGGAAGGTATTCATGTTGTGCAGCGCCAGCAGGTCGATGTATCTTTTGATGAACTCGACGGGGAAGAAGTGGCGGCCTACATCAAGGTGCATGCCCCGGTAGGCAAAGCGGGGAGCATCCTTGATGGTACCGGTGGGCAACAGAATGTTTGCTGTCTCCGTATCGGTGGGAGGCATGGATTTACGCAGAGTCTGGATGCCGTAGAATACTCCGTTCTCGGTCTGTCCCTTGATGGTGACTGCTTCGGGGGTTACGTCGAGTACGTAACCTTCTTTATTTTCAATGCCGGGGTCGAGGCTCAGCATGATGGATTTCTTTCCGGCTGCTTCGCCCGGGGCGATGGCTTTGGTTTTCGGGGTTCCGTTTATCACCTGGCCTATGTATTGCGCCAGGAACTCGGCATTGCGCTTCAATAGGTCGTTTCCTTCGGGATAGGCGATGGTGGTGCTTTTACTCAGTCGGAACGAGCCGTCTTGGGTCGGATTTACCTCTTGGGGGAGGGGAACGATTGTTTGGAAGTTTGCTTCTACACTTTTTTGGCAAGATGAACAAGCCAAGGCGATGACGCCTGCAAGGAGCATTTGGTTAAGTTTTCTCATAATACTGTATTGATTAAGTTAGTAGCGATCTTTCGCTGCCCCAAAGATAATCATTTTAAGGATTCATTCGAATAAATAGATACTACATCTTATTAAAAGTCCGTGTTCATCCGCTCAGTCCGTGTCGTCTGCGTATCTCACCGCTAAATTCCCACTTCCTTGGGCTGATAATTCTTGAGACATAAGAACAAAAGAACGGATTTAAGATGATTCTTTCTTTTGTTCTTATGTCTTAAACAAAATTATCCCTAAATAGCCTAAGAACTAACCGCAAACTTACTAATGGTTAGGACTGTAGTTACTACTTATTAATCTTACTATATCCATGTAGTTTTCTTACAATAATAATGTTGCTTTCTTACAACAGCTGTTGTAAGAAACTTCTATATCTGTAGTAAGAATAGTTTTTAGTAACTTTGCGTTCAGTTTATACTGCTTCCGAGGCTAGTTCTTCCCCTGTTTTCAGTTAGTTTTTCCCGGTCTTTCCATAAGCATTTAATATATAGCGAATTCTGAGCATTCGACCGTCGCGCTACTTCCGACTTACAGGAATTCGTCTCATCCGGTTTCATTCGCCGTCGTGGTGCCGGCCGTTCCGTGGTCTA